>MDTB01028639.1_pt1 | contig 25868 bp, 26 predicted proteins | sample 811161 | NCBI WGS metagenome assembly MDTB01 (sample SAMN05326650, study PRJNA326480) | marine metagenome | isolation source: seawater | place: Mediterranean Sea | collected 2009 | reverse complement strand
TTCGCCTCTACCACATCCAATTTCTAATACTTTTGATTTTTACTCAAACAAGATTGTAAATTTTCATCTGGATAGTAATTTATTATATTAATTTTTTTTTTATACATATCTGAATATTCTTCTAACGAATTAGAAAACTTCGAGTTAAATAATTTTTTTGTTTTCCGGTCATAATATTTTGGCTCAACAATCAAAAAATTATTTTTAATATTTTTTTTTTTTTCTACTCATTACCAGAGCAAAGGGTGTAAAAATGATAAATACAATAGAAAATGATAAAATAATTTTTATAAAACTTTTAAATATTAAATAGTATTTCATCAATAAACTTGGATTTTTAAAAATTTACTATGTATTATATATCTTGATTTAACCTTTATATAAACTTTAAAAATGAAAACAACTTTGTTCAAATTGAGAAATCATATTTTCAAAGAAAACATTAAAGATATTTTTTTTGTTGATAGTTATGGTGGAATTAAAAATTTTTTTGATTTATACAATGAGTTTGGAGTTTCAAAAAGAGCTAAATTGATATTGTGTTCGAATGTAGATGTTTATAATTTTATCTCTTCAATAGATGAATTCAAAAAAATTACTTTTGTTTATACACCTGGAAAAATGATGTTAAAGGATTTTGTTTTAAAATCTTATTTTTTAATTTTTAGGCCAAGTTTTAAAAAAGTAGAAAGAATTTTTTCATATAAATTTGTAACTGATCCATTTAAATTTTTCTTAATCAATTTAATTGCCTCTAAAAAAACAAAATTATATATTGAAGATCAATTTTGGCATTACTACAATTTCAAAGTTAGTATGTACAAGAATGAAATTATTTATAAAAAAATTGTATTAAATCTTTTAAATATTTTATGTAAAGTAAAATTAAATTTATATAAACACTTTGAATTTGATTATGGATATTATCCTTGTTTGGATAAAAAGTTTAAATATAGATCTCAAAATAAAAGTTGGCAATATTACCAAAAGAAATATTTTAAACAAAAAATTCAAATAAAAAAAAATTCTTTAATTATTATAGATGAAACTTTGAATTTATTAGTTAAAAATAATTGGCTAATAACAACAAATCTTAAAAATAATCTAAACTTTAAAATTAATAAATTTTTGAAAAAATACAAAATTTCGTCTATTTATTACAAACCTCATCCAACTTCAAAAATTGGAAGTTATTTGATTAATAATTTAAATTTTAAAAAAAAAATAATTAACTTAGATAAAAAATACCCAATTGAATTTTTTTTAAATGAGTTTGATTATTGCATTTTTTCAATTTCTTCAGCTTTGTGGTTTTCGTCGAGTGTAAAATTTTTTAGTTTAAATAATTTATTGGAATTCAAAAAAACCTCTTATAAAAGAAAATATTTTAATTTATTTAAAAAAAATCTTGGTAATAATTTCTATAAAAATCTCTAAAGCTTTCTAATTAATTGGTCTTCAACACTTTCAAAAATGTGATGACCCAAAAATATATGAGCCTCTTGTATTCTTGCTGTGACTTGATGGTCGATTAACAGTGGTATATCACATAAATTCTTCATTTTTCCACCATTACATCCCAAAAATCCAATAGATAAAATTTTCTTTTTTCTTGCCACTTTCAAAGCTTGAATAATATTTTTTGAATTCCCTGAAGTGCTTATTACAATTAATACATCCTTATTATTTCCAAGAGAACTTAAATTTCTTGAAAAAATATCTTCAAAACTATAATCGTTTCCGCAAGCTGTAATCGTTGATGTATCTGTCGCCAAAGTTATAGCGGGAATTGATTGTCTATTAACTTTAGGTCTTAATCTTACAAGAAATTCTGCAGCTAAATGTTGCGCGTCAGCTGCTGATCCACCATTGCCGCATAGTATTACTTTTCCACCTTTTTTAATCCTGTTATATATTTGTTGTATGGCTTTTTTTACTTCATCATGTATTTGAATAATTGAAACTTTAGCTTTGATTGAGTCGTGCAAAGACTTTTCTAATTTATTAATTTTACCAGACACTTCTACCTCCATCAATTATTAAATTATGTCCATTTAGATAGTTTGACTCATCACTGCACATAAATTGGATTGCTGATCTGTATTCTTTTTTTTTAGCAAGTCTATTCAATGGAATTTCTTTTTTGAGTTTGTTTAAGAACAAAGCAGGTTGTTTTTGTAGGATTGGTCCTGGTGATAAAGCATTACACCTAACATTCTTTTTAGCCCAGTATGTCGAAATATATTTAGTTAACCCTACTATTCCATGTTTGATAACAGAGTAGGTTACTGGTTTAATTCCTATTTTACCATATAAACTTTGTTTTGGAGATATTACAGATAAATCAGATGCAATATTAATTATTACTCCACCTTTAGTTCTTCTCGCTAATAGTGGACCAAAGTATTTGGAGCAAATTATTGCACCTATTAAACCTACATCTATTTCTTTTTTTATTTCTGCAATTTTTATTTTTTCTAAACTATTTTTTTGTAATGATTTTTTATTTTTATTAACCTTACTATCAATAGCTGCGTTATTAATTAAAATCTTAATTAAAATTTTTGCGTTTAAAATTTTTTTCTTAACATTTTCGACTGAATTTTCTTTTGAAACATCCATCTTAAAACAAAGTATATTATTTTTAGGATATGTTTTACTTAATAAACTTGATTGTTTTTTTAATTTTTTTAGATTTATATCAGTGAGTATAGGATTAATACCCATTTCTAGAAGTGCAATGGCATGTTCAAAACCTAATAATCCAGCAGCACCAGTAATTAATCCGTAGTTCTTTGTCATTTTGTAGCTGATGAAAGTAACATTATTTCTTTAGAAAATCTTATCCATTTTGTTTTCATTCTCCATTTTTCAGGGGTCATTACTCTCGTTAAGTATGAAAGTAATAAAAATAATCTATTAATAATACTTTTATTCCATAAAATAGGTAATTGTTTAAATTTTTCTACTTTTATATTTTTAAATCCACAAACTAAATGAATATCTTTAAGTGACATAGATGTGAATGGGGTTCTGTGTGTAAAATCCTCATAAAATGATTTAAAAATATATTCCCAATCAGGTGTTAGAGTTATAATTATTCCTCCAGGTTTTAAAACTCTATAAGCTTCAGTTAAAATTTTTTCTGGGTAATAAAAATGTTCAATCACTGATTTTGAATAGATGACATCAAAAATATTATCATCATAGGGAATTTTGTTTTTAATAAGATTTACTTGAGAAAATAAAATATTTGGAAAGTTGGTTTTTGCTATATTGCTTTCATCTATCCCGTATCCATCCATGTTTAAATTAATAAATTCATTAATAAATTCGCCTCTACCACATCCAATTTCTAATACTTTTGATTTTTCTGAAAGTTTGTATCTTTTAACCAAGTACCTTATCAATTGTTCAGGATATTTGGTGAATGGTTTATCTTTAGGATTATAGATATTTTCTACATATTTATTTTTTGACATAATTTTAGAATTTTCTAACTTGTCCACCATCTATAATGAAAGTAGTTCCAGTTATAAACTTTGTTTTTCGTTCTCCTAAATAAGCAATCATATTAAATATATCATCAATTCCTCCAAACTTATTCAAGATGACATTTTCTTTGATATATTTTTTTATTTTAAATTTATTTATTTTTAATTTTTTTTCCCATGTGGACCCTGAAAAAATTAGGTTACCAGGCGAAATTGCATTAATTGATATTTTTTTTTTTCCTAATTCATAAGATATACATTTAACATAATTGTTTAATGCTGACTTTGCCACTGAATACCCAATAGGTGCTCCTGAAATAACTTCAGAACCACAAATTGATGAAATACATAAAATCTTACCTTCTTTTTTTATAAAAGGTGTTAATTCTTGAACACAATTAATTGTGGAAAAAAAATTATATTTGAAGGCATGATTAAAATCAAAATTATTATTTTTGAAGTTACTTTCCCCCACATTACAAATCAGTAAATCTATTTTTTCATTCTTTTTTTTGAAATAACTTTTAATTTTTTTTAGTCCAATTGACTTAGTCACATCAGCTGTTATAAATTTTAAACCATCCAATTCAATAGACGATTTTTTTAATTTTTTAGAATTCCGTCCATTTAAAATAACTTCAGCAAAATTTTCTTTAAATTTTTTAGCCAGGCCATATCCTAAACCAGAAGATGATCCAGTTATAAATACTCTATAATTTTTAAAATTCCATTTCATTTTATTTTTTTTTTAATAAAATTCAAATTATCAATTATTTCTCTTATATGCTCATCATTGTTCGACCTTGCTGTCTGTAATATAAGATTATTTTTATAATTAATTTTCTTAATATTTCGAAATAACTTTTTGAAATTTGTGTCACCACCGCCCAATTTTATTGTATTTCCATTTCTTTTTCGATCTTTTATATGAACATTTTTAATAAAATCACCATAATATTTAAATTCTTCGTCAATGTCATAACCCAAAGAAGCACTATTTCCACTATCGTAATTGATACCAAAAAAATTTTTATCAAATTTTGAGATAAATTTTCTTAATTTTTTAGGATCAAAGTCAGATTCAAATAAAATTTTAACCCTGTATTCTTTTAACTCTGACAAAAATTTTTCAAATATATTTATAATATTTTTACGATTAGTTACTTTTTGAAGAGAACTATTGTCTACTAAAGGAAATATAATGTAATTAATTCCTAATTTGCCACAAAATTTTATTAATCTCGATAAATTTTTTTTCATATAATTATTTTTTTTTATCCAAATTGGTTTTTGCATGAAGCAATCGGCTGTAACGGAATTCACTTTAACATCTGTTAACTTAATTATATTTAAAATTTCATCTGTTCCTTTATTTGTTACAATAGGATTTTTATTAAAATTTTCATCATCAATAGTCCATTCAATCAATTTTAAATTAAGTGATTTTGCAATATAGAATTCAGTCTCCCAATGATACATAGGGAATTTTTGTATCCTACTGTTATAAATTGGTGATAGTCTACCTTGCATAATACCAATATTCATTTTGCCTCCTGAACTAATTCCAAAAAACATCCTTCAGGTGTTCTGCAATAGGTCATTAATACTTTTTTATCTTCTGACATTAGAGGTGGTGAATTAAATTTAATTTTTTCTTTATATTTTTCATATATGTAATTGATATTTTTAACAGTTACTGATAGATGCGTTATACCTTTTGAATTAGTAAAATATTTATTATTATTAATTGTTTGTGGTGATTTAAAATAAAGTAATTCTATTAAATTGCCAAAATTATCACTCAATTTTAAAGTTCTTACTTTAACATTTTTATGTTTTAAAACTTTGTCAAGGGTTTTTCCTTTTTCAACTAAATCCTTTTTTATTTTAAATTTAAAAATTTTATTCCAAAAAAATAAAGACTTTTTTAAATCTTTTGTAACTATTCCAGTGTGTCTAATTTTTATCACTTTTTGAAAATATTTTAGTTATAGACTGATCTATGACTTTTAAACCCTCTTTTAATGCATCAATTTTTATTGTTATTGGTGGTCCTAGCTTAATTGACTCTCTTCCTGTATAGACTACTAGCACACCATTTTTCATACATTCCATACAGACTTTTTTTAAAACATCATTGATTCCTTTTTCCTTTTTGAAAATAACTCCTGCTATTAAACCTTTACCACAAACATAGTCTATGATATCAGAATGTTTATTTTTTATATGTAATAATTCTTCAAATAATATTTTTCCTTTTTTTTTCGCTTCATAAGTTAATTTTTTTTCTCTTATTTCATCAATTACAGCCATACCTGCAAAACAAGATAAAGGATTTGCAGAATGAGTACTGCTCATACTTCCAATTTCAGGAAGGTCCATAACATTTTTTTTACCTATTACACCTGAGATTGGATAACCACCACCCATTCCTTTACCTACACATATTAAATCTGGTTTTACTTTATAATATTCATAGCCAAAATTATAACCTGTTCTGGAAAAACCTGATTGCATTTCATCAAAAGTTATTAATATTTTATTTTGTTTAAAAATTTTACATATTTTTTGGATAAATTTTTTGGGATAATATATTGCTCCCCAACCTTGAAAAGTTTCAATCATTATTCCACAAATATCTCTTTCCAAATCATATTTTTTTTTTAATTTGTTAATAACTTCATTAGTAAAATTTTCTATTTTATCTTTATCTATGACCCATGGATAAGGAAAAGGAATATGATAAATATATTTATCTTCATAACCTATCCATTTTTTTTGACTTTTGTTTCCACTCATAAGTTGAGCACCCATAGTTCTTCCGTGCCAGTTCCCTTCAAAAGATATTATAACTTTTTTTCTTTTTGATATTTTTTGTCCATTCATCCTCATTAGTTTAAAAGCTGCCTCAGTTGCTTCAGTCCCAGCTGATAAAAGGAAAGCTTTTTTGAAGTTTCCTCCAGCAAAAGATATCAATTTATTTAAATACTTTTCTCTGACTTCACTCATATATGCGTAAGAATGAAAAAGGTTACTATTTATACCTCGAGAAAGGTAATTCCTTAACCTTGTATTACTGTGTCCAATATTTGTAACAAATATAGTAGAAGTAAAATCGATGAATTTGTTATTTTTAATATCATAAACATAATAATCTTTTGCTTTTTTCCAAACTATTGGAAGTTGACCATGCATTGATCTTGATTCTATCTTTGATAATTTTCTTAATATTTTTAATGTTCCTGGAGCTGGAATTTTGGTTTTTATAACTCTATTTTTTGTAATTATCATTTATTAATAATTTTTTTAATTATTTTAAAGTCATGCAAATTATCAATTTCAAAAGCGTATGGGGTTATAAATGCTCTAACTTTATTTGCATAAAGTTTTTTATTTTTAAGTATAAATTTTTTTTTATAAATATCTATAACTCCATTTCCAGCATATGTATTTGGAAATTTTTGTCTAGGATTATTGAGTTTTTCAAGACTTGAGTTAATAAATTTCAAAGGTCTTATACTTTTTCCAACAATTTCAAAGGATTTGTAAGATGTTTCCGACATTTCGTGAACTGACCTTAATGCAACTAACTTTTCTTTGATAAAAATCTTAATTGCTTCATCAATTAACCCCTTCTTTCTTATTGGTGTTGTTGGTCTGATATGCGCTATCAAATCAAAATTAAAATTAATTTTATTAATTGCATGGTTGATAAATTCATAGTCAGATGAAGTATCTTCAGATATATTTTTTGGTCTAATAATTACTTGGTCTGCACCTAATTTATAAGCAATTTTTGCATATTTGTACGAGTCAGTACTCACAATTATTTTATTAATTAATTTTGAGATTTTACAAGACTTTATGGACCATCCAATTAAAGGGACTCCACTTAATTTTTTAATATTTTTATCTTTTATTCCTTTTGAACCTGATCTAGCAGGTATTAAAGCGACTACAGCCTTTTTCAAATTACTTTTCCCAATATCTTAATTTTTCAGCTACTTTATGCTCAATGTCGAATATTTTTTTTTCATCTTTACCAATTACAATTGGCACTTTTTTTACCGTAGATACAACTTGTTTTAAACCACTTTGCTCTAATGATGCTGATTGATCGCTTCCATACATAGATCTATCTAAAGTAATATGCCTCTCAAGACTGCTTGCCCCAAGCGATACAGCTATTATGCTTGGCGAAACTGAACTCTCATGTCCACTGTAACCTACATTACATTTGTATCTTTCTTTCAACTTTCTTATAAGATGTAAATTTAATTTGTCTTCTGGACATGGATAAGTCGAAACTGAATGCATTAACTCGAATGGACAATCGTGTTTTTTGAAGGTTTCAACGGCGTTATCAATGATTTTATAATTACTCATCCCTGTAGAAATAAAAGTATAAACTTTTCTCTTAGCGACTTCATTTAAGAATTCAGAGTGAGTATTCATTGCTGAGGCAATTTTTGCATACTTACATTTGTAATTGTCTAAAAATTCCAGACTTTTAATATCCCAGGCAGATGCAAACCAATTTATGCCTAATTCTTTACAATAACTGTCAATTATATCATATTGTTCTTTTTTAAACTCTAACCCCTCTTTTTGTTCTCTTTGAGTCGTCCCCCAAGGACTTTCTCTATCTTTGTTGAGTTCTTCTTTAGAGTAAACAGTTTCAATATCTCTTTTTTGAAACTTTACAGCATCACATCCACATTCTTTTGCCATATGAATTAATTTTTTTGCTATCCCAATGTCACCATTATGATTAATTCCAACTTCTGCAATTATAAAAATGTTATCTTTTGTATTCATTTTGTTTTTTAATAATTATTTTTTCCTTGATTTTTTGAAATTTTAAAAATTTTTATCATTTCTTTTATTCCATTATCTAGAGAAATTTTTGCTTTGAAGCCTTTTTTCTCAATTTTATTGTTGCTAACGTAGTAATCTCTTTTATCAGGATCTTTTCGGTTTTTAATTATAGTTAACTTTGTAGATTTATGATATCCTTTAATTTTTCTTGCAAGTTGTATTTTAGTTATATTGGCGTTTGAAAGACCTAAATTATATACATTTGACCTTAGTTTTTTAAAATTATTTATAGCAAATATTATTCCATTTACTACATCTCTTACATTTATATAATTCCTTCTAAAATTTGGTTCAAATATTTCAAGTTTATTTTTATTTACTGCTTCGTTTACCATAAAATTTACTAAAAGATCTGTACGCATCCTATATGAATATCCAAACACAGTTGCTAACCTAAAACAAACGCTATTTTTAAATTTTAACACAATTTTTTCAGCATCAACTTTTGTTTTACCATAAAGAGAAATTGGATTTAATGGTGATTTTTCATCACAAAAGGCGTTTTTTAGTCCAATTCCATACCCTGAATTTGAATTCATATAAATTAGTTTTTGATTTTTTTTTATTACTCTTAAAATAAACTCTATTTGTTTAAAATTTGTTTCTATTGCTTCTTGTTTATACTTTTCACATAATGGTGCGCCAACTAATCCTGCAAGAGGTATAATTATATTATTTTTTAGTATCTCTTTTTTGAGTAATTTTTTATTTCTCACATCATCTTTAATAAATTGGAAATTTTTATAATGAATTATGTGATTTAGAGAGTTATGAGAATATCTTAAATCATCTATGACAGTAATTTGATGCCCAAGTTTTACAAGTTCAGTGGATAACATTGATCCTATGTATCCAGCACCTCCGGTTATTAATATTTTCACTTTATTTCTTTTTGATTGAATTAATTATTTTACAAATTTTATTGATTTTTCTTATACTTAAATCTGGAAAGTTTCCAATATAATATCCATAACTATGAACCTTTTCTACATTTTTAAAATTTTTAAAATTTACAGGTCCTATCACTTTTTTTAAATATGGTTGTCTTAGTTGATTTCCACCACCAGCATTACCTCGTCTAAACTCTATATTATTTTTCTCTAAAAGTTTCTCAAATTTATTTCTAAAACTAATGGATTTTGATTTTAATATTATTGGAAAGGCGTAATTTGAACTACCATTTAATTCAAAATCTTTATAAAAAATCTCACCATTAATTGCATTCAGAAAGTATTTGAAATTTCTTGTTCTTTTTAAATTATTTTTATCTAAGTAACGCAACTGATTTATTCCCATTACAGCAGAAATTTCATTACTTCTCATGTTGTAACCTTTATGTAAAAAAATAAATTTTGGAGAAAGATCTTTATTTTTATTTATAACTTTTTTTTCAAAAGATCTATTTCCTGACTCTCTTACCATACCATGAGATCTCATCATTCTTGCCATTTCATATATTTTTTTGTTATTAGTACATATCATACCACCTTCGATTGTTGTCATATGGTGTGCATAATAAAAGGAAAAATTAGAAACAATACCAAATGTACCTAATTTTTTATTTTTATGTTTTGCTCCGTGAGACTCACAAACATCTTCTATCAAAAGAATTTTTTTTTTTTTTAAAATTCTTAATAAATTATCAGACAACCCATTAAATCCTTGAGCGTGAGTAATAAAAACAGCTTTTGTTTTCTTTGTTATTTTTTTTAAAATTTCTTTTTCATCAAGACTTAGTGTTTTCAAATTAATGTCAGCAAAGATTGGCCTAAAGCCAGCGTCTATTGTTGCAACTATATCTGAAATCCATGTTAATGGTGGCAATATTACCTCTCCATTTCCAAAAATCTCTTTCACACATTTCATTGTTAAAAAATTTGCAGAGGAGCCAGAGTTAACAAAAACACTATAATTAACCCCAAGCCATTTTGACCATTTGCGTTCAAATTCGATTACTTTTTTATAATTGGTTAATATTGGTTTTTTTTTTAGAAATGTAACAATTTTTGAAATATCATCTGAAGTTATATTGTTCTGCATCAAAGAATGTTTAAAATTTTTCATGAAAGTACAATAATATTTAAATTTCAGTATTAATTCGTGTAAATAATAATTTAAGTTCTATATACGTTTTTTATATAAATTGTAAATGAAAAAAAAAAACTTAATTAATAAAATCACATTTATTTTCAAAAACAAAAAAATTCTTTTTTTATATTTTTTAATTATATTTATTATATCTAGTTTTATAGAACTTATTGGATTAAGTTTAATTATACCTTTCATAATATTTATTATCAATCCCGACTCAAATTTTCAGCACTATGAATTTTTAAATTATAACATTTCATTTACTCAAACTACTATCACTCTATCCATAATAGGATTTGTGATTATTAAATATTTACTAATGATCTATGTAAATTATTCAATTCCAAAATTTGCATATGACCACCAGAAAGAGTTAAGAATAAGAATAATTAAAAATTTTCTTTCTAAAAGAATTTTTGTAGATTCTAATAAACTAGTTCAATTGACATCTGGAACTTTACAGATTTTTACATCCCAATTCATAATTTCAATTTTAAAAGTATCCTCTTCAATTTTGATATTATCATTCATAACAATATATTTAATTTTATTTAATATTTTAATCACAGTAATATTAACCATTTTGTTTTTTTTAACATTTGCTTTTTACAATTTTAATCTCAAATTAAGATTTAAAAAATTTGGTGAAATTGTCATCAAATCTAGTGAAAATATTATTTTAAACACAACAGAACTTTACAAAGGTTTTCAGGAAATAACAATATACCAAAAATCTAAAATGTTTATTGATAAATTAAAAAAAAGCGGGACGGATTTGTCTCTTGCAGAAACTAGAACAAGATTTTTAATTACACTTCCTCGGTTTTTTTTGGAGATGATAATCTTAATTAGTCTTTTTTTTGTTCTTCTATTTTTTCCACTTCAAACCTCTCAAGAAAATTTTATATTATCTATTGGTGTATTTGGGTTTGCAGCAATAAGAATAATTCCATCTCTAACGGATTTAATTGCTAATTTAAATAACATTAAATACGCTAATAAAACAATAGATACTATATATAATAGTATTAGAAATGAAAAAAATGACGATTTAGACAAAAAAAATCTATTTAATGAAAGCTTAGAAGAAATTCAAATTAAAAATTTGTCTTATAAATATCCTAAAAGTAAAATAAAAATTATTAATAATCTTTCATTTAAAATTAAAAAGGGTGAAACAGTAGGAATAGTTGGTCAGTCTGGTAGTGGAAAATCTACTCTAGCTAAAATAATTTTAGGTATTATAAAACCATCGAAAGGCACAATTTTATTTAATAAAGTAAATAAAAAAATCCAAAATATTTCTAGTTATATACCACAAGATATTTTTTTAATAAGGGGATCCGTTAGAGAAAATATTACTTTAACTGTTGATAGCAAGAAAAATCAAGATAAACAAATCTGGTCCTCTTTAAAGAGAAGCGGTCTTTATAATTTTATTCAATCAAAAGAAAAAAAGTTGAATTTTACAATTGAAGATGAGGGCAATAATCTGTCTGGGGGGCAGAAACAAAGAATTGCTATTGCTAGAGCTATATTCCACAAAAAAGATTTAATAGTATTAGATGAAGCAACATCATCTTTAGATTTAGAAAGAGAAAATAAAATTCTTAAAGATCTTCAGAAGGATAAAAAATTAACAAAAATTATTATTTCTCACAAAAAAAATATTAGAAATTATTGCAACAAAGTTATTGAATTCAAAAACTTAAAAAATAAGTAAATTGAATTAATGAATAAAATTAATCTTAAAAAAGCACCTATTTGTTTATTTGTTTATAACAAAAGACATCTAATTAACAAAATTTTAAATTCTCTTTCAAGATGCATAGGATTTTCGGAACATAAAGTATTTATTTTTTCTGATAATTTTAAAAATTATAAAGATAAGAAATCGGTTGATAAAGTAAGAAATACTTTAATTAAATTTTCTATTAAAAATAAAAATACATCATTAATTTTTAGAAAAAAGAACTTCGGTTTAAAAAAAAATATCACGCTAGGTATAAATGAAATTATTTTAAAATATAAAAGAGTAATTGTTTTGGAAGATGATTTAATTTTATCCAAGAATTTTTTGTTATATATGAATTCAAGCTTAAATTTTTATGAAAAAAATAAAAATGTATTTTCAATTAATGCGTATATTCCAAAATTATCCAAAGAATTATTAAGAAACTATAGTTATGATAATGTATTTTTGTATAACCCTAACTCGTGGGGATGGGGCACTTGGTATGACAGGTGGAAAAAGTTCAAACCTCATTTTAAAGTTGATAAAAATAATAAAAAGAGAATAAAAAAGATATTCTCCTTGTCACCAAATGAAAATTATTTTTCATTTCTAGATATAAATCTCAGTAAAAAAGATCTTTGGTTTGCAAATTGGATTTATGCATCTTTAATAAATAAGAAACTTAATTGTTTTCCAATAATTTCAAAAGTATCAAATATAGGATTTGATGGTTCTGGTCAAGGTGGTGTATCGAAAAAATACGAGACATCTATTAAAAAGAATAAGACAACAGTATTTAAGTTTATAAAAAAAGTGTCATTAAATGAAAAATTTAATCTAATAATCGATAATTTTTATTATCAAAATTTTTTTTTAAGATTATTAAAATTTTACCAACCAAAACCGATAAAAAATATTTTAAAGTATATAAAAAAAAAATTAGTCTCATTTATATCAACTTAATTATATTTATGTAATTCAATAAATAAATATTTCTACAAACAATTTTCTTGAATTTTTTGCCATTCATAAATAAGAAGAGTATATTTTATGTTCTTAGATAAATAGTAAAATTAATTTTTTTAAAATTTAAATGAAAAAAAAAATTGCCCTTATAACAGGTATCACTGGTCAAGATGGATCTTACCTCGCAAGATTATTAATAAAAAAAAATTATTTAGTTCATGGTATAATAAGACGATCTTCGTCTTTTAATACTGGTCGATTAGATAATATTTATGAAGAACCATTTAAAAAAAATAAAAAACTATTTCTTCATTATGGAGATCTTACTGATTTTTCAAGTGTAAATTCTATAATAGCCAAGATAAAACCAAATGAGATATATAATTTGGCAGCTCAATCACACGTAGCTGTTTCGTTTAAAACTCCTGAATACACCACAAATGTGAATGCATTAGGTACTTTAAGAATTTTGGAGTCAATACTTCACAATAATTTATTAAAGACAAAATTTTACCAGGCAAGCACTTCTGAACTTTTTGGCAACCCAAAATATAAAATACAAAATGAAAAAACTCCTTTTTACACAAAATCACCCTATGGCACTTCAAAGTTATTCGCTTATTGGATCACAAAAAATTATAGAGAGTCATATGGAATTTTTGCATCTAATGGGATTTTATTTAATCATGAAAGTCCATTTCGTGGAGAAACATTCGTAACTAAAAAAATAACAAGAGCTATTTCCAGAATATTTTTAAATAAACAAAAATTTCTTCATATAGGGAATCTTAATAGCAAAAGGGACTGGGGTCACGCTAAAGACTATGTTTATTTTCAATGGCAAATTTTACAGCAAAGAAAACCAATGGATATTTTAATTTCTACCAATAAGCAATATTCGGTCAGACAATTCATCGGGGAGTGCTGTAAATATGTTGGATGGAATATTAAGTGGTTTGGTAAGGGACTAAAAGAAGTTGGAAAAATTAATTATAAAGGTAAAGAAAAAACTATTGTTAAAGTAAATAAAAAATATTTTAGACCAAATGAATTACAAGCGCTTAGAGGAAAGTCAATATATGCTGATAAAACTTTCAAATTAAAATTAAAATATTCTTTCAAAGATCTTGTAAAAGAAATGATGGAATATGATTTAAAGAATATTAAATGAATAAAGAAGAAAAAATTTTTTTGGCTGGACATAATGGTCTTGTAGGAAATGCAATTCATGATGAACTTTTGAGAAAAAAATTTAGACATGTAATTGTTAGAGAAAGAAAAAAATTAGATTTGATGAATGAAAAATCAGTTGACAAATTTTTTAAGCTAATAAGACCTCAAATTGTATTGATATGTGCTGCAAAAGTTGGAGGTATACAATCTAATTCTAATAATCCATATGAATTTTTAGTCATTAACACAACTATTCAAAATAATATCTTTAATGCTTGCTTAAAATATAAGGTTAGAAAAGTACTTTATTTAGGGAGCTCTTGTATTTACCCAAAATTTTCTAAAATCCCTATTAAAGAAGAATACATTCTTTCAGATAAATTGGAGAAAACGAACGAGGCATACGCTTTAGCAAAAATAGCAGGATTAAAAGCTGCAGAGAGCTTAATTCTCAAACATCAAATGGACATTAGATGTTTAATGCCATGTAATTTATTTGGAAAAAAAGAAAAATATTTTGATATAAATAATATTCACGTTTTACCAGCATTAATTCATAAAATTTATGAAGCAAAAATTAAGAAAATTCAGAAAGTGGAAATATGGGGAGATGGGACACCATTAAGAGAATTTATGTTTACAGAAGATTTGGCCAAAAATATTATAAGAATTATGCAATTAAGTAAAAAAAAATACTTCCAAAACATAGGAGATTATTATTTTTACAACATTGGATCCAAATCTGAAATTTCCATTAAGAACCTTGCAAAAAAAATAAGTAAAATAGTTGGTTATAGAGGAAATTTATATTTTAATAAAAGTAAGCCTAATGGCACGTTAAGAAAGTTTATGAGCAAGAATAAGATTAGTAAGATGTTAAATATCAAAGTTTCACCATTTGATAAATCATTAAAAAAAACGTTTACATATTACAAAGAGGAAAGACGAAAATTATTATCTAATAAGAATATATAAGTGCTTAATAATTTAAAAGGATTAGTAGATCAATATAAAATCTCAAATATATTACTAGTATTAGTAATAATTTCGTTTCCTTTTAATTATAAAATTTTCCTTTTTTTAAGACCTCAGGATTTTTTTGTCATTTGTTTTATTATAATAAATTTTAATAAATTTGAAAAAAGGGATTTAAAATTTTTTTCTTTGATAATTTTTTTTTTAATAACTTCATGCCTAATTGGTTATCTATATTTTGAAAAATTTTATTTTTATAAGTTAGCAGTAATATATAAATTAATAATTCCAATATTATTTATCATTTTAATAAAAAATTATTTTGATAAAAATAATGTTGATTTATTTACTTTAGCAACAAACTCTATTTTTATATTTTATTTATTTTATGTGATTTTTTTTTGGTTTCTCTTTCCTGATATTGAATATTTTAATATTGAAACTTATCCCAGCAGCATTTCTATGGGTAGTAAAATTTTATTTAATCCTGATATCTTCGATAGACACTTAATGGGTTCTATTGTTGGTATATTTTTTGTTGCCAGTATAATCTATATACTCGAGCAAAATAATAATTTTAACACTAAATTTTTAAATTTATCTTTTCTATTAATTTTAATGTTTATATTTGTGAAATTATTCAGTAGCAGGGGTCTTTATCTTTATACTTTGTTAACTTTATACATTTCTGTAAATTTTTTTTTTCAAAGATATTTAAATAAAAAACATCAAGTAATCTTAAACTACTTAACTATATTATTTATATTAGGAGTTATATTTTCTTTAGTACAAAATAATTTTTTTAATCATCAGATATTTTATGATTTAAAATTTTTTAAATATATTTTTTTATCAGAAACTTTAATCATTGGTCAAAATGCAACAAGAATTACTTCATGGTATGAATTTTTTCCAGATAATTTATTACCAATCTTGTTAGGTAGAGGTGCTACTTCTTTTCCACAGATTTTCCACGACAACGGATTAACAGTTATACTGGTTAATTTTGGTATTATACCAAGCATATTGCTTATATTATTTGTTAATAGAAACTATAATTTTTTTTATAAAACAAACTTTTCAATTAAAATTTTATTCTTTGTTACAGTACTAATAAATTTAACAATAACAGAATACTTTCTTATTTCTAGGTACATATATATTGTAATAATAATTTTCTTTCTATTTAATTACAAAACCAAGAGCTCTATTCCTATACATGGAGCTCATAAAAATTAATAATAAATAAAAGATAATTGTTAAATTAAAACTCATCTTTGTTTTAAAAAATTTAATTTTTTCGATCTCATTAATATTAACTATTTCAAATAATTTTTTATCATTAGTCTTAGCATATTCTAATTGAACAATGTTTTTTGAGGTCTTATTTAATTTATTTTTTAATTGATTTTTAAAGTTATTGTTCTCATGAATATATAAATAATTTTTACTGAATATTTTAAAAAACGTTTTATTATTTATCAATAATTCCTCTAATTTTTGCTTTGCAAAAAAATTTAAGTCATTTTCATTTAATAGTTTTAGTAATTCATTTGATTTACTTTTATTAATTATAAAAGCTTTGTGATTTTTTCTATAACCATCTTTACAGTGAGGTTTTATATAATCAATATCAATATCATCTTCCATTAATAAATTAATTTTATGATCTAAGTGTTTATCTAAAACACAAGCAATATTATAAATAATTTTGATAGTGACATAATTATTTTTATTTGAGAAATATTTTATTGAAAGAAAAATTAAAATATAAATTGAAATAATAATTATTAAATGATTTAACAAACTTTTCATAATAAAAAATTTTATAATATGTTTTTTACTATAATAACACCAACAAATAATTCAGCACATTGTATAGAGACAAATTTAAAAAGTGTACTTAATCAAGGATTAACTAATATTGAACACATATTTATTGATAATGATTCAAATGATCAAACGTTAACAATAATTAATAACTATAAAAAAAAAAGTAATTATCGTGTTAAAATATATTCGAAGTTAGATAAAGGCATTTATTATGCATTTAATAAAGGTTTAAAATATTCAAAAGGTAAATATGTAACCATACTCAATTCTGATGATTTTTTTTCAAAAAAAAACGTTTTAGGACAACTAAGAAAAATTTTATTAAAAAATGACTTCGATTTTACCTATAGCAATATAAGAATAGTAAATAGAGATAATATAAACAAAACATTAAGATTTTGGAAATCAGATAAAATTAATGAAAATAATTTTTATAAAGTTCCACATCCCTCTTTTTTTGTTAAAAATAGTTTTTTAAAAAAAAATAAAATAAAGTTTAACACAAAATATAAAATTGCTTCAGATCTAGATTTTATAATAAGTTGTTTTAAATATAAAAAAAAATATAAATATTTCGATAAAGTTTTTGTTGATCAAAGAAGCGGAGGTGCATCACAAAAATTTTTTAATATCTTTGTAGCAAATATGGAAGTGTTTAAATTACTAAAGTCAAAGAAAATTAATTCAAAGTTAATTTTTATTTTAAAAAAAATTTATTTTAAATTATGTCAATTTTAAAAAAACCAAATTTTAAAAGTTTAAAAAATAATTTATACAATATTTTATATATACTTATAGTCCCTTCCTTTGTAATTGGTCAGTTTTTTTTTAAGATAATTTTAATTGGAATAATAATATTAGGGATTCTCCAATTTAGATCAAGTATTTTTAAAATAAAGATAGACTTAATCAACTTATTATTTTTGTCAGTATTAATTTATTTCATTTTAAATTCAATTGTAATTAGCAGTTACTATTATTTTCCAAATTTAAGATACTTAACTTTTATAGGCATAATTTTATTTTATTTGGTGACAAATTATCTCATAAAAAATCAACTTATAAACTTCAAAAAGATTTTTTTATATTATTGTTTAATAATCATATTAATTTTGTTTGATACTTTGATTCAAATTATTTTTTTGAAAGATCTTTTTGGATTTGATTATCTTCATAATTATATGAGGTTTTCTGGTCCTTTTGGTGATGAGTATATATTAGGAGCTTTTCTATCTTTTTATATAATTCCATTGTTTATTTTACTAGATCAAGAGAAAACCAAAAATAGTAAATTTAAATATTTCGTTTTATTTTATTTTATATTTTCAATTTATATTCTTATTAAATCAGGAGAAAGAATTGCTTTTTTCACAGTTTATTTACAAACGTTAATCTATTTTTTTATATTTAAAAAAAATCTTAAAAATATATTAATTTTAGGTATTTCAGGTACAATTATTATAATTTGTATTTCTTTATATGATAAAGAAATTTTTAAAAAATATGAGAGTTTTTATAACCTAGTCTTCAAATATGAAACAATAATTAATGAAGATTATTTATTACATAAAAAAGTTAACAAATTTGGATTTTTAAATACACAGAGTGGGGCACATTTTTTAACAGCATACGAAATTTGGAAGAGCCATCCAATATTGGGTGTTGGAATAAAAAATTTTAGAAACGAAAGTATTAAAAATGAATATTCAAAAATAAACTCACATCAAAGAAATTTTAGATCTGCAACACATCCACATAATTTTCAACTTGAGCTTCTAGCTGAAACTGGTTTAGTGGGTTTTGTTTTATTTAACTCATTTATGATATATTTAATTTTTATTATTTTTTTTAAAAAAAATTTTATTATTAATAAAAATTTATTTATTAAAATTTTTATAGTTTTGATTCTCAGTAAATATTTTCCTATTAAAACAGATTCCAGTTTATTTTCTTCTTCCATAGGTTTATTGTTTTGGATCAATATAATTTTTTTAATATCATTTTATAATAAAGTGATGGAAAATTAATTAATTTCATTTTGATTTATAAATTTAATTTTTTTTTTTGTTGCCAATAATTTATCATTGATATCATTGCCAATAAAAATGACTTCTTTATTAATTAAAATATCTAAATCTTTTAAGGCTAGATCAATCATACCAACATTTGGTTTTCGAAATTTACAATTTTTTTTATATTCTCGCAGTAACGCATTTTTATGGTGAGGACAAAAATAAATTTTTGAAAGTTCAATTTTTTTTTTTTTTCAACTCAAATATGAATTTTTCCATAAAATTTTTAAAGTCATTTAATGAAAATTTTTTTTTAGCTATCCCAGCTTGATTTGAAATTAGAACTTTAATATAATTTTCAAAATTACTTTTTATATATTCAATGTTTTTTTCAATTAGAATTAAATCTCTTATTTTGTGTGTGTAGCCTCTATCAAAATTTAATGTATTATCTCTATCGAGAAATAATATTTTTTTTTTAAAATGTATTCTTTTGATAAAATTTTCTATTTTCTTTAATGAAGCATAAGAACCAATGTCTATAAAATTACTATCGTAAACATATCCATATACGTTTTTAGATTTTATTTGATTTTTTAAAATATCATTTTCAAATGAAATTTTTTTTATCTCTTTATATTTTTGTAAATTCTTCTTTTTAAAAAAACATACTCCAGAATTCATATAAACATTTTTTTTTGAAAAAATAATATTACCTTTTTTTGTTACACTAACCGAATTTAATTTTTCACTAAATTTTGAACTTTTTACCAAAGGAATCGTGAACTTTTTTTTTTGTATAAATCTATTGATTACTGAGTGATAATTAATATCTAAATATGTGTCTCCGTTTACAAGCATATAATCATTTTTATTTTTAATTTTATTTATTGCATTTATTACTGCACCACCAGTATCAAGTTTCTCTTTTTCTTTAATTATTTGAATGTTTACATTCAGTCTTTTTTGAAAATTTTGTTTAAATTTCTCAAAATTTTTATGTTTATAATGAGTTAACAAGTAAAAATTAAAAAAATTATATCTACTTAGATTTTTTATCAGATAGAATAGAAAAGGTTTATTCAAAACCTTTATTAAAGGCTTGGGTGTTATTTTTGTAATTTTACTAATTCTTGACCCAATTCCACCACAAAGTATTAAAGTATTTATTTTATTAGGTGAAACTTTTAATATATGTTTTTCAACCATGGATTTTATTTAGCTAACTTTATTTTTAATAAGTAATTTATAACAGATTAAATAAACTAGTAAGCAGATAACAAAGTAAATTTTACAATATAAATTATTTTGCATAAAAAAAATTGATGGGATAATTATCAGCACATAAATAAAGTTAATAATTATACTTGTAGTAAAATTTGCTTTAATCTTATCAGAGAAAATTTTATTCCCCAATGCTTTATAGATAAGCATATGTAAGTGATTTTGATCTGGTAACAAAGGATTTTTTTTTAATAAAAGTTTTCGAAAAAAAGAAAAAATTACCTCAAAGAAAAGATAAAATAGAATTATGCAAAAGAAGAAGGGAGAAATTGATTGATTAAGGTTTGATGTTTCTATTACAAAATAAGAAATTAAAAAACCAATTAAATAAGCACCTGAGTCCCCCATAAATATTTTAGCTTTTGGAAAGTTTAAAAAAAAAATAGACAAAATACTTGTCAAAAAAACTATCAAAATATTACTTAATTCATTATTAAAATTAATGAACAATAATATGCAAGTGATAATAAGTGCTTTGATTAATAACAACCCATTAAAACCATCTATAAAATTACATCCATTAATAATTGTCAAAAAACAAAGTAAATGGAAAATAATACTTATATAAGTATTATTTTTTATTAGGATAGTGAAATACTCAATCCCTGTATTTGAAATATTAATTTTCTCAAACAAAATAAAAATTAAAATTATTAAAATTAATGTAAAAAATCGAATTTTTGGGTTTTCTAAAATTTTAATGTCATCTAAAAAACCAACTAGAAAGAATAGAATTGAGTACAAGTAGAAATTTAAATTCAAATTCACAAATGAGAAAAGTGATGCAATAATAATCAGATTACTAAACAATAAAAAAGCACCACCGATTCTTGGAGTGGGTTGATGATGAAATGCTTGGGGTTTTTTATAATTTTGATCAATAATATTGATTTTATCCAGCAATCCCCTAAAAAACTTCAAAGAGTAACTATAAAAAAAAAAAAGTAATAAAGTAAGTGTAATTAAAAATAAATTTTGCATTGCAATGATTTTGAAAAAAATTTTTAAGAAGATATTACCAGATAATATTATATTTTACCTAAAAAAAAAAAACCCTTTTCACAAAAAAATTTTATGGTTTAAATAATATAGATCAAAAGCTTTTAAAGTATTTAGATTACAAAAACGGATATTTCATAGAGTTAGGTGCAAACGATGGAATAACACAGTCAAATACCTTACATTATGAGATTTACAAAAATTGGAACGGTATTTTAATTGAACCAATTAAAACAAAATTTATTCATTGCAAAGCTATCAGAAAAAAAACTAACAAATTTTTTAATTGTGTATGTGTTTCTAAAGACTATAAACAAAAAGATATTAAATTAATATATTCAAACCTTAGATCAATAACAATAGATGAAAATAATTTTATAAATCCAAAAAAACATGTTAATAAGGATGATTTAAATTTTTACCAAAAACATAATGAGTTTAGAGTTGACGTAAAATCATTAAATTTAATACTTGAAGAATCTAAAGCTCCACATTTAATTGACTTTTTTTCATTGGATACTGAGGGTTATGAGATGGAAATTTTAAAAGGTGTAAATTTTGATCAATATAATTTTAAATATTTGTTGATAGAAAGTAAGAAAATAGAAAATTTAAAAAGTTATTTAATTCAAAGAAACTATCGTTTGATAGACAAACTTTCAAAACAAGATTATTTATTTAAATTCAATGATTATTAGTTTTATTACACCAGTTTTAAATGAAGAAAAATATTTAAATTTTTTGATAAATAGAATTGATGAAAAATATAATAAGTTTAATTTTGAATGGATATTTATTGATGACCATTCTACTGATGAAAGTTATAGAATTTTATCTAAGTTTTCAAATGGAAAGTCAAAAATTAAACTATTTAAAAATTCTGGAAAAGGAAAAATTGATGCAATTAATTTAGGAGTAAATAACGCACAAGGTAAGTTTATAAAATTGGTAGGAGCTGACGATGAAATAGATTTAGATTTTATAAATTCTATTGAAGGTTATAATGATGAAACATCTTTTGTCCACAAAGCTGAGATAGTTGATGTAAATAATAAAACTCTTGGAAATTATGTTCCTCCTTTCCAACTTTTGTATTATGATTTAGATAAATATTTGTTAAATAATATTAGTTGTCCAAGTTGGTGCTGGATATTCCCAAGATCTAAAGCAGAAAAATTTTTTCCTATACCAAATTGTGAATATGAAGATTTATATTTATCATTTTGTATAAGAAAAACTACAAAAATCAAATATATAGAGAAATCTTTTTATTTCTATAGGCAAAACGAGGGCCAAACATTTGGACATATATTAAAGTATAATGAAAAAATTGGAACTTTTAGAAATAAAAGAAGTTTAAAAAGTTTAACGAAAATTAAAAATAGTAATCAATTTAATTTAAGAGAGAAATACCTGATTTCGACCAGTAGACTTTACTTTATTTTATATTTAAAAAAAAAAATATTTTCAAAATTTTTTTGTCCAATTTACCAACTGAAAGAAAATTAAAACTTATAGTTTTTAGATATTTTAATTTTTTATATACGTTTTTACAACTAATCAAATACAAGGTAGATACTATTTACCATAAATTAAGAAAAAATAAAAAAATTTTACTTAATAGACAATCAAAAAATATAAATTCGACAGAAAAAAAAACAAATAATTCTGTTTGTTGTATAAAATCGTGTCTAAGTTTTCCAACTTCAGATGGTTTTACTTTACAATATTATGATACTTTAAATTACATATGTGATGTTAAAAAACATCAAGTTTTTTTATTTTGCAAAAAACATTTTGATCAAAATAAATTTCTTGAAAGATATAAGAATATAAAAAATGTAAAATTTATAGAAAATTTTCCAAATAATTTCTCTTTAATTATTCCAGTATTAATATTGCAAATCATATTATATAAGTTAGGAAAAAAAAATCACTTATTTAAAAGTATAGAAACGATTTCTAAAAATTCTAATTATAGTTTCTATATTCATGATCTATCTTTATATCCTCTTATTTTCTTGAACCTAAAAAAAGAAAATATTGTTTTTAGTGTTACCGATTTTCAAACAAATAGATTATTTAAAATGTTAAAAATTTCAAAAGGAATTAAACTCATTTATTATTTTTTTGGTTTAGTTCATTGTATTATTATTGAAAGCTTACTATTTAGAAAAATTAAAACACTCCATGTATACTCTCCAGAAGATAAAAGAAAAATGGAGAAATTTTTTTTTATTAAAAATTCCATTTCAATACCAAATTTCAAACTTGATCATCATAGCACATCTGATCTTATAAAATTTAAAAATAATGAATGTAAAATATTAATATTTGGAAATTTAAACGAAGAGGAAATTTTTCAAGGGCTAAAAAAACTTACTAGAACAAAATATTTTACTAAATTTAGCAAAAGATATAACTTTGTAGTAAAAGGAAAATATTCAATAACTCAACAATCAAAAATTAGAAAAATGATAAATAATATTGAATTTGACGAGAAATGGTTAAATGATTGTGATTTTAAAAATTATCTAGATAGTTTTAAAATTATACTTTTTATAGATAGTATCGCATTTGGATTATCAAATAGAGTTTTAGACGCATTAAAATCAAATACATTGGTTGTAGGTTTTAAGAATTCATTTACTGGGTACAATTTAAAAAATTTTGAAAGCGTAATTTTTTTGGATAACTTTTTTGATTTAGTTTATGCTTATAATTTAGATGATTTAAAAAAAGAGGAAATAATCACTAAAGCAACAGTTATTTCAAAAAAATTTAGCATTTCCAATATTAAGTCTAGCTGGAATACAATTTTATAAAGATGAGTAAAGAAAAATTAATTTCAGTAGAAGAAGCAAAAAAACTTGAAATTAGTGAAGTTAAAAAGTTTTACAAAAGTTATATATCTAAATCTCAAGTAGACTTTTTTTCAAACTTTGTTTTTGGGAATGAAATAATTGATAGTGCTGAGGGATGCTATTTAATTTCAAAAAATAAAAAAATCCTTGACTTGACTGGTGGTATTGGTGTTTTAAATCATGGACATAACAACGCAAATATTTTGAGGGAGAGAATCATTTTCCAAGAAGAAAAAAGAATGGAAGTTCATAAGTTATTTTTTTCTCAATACCTTGCTGCATTAAGTTATAACATTGCAAATATTTTACCTGGTGATTTAAACAGATCTTTTTTCCCAAATTCGGGTGCAGAAGCAATAGAGGGCGCAATTAAATTAGCTTTTAAATTTTTTAATGGGGAGAGAAAATATATATTACATTCAGATATTTCATTTCATGGAAAAACAATTGGAGCATCAAATATTTCTGGCTCAAATGAGATAAGCTTTAACTATCAAAAAATGATTGGGGTAGAAAATTATATATTTAATAACTTTGAAAATTTGCAAACTAAAATTGATCAATTAAAAAAAAAGGGAGAAAAGTGCTATGCAGTTGTTGTAGAGCCACTTAGTGCGAGTACCCTAAGATTGACTGATAACGAATTTCTTAAAAAAGTGAGAAAATTGTGTGATAAAGAAAATATATTGTTGATTTATGACGAAATTTATTCTGGCTGGTGTAAAACTGGAAAATTATTTAATTTTTTTAGATCCAACACTATTCCTGACATCTTGGTTTATGCAAAATCATTTGGAGGAGGAAAAGCGTCTATTTCAGGATATACTACCAGAGATCATGTTATGAAAAAAGCTTACGATAATTCTGATGATTTCAGTCTTCAATCATCAACCTACAATGGTTTTGGGGAGGAGACAATTACAGCTATAGAGGCAATTAATATAATGATAAATAATGATTACGAAAATAAATCTATATCTAACGGAAAAAAATTAAAAGCCATTTTAGAAAATGTTAAGATTAAATTTCCAAATATAGTAGATGAAATTAGAGGATCTGGAAGCTTTCAAGGCTTTACATTTAAAAATCCAATAAATAACACACTAGAAAATATTGTTACAAAATTTATGCCAATAAAAACCTATCGTGATAAAAACTTCTTTAAAAAACTATTATGTGCATCAATTATTAATGAGTTATATAAAGAAAATAATATCTTAACTTTTGGAAGTTTTGCATCTGACGTATTATTTAAGGTCTCTCCTCCAATTGAAATTGGTTATAAAGAACTAAAGATATTCGAAGAGAGTTTAGTGAAAGTCCTAGAAAAAGGTATTATTAAACTAATTACAAATTTTTTAAAATATAAGTTTTTAAAGAAATAATAAAAATACAAAAAATGATATACGATATATTTATTAATAAAAGTATAAAATTAAATTCTGATTTATTAGAAATAGAACTTGATAACTTTCAAAAAAAGTCTGTAGAAAATTTTATTTTTAATTTAAATAATATTACAAAATTTATTATATTTGCTGGATCTGTTTCTTTGGTTTTACTT
>MDTB01129487.1_pt1 | contig 25871 bp, 29 predicted proteins | sample 811161 | NCBI WGS metagenome assembly MDTB01 (sample SAMN05326650, study PRJNA326480) | marine metagenome | isolation source: seawater | place: Mediterranean Sea | collected 2009 | reverse complement strand
CACCAACCAATTTAATTTTTTCAGATGCCATTGAAAAATTCTTTGGGATTGTGATGCCCTTTGATCAATGGATTGGAATCGGATTGCCCATCAGCTTGACTATTTTGGTTACCTGTTGGTTGATTTTGTCCTATTTCTCATTCTCTTTAAGGAACGAGAAAGTTGAAGGGAGTGCCAATTTAATCAAGGATGAATTGAAAAAATTAGGTAAGATGTCTTACGAAGAAAAATGGGTATTGACCATTTTTTTACTTGTAGCGGTGGCTTGGATTACCAGAAGGTATTTAATTGCACCTTTTTATCCTAGTGTTAACGATACCATTATTGTCATGATTGGAGCGGTATCTTTATTCTTGATCCCATCAAAAAATAAAAAAGGGAGCCAAATAATGGACTGGCAGTCTGCCGTTAAGTTGCCTTGGGGTGTGATTTTGTTATTTGGGGGGGCTTTTGCTGTGGCCCAAAGTTTTGAGAGCTCTAAATTGACTTTATGGATTGGCGCGCAGCTCGGTGGATTGAGTGATATTCCCTTTTGGTTAGTATTATTGATTGTCGTAGCCGTTGTTAATTTTTTAACGGAGATTACCCAAAATATCGCAACTTGTACGCTTATGATGCCTATTTTGGCAGCCCTATCGGGTGTCCTTGATGTACATCCTTATGGTTTGATGGTAGCGGCATGTATCGCCTCTTCTTGTGCATTTATGTTGCCAGTGGCTACAGCACCTAATGCCGTGGTATTTGGTTCAGGTTATTTGCAGATGAAGGATATGGTACGCGCCGGATTTGTGCTCAATGTGGTATCCATTCTTGTTATTACCTTTTTTGTTTATTTTTTACTACCCACGATTTGGGGCATTGATCTTCTCAGCTTTCCTCTTGATTTAAAGGTTAAGTGATGGTACATCCAGAGAGAATCATAATGCGCTGACCAATAAAACTCTTTCTACTACAGAGGCAGAAACTATATTAGAAGAATTGATTTCAAGTGCGATAAATAAGCGTATTCTGTGCAGACAGGATTGGATAGGATTGAGCTCTTTTGATCATAATGCGCTGCAGGGATCTAAGAATAGCTTTAGGATTGAAAATGGCTTCAGCAGGGGATTATTATTAAAGTCTTGATACTAAGAAGGGGCCAAGACTGATGGTGTCCTGACAATTTAAGAGAATTTTAACAATTATCGTTTAGAGGCGATTAAAGTATTGATGTGACTATTTTTTAAGATTCTTAATTTAGCTATTTTTTCCATTGAGTCAATTGGGCTCTGGTAAAGGAGGCTGTATTATTTCTCATTTCCAAAATCTCTTCCATTGAATGATAGAAGTCGAAAGTAAGTTAATTTACATCTTGATCTGCACCAAACCTATTGAGGACCTTCCAGAATGCCCAAGCTGCTCGGCCATTTTCGGCATAATTAGGCCCGTATTTTAATTCCATTGCTTCATAATCTACTCCGTCGCAGAGATCTATGGTCATGTAGTTTATCACTAAATATTATGGAGATTTGTCACTTGCTTTGGTACCATAACTTGCTTTCATACCTAGAGTTAATTATCCCGTTTTAATGATTCTATTTTGATCTCCAGCTTGATGAAAGGTGAATTCATGAGCTGAAAACAAATTTGATTCATTACAAGTTAAAGTAGTTCCAGACTTATTGAAATGTAGATACACAAAGGTATTATCAGGTTCTCCGTAGCTATTATTTTCTATCATCCACTTATCTCATTCTAATTTATTTCCTTTGTTAATTTGTTCTTTATGGGCTTTTGGAAATATGTTTTTTCGGGAGCTATATGGACGGTGACATCTGTATTCTTGACGGAGGCATATCCCATATGAGCTATTTGAGCATGGTCCATAGAGGCAGCAAAACACATGTGACTAGTAAAGTTATCGATCTTTTCATTTTTTATGATTTAGATAGTAATACGAAATCTAAATCATAAAAAGTAGAACGACTATAAAAAGTAATACTCATCATAAAGATGATGAAAAAAAAATAAATTTTATGATATCATCATAAACTCCTAAAATATTTTTTATTTGGGAATTGAATTGAGATATTGATTTATGAAATATTTGAATCTTTCAATGCTTCTTTTTTGGTCCCTAATATTCGGCCATTCAACTTTTGGGCAAAATACTAAAATCCAGAGGATCGATAAAAACTATTGTATAGGTTTTTGGCATGAACTTGGGGGTTACGTATTTAAGATATCAGAAGGAGGTGCCCATGGTTGGATAGCAGAAATACAGGACCAAGGAAAAACCAGTTAGCTTGATGCCACAGAAGCCGTATCAGATGGTTCAAACCACTCAATTGATGGAGCAAAATTGATGGATTGGAGATTGCCTACCAAAGAAAAGCATCTTCAAATGTATTTACAAAAAGACTTAATTGGAGGTTTTGCTAAAAATTATTATTGGAGTACTTCGGGAAATGATAAGAAAGAAGCTTATTGGCTGGATTTCAATAGTGGCTTTCAGGAGAAAGCACCTCCTAGGGCTTCAAGCTATTCGATTCGTTCGGTCAGGGAATTTTGATCTCTGCTCCTAAGGGACATACTTTTTATCACCATTTCAATGTATTGAATCATGGATGCTACTTTTAGTAAATAATTACTGCTCTCACCCGATTTGTTTTTGACAGGTCAAAACTTTACTGGCGTCTTAAAAGGAAGGTGGTTGACTCAATTACTCCCTAACTGATCAAATATCTGTTTGTCTGTATTAACTAGTTATGGTTATAACCTTAAGGGCTTATGCGGTATGTTTTATTCAATATTAATTCTGAAAAGAAACAGTAATTCCTACCTTCTGATCACAGCAAATCAAGTCAAACAACCATATTGTTGAGTGTTGCTCAACAAGAGCATCAAGAATTGTAAAGTTGATTTTCTAGTTGGAGATAAATAAAAACAGGAAATGCAATAATTAACAATCAAAGGGAACTTTAGGGATGAGCAGAAACCCAAACCGTACCATTTTCAAAAATTTCTTTTTTCCAGATGGGGACGGTTTCTTTTAAGGTATCAATGGCATATTGACAAGCCTCAAAAGCAGCTTGCCTATGAGGGGTCGATACTGCAATGATTACTGGAATTTCTCCAATTTCTAACACACCCACCCGATGATGAATGGATACATGAAGGATGCCCCATTTTTGGGATAGAGTATCTGCAATTTTCCCCATCTCCTTGAGGGCCATGGGCACGTAAGATTCAAAGGCCAGTTGTAACACTTTTCGACCTTTTGTTTGATGCCTTACGGTACCTACAAAAACTACAATACCGCCTGCCGCGGGATCTACCACTGCATCATGACATGACTGCGTATTCAAAGGTGTGTCTAAAACTTGAATATCTCTCATTTAACCTCCGCTTACAGGTGGAATAATAACAACTTCATCCCCCTCATGGATTTGAAAGTAATCTTCTTGATAATCTTCATTGACTGCAAATTTGATACTTTGAATCTTTTTGAATTCAGGGTAATGAATTATTAATATTCTTTTTAGATCTCCGATGTTACAAGGGTTTTTTACCTCCAAATTGGATTCATCAGGGCCTATTATTTCTTTGGCGATACCAAAAGCAATCAGCTTTATTTTCATAAATCAACATTTTCAAAATGATTTTTCACGGCTTCCCATCCCAATTTGATACAATCTACTCGACCATCAAAATGTTTTAATTGTTGGAGCATTTGAATTTTTTTATCAGCATTTTCAGTCGAATGCTCTTGATCCATTGCAAAAATAAATTGATCACTCAAGGAGGTGATATTATTTGGGCTCAAATGTTCCATGCTTTTACACATGATAGATATCGAAGCCTTGGACAATGCACAACCGAAGCCATAAAAATAAACAGAGGTGATTTGGCCTTCGTTTGTGTTAAAATAAAGGGTGTATTTATCTCCACACATGGAATTATATGCTTCAACTGTAAAGGAGGCTCTTTGAAGTTCCTGAAAATGATAAGGGTTATCATTTTCAGGAAGTATCTCATTTTTAAATAACTGTTGGAGTTCTTGTTTTGTCATGACCAAAATCTCATCAATTCCTTTAAAGAAACAACAAGTTTATTAATTTCTTCTTCATTATTATAAATTGAAAACGAAACTCTGGCAGTAGCCTGTAATCCCATAGCATTGAGAAGGGGTTGGGTACAGTGCATACCTGCCCGCAGGGCGATATCATCTTTATTCAAAAAAGAGGCGATGTCATGGGGATGTATATTTTTCAAATTGAAGGAAATAATACCGATCCTCTTTTTAGGATTGCCAATGATTTCAATACCCGGAACTTGGGGCAATTGATCCAGGGCATAAAGAGTTAGTTTATTTAAATGACTTCGCATAGCTGATTTACCAATGCCCGAAATAAATTTCAAAGCCGCGGCTAAACCTATTACGCTGGAGACATTCGGTGTACCCGCATCAAGGTTGTGTGGAAAATTACGAAAACTTGTTTCTTCAACTTTGACATCTTTAATGATCCCACCGCCATAATTATAAGGCATCATATCGGCGATGTATTTTTCTGAAACTTGAAGGATGCCAATACCAAACGGGCCAAACATTTTATGTCCTGAAAAGGTCAAAAAATCACAATTCAATGGGTCAACCCCGATTTCAAAATGACAGGCACTTTGCGCTGCATCTACCAAGACTGGGATGTCTTTTCTTTTGGCAAGTTCAATGATTTCATCGAGTGGATGGATCGTACCTAGAGTATTGGAAATGTGAGAAATCGCTAAAAGTTTCGTTTCCTTATCAAGGAAGTTACTTAATTGAACCAATTCAAGGTCTCCATTTTTATCTATTGGGACCAATCTTAATTCAACCTGATACTTTTGCGCGAGCATTTGCCATGGAATGAAATTGGCATGATGCTCCATAATGGTCGTAACTATATTATCCCCAGCTTGTAATCTTGGGGCTAAAAAAGATTGCGCTACGATATTGATGGATGCCGTGGTACCTTGGGTAAAAGCGACGGTATTAGCATTGCCAGACCCTAAAAATCGGGCTATTTCAGTTCGGGCATTTTCAAATTTTTGCGTCGCTTGATTTGATAAATCATAGATGCCTCTATGAATATTAGCATTTTCGTACAGATCAAAATGAGATTGTGCATTGACTACAGATTGCGCACGTTGGGTCGTGGCCGCATTATCCAAATACACTAAATTGGGATGCGCTTCGAAAATAGGGAAATGACTTCGGGCCTTTTTGATTGAATTTTTGTTTAACTTTAAAATTACTTGTTTTTCAGCAAAATCAAACTAGTAATTGAACAAAACGTATCCTATTAAAAATAAATCAAGATATGCTCATTGATAATCATGGAAGGGAGATAAATTATCTCAGACTGGCCGTTACCGACCGCTGTAATTTGAGGTGCTTTTATTGTATGCCTGAAAATGGGATCAAATATATGAACAGGAAAGATTTATTGAGTTTTGAAGAGATGACCCGACTGATCCGTGTCTTTGGAGATTTGGGCGTTTCTAAAATCAGAATTACGGGTGGTGAGCCATTTGTGAGAAAAGGGATTATGTCCTTTTTGAAAGGGGTCTCGGAGTTAGCAACCATCAAAGATATTAATATTACAACAAACGGCACTTTTACGGAGGAACAAATTCCGGCATTGGAAAAAATGGGAATTAAAAGTGTAAACCTCAGTTTAGACAGTTTGGACAGTCAGCGATTTTTTGATATTACCCGAAGAGATTTATTTGATCAAGTGATGACGACCTATCGAAAGCTGGTGGACTCCAAAATAAGGGTCAAAACCAATATGGTGGTCATGGATGGCAGAAATATTGAAGATATTTATCCGATGCTAGAGTTGACCAAGCATGATGATGTATCGGTGCGCTTTATTGAGGAAATGCCCTTCAACGGAACCGAAGGTCAGGGCAATGCGACCATTTGGCCAGCAAAAAAAATAATGACTTATATTGAAGAAAAATACACCCATGAAAAAATGGTAGATCCCCCGGCGTCTACTTCTCTAAATTATAAAATATCAGGTTATGTCGGTTCTTTTGGAATCATTCCCGCCTATACTCGAACTTTTTGTGGTTCTTGTAATCGAATTCGTCTTACACCACAGGGTACGTTAAGGACGTGTCTTTATGGAGAAGGGCAAGTGAATTTCAGAGATTTTATCAGAGGAGGCGTGACAGACGAGACTTTGGGAGATCATTTAATTAAGGTGATCGGTAAACGGGCCAAGGATGGTTTTGAAGCTGAAAAAAGTAGGTCTGCGACCTTGCCTGCATCTGAATCCATGGCCACTATAGGAGGTTAATATGATTACCGTTGAAGAGGCCTTGAAAATAGTGCATACCCATTTGGGAAATTGGGGTACCGAAGAGATATTTTTAGATGAGTCATTAGGGAGAATTCTGCAAGAAGAAATTGTAGCCGATCGAGATTTTCCACCCTTCAATCGAGTGACCATGGATGGCATTGGTTTGAGTTTTGATCAATTTGAAAAGGGTCAAAGAGTTTTTGAAATCAAGGGGGTGGCACCTGCAGGAGGTCTGCAAATGGAATTGCAGGATCTCTCGTCTTGTTTAGAAGTGATGACAGGCGCCACTGTTCCGATAGGAGTAGATGCCGTGATTCGTTACGAAGATCTTGAGATCCAGGAGGGCAAGGCAAAAGTCATGCTATCGAGGCTTAATCGCGATCAAAATATTCATGTTAAAGGCAGTGATCGTCATCAAGGAACGGTCATTCTCTCGCCGGGTAAATGTATTTCTGCAAGTGAGGTAGGCGTCTGTGCTACGGTGGGTAAAAATAAAATATCGGTAAGTCGTTTACCTAAAACTTTGATAGTGTCTAGTGGAGACGAGCTGGTAAATATTGATCAAATACCGCTATCTCATCAAATACGAAGAAGCAATGTGTATAGAATTGCCACAGTTTTGAAAAGTTATCAAATTCAGCCAACGACGATGCACTTGTCTGATGATTATGATGAAATTGTCAAAAGATTAGAAAGTGAAATAACTCATTATGATCTGATCTTGATCAGTGGGGGCGTATCTGCTGGGAAGTTTGATTATTTACCTGAGGCCCTTTCGGCCCTAGGTGTGAAGAAAATGTTTCACAAAGTGAAACAGCGTCCTGGAAAACCATTTTGGTTTGGGAAAAAAGAAGATAAACTGGTCTTTGCTTTTCCTGGAAATCCAGTATCTAGTTTTATGTGTGCCCAGCAATACTTCAAACCTTGGTTGGATCATTCGTTGCAGTCCTCTGAAATGCCATTACCTTGGGCTGAATTGGTTGAAGACGTACATTTCAAACCAGATCTCACGTATTTTTTGGAAGTGAAAATCGAATTTCACTCTTCTGGAAAAATAAATGCACATCCGGTAAAGGGTAATGGATCGGGCGACTTGGCTAATTTGGTAGATGCGGATGCTTTTATTCAATTGCCTTCAGGACGCAGTGACTTTCTCAAGGGCGAAATTTTTCCCTTTATTGCTTATAGAAATTTAATTCATGGTTGAGGTAGCCATGAGAAAAATTTTAATGGACTTAGAATAACAATCGGTTTTCTACCTTAGGGCTTAACAACTTTTAATTCTTCCGGGGTATTCACATTGCGCAGGGCATCCACATTACTTATCGGTAATTCCTTGATATCACTATTGATTAATACTTTTCGAGGGCACGAATAACCATGGGCCAAAAATTGCAAAAGGATTGGATAGGCCCTTGGTTCCCATAAAGTCAATAAAGGCTCTGGAAAGGCTGTTTCGGGATTATGAAAACAGGTGGCCATTTTGGATTTATCACGGTTTGTTAATAGGGACTTTAATGTGGTGGCATCCAATAAGGGGAGATCAGTAGCGACGACGAGCCAAGCACTATTGGGGTCTTGCTTGAACGCGGAAAGGATACCTCCATAAGGGCCCAAATCTAAAAAAGCATCAGGAATGATCGAATATTGCGTCTGAAAATCGATCGATTCGTTTTGAACCGATAGATAAGTTTGCGAACAAAAACCATTCAAGAGGTCAGCCAGGTACTCGCGATGTGCTTTTCCGTAATAGTTGATGGCACCTTTATCATGCCCCATTCGAGTACTGTTGCCTCCAGCCAAAACAAGTCCTTTGATAGGTATCGAATAGGAATCAATCATGTTTTTAATCACCTTTCCTATGCCGGATATATCTTTAATCGAAAGCAGGGGAATTTCTTCATGATTTTTGATGTGCGCTTTAAGAAAGGGGAAAATCTCGTCGACTCCTTCATCTCGGATAAAAAGTTTTACATCAGAGAGGCGGTCTAATTTTTTCTCAAGTGAGGTCTTCTTTTGCTCGTTGATAATCACTATTTGACTTTCGGCTAAGAAATGGTTGCCATTGATGAGCACCAGATCACAATCATTGAATAACGCTCTAAAATGGGTAGTTATGTAATCATGCTTAAAACGTACACCGTGTTGACTTATCAGATCCGTGTAGATTGTCCTAAAGGCTGAAGCAGCCATTTCGTTTTGGTGAGAGGCATCTGCATACCCTAGGCTATATTCAGCTTTTAAATAGGTGGCTAACTGCTCACTTAAATTTTGAATAATATTACAGGGGGCACCGATAAGGGCCAGCTCCTGCTGGCCGAATGCACCGCCTTTGGGTTTGGTTAAAAGAGCATGTTTTTTATGCGAATTTGAAGTCATTTTTTCCACCTGTTTTTTCGAGTAATCGTGTTTCTTTGATAAGGATATGATGAGAAAAGCCTTTACACATATCATAAATGGTAAGTGCAGCGACTGATGCTCCTGTAAGGGCTTCCATTTCCACCCCTGTTTTCCCAGAGATCTTAACTGTACAAATGATTTCTACTTCTTGCCGGTCATTAAGTTCAATAGTTACTGTACAACTGTCAAGGCCAAGGGGATGACATAAGGGAATCAGCTCACTGGTTTTTTTGGAAGCCATAATCCCAGCCAATATGGCGGTTTGAAATACAGGCCCCTTCTTCGTGTGAATTTCATCTTTTTGAAATTGTCCCAGAATTTCAGGAGCCAAAATGACTATTGAGCAAGCGATGGCTACGCGATGAGACACCCCCTTATCCGAAACATCCACCATGGTAGGTTCTCCATTTTTGGTGATATGCGAAAATTTTTTTTTCATTTTTTATGTTCTTTGTGACTAAATTATGAGTAATATACAAAACCATTGCAAGTTTTTAATCAGGACTAATATTACTTTAAGGTGGCATTATCAAATCAAGAGAAACTACGCTACAGTCGGCATTTGAATTTACCAGACTTCGGCATACCTACACAAGAAAAATTAAAAAACGCAAAAGTATTGGTAGTGGGTACAGGAGGACTAGGCGCACCCCTGCTGCAATATTTGACAGCCGTGGGTGTGGGCACCATTGGGGTGGTCGATTTTGACGTCATTGATGAGAGTAATTTGCAGCGGCAAGTACTTTTCGGAATGAAAGATATAGGGAAACCTAAAACGGCGGTAGCCATAACCAAATTACGTGCGCAAAACCCATTTGTACATTTCATTGAATACAATTTAAAATTAGATGCCTCCAATGCCTTGGACATCATTAGTAATTACGATGTGGTAGCCGATGGCACAGACAACTTCCCCACTCGGTACCTCGTAAATGACGCCTGCGTTTTAACAGGAAAGCCCAATGTTTATGCCTCTATATACCGGTTTGAAGGACAAGTTAGTGTCTTTAATTGGGTGAATAAGGAAGGTATATTAGGACCTAATTATAGAGATGTGTTTCCAACACCTCCACCCCCAGGCATGATACCTGATTGTGCAGAAGGAGGAGTTTTGGGCATATTACCTGGGATCATAGGATCCATTCAAGCCTCTGAAGTGATTAAAGTAATTACGGGTATGGGCGTCTCTTTATCTGGCAAACTTTTTCTAATGGATGTCCTTGACTTTTCTAATCGGATGCTGAACATCAAAAGAGATCAAAAAAACCCACTGAATGGCGCAACACCGACAATCAAGGCATTGATTGATTATGAGTCCTTTTGTGGGATTACAAATGATTCGAATGACCTGATTGATATGTCTTCCATAGAACTCGCCCGATGGCAACGAGAAGGTCAGGATTTTCAATTGATTGACGTCAGAGAGGCTTACGAATTTGAGGCGGGCAATATTGGTGGGCAAGGGATACCTTTGGGAGAATTAGCCGCATCTGTGAACTTGATCGATAAAAATAGACCGGTTGTTTTCTTATGTAAATCAGGTAAAAGAAGTGCACAAGCCATCGAAATTATAAATTCCCTCGCAGTAGGTTACGTCAACCTGAGACACTTGAAGAGAGGTCTGCTGTCATGGAAAGAAGAAGTTGATGCTGATTTATTCTTGATATGATTACTGATATTGATTCTTGAATTTGATAATTTCACTCATAATGGCCAAGGCAATTTCTTTAGCTGATTTAGCATGAATAGGGACACCGATAGGTGCTTGAATTTTTGATATTAAATCTTGAGAGACTCCTTTTTTGGTCAATCGATCTATTCTTTTTTGATGCGTCTTTTTACTGCCTAAAGCACCAATGTAGGCTACTTTGGAGGGGAGTAATATTTCTAAAGCATTGTCATCTATTTTGGGATCGTGGGAAAGAATGGCACAAAAGGTATAGGAGTCTAATTTTAACTGATGCAGCACTTCGGATGGGTAAGCCTCGAAAATTTGAGTGGGCTCGTTGTCAAAATACATATTTTTTGTGAAATAACCTCTGGGGTCAATCACAATAGTTTCGAAATCATGCATATATGCCATGCTCACCAAGTCTACGGCAATATGCGCAACCCCAATGATAAGTAAGGTAGGCTTTCGAGGAAACACTTGAACAAAATAATTACGCTCCTCGAAGGTGAGGGTCTTGTGAGATCTTTCCTCTAAAGCCACTTGTGCTTCTTTGATTAACATCGGAGGAAGTGGGATGCCCGTTACCGTTCCATTTTCTTCAATTAACCAATTTTCATTTTTATTTAAATCAGAAATTAAAAGACAGGATTGATTGGATTGCCTCTTTTTTAACAAAGAGTGCCAAACCGTATTTGATGAAAAGTCAACCGCTTGCAAATAAACTTCAATACTGCCTCCGCAAGACAACCCAACAGACCATGCCTCTTCATCACTGACTCCAAAAGAAAGTTTTTCTGCCGTATGCTTATTAAAAAGAGCTTGCGCTTTCTTGACTACCGCACCTTCCACACAACCACCACTCACAGAACCTGACATTTTTTGATTTTCATTAATAACCATCATAGACCCTACGGGTCGAGGAGAGGAGCCCCAAGTTTTCACAACGCGGGCAAGGACCAACACGGCCTCATTTTGACTCCATTCATCAATGATTTGATTAAAATTTTTCATAATTAAATTAATTCCAATTAGGATTTAAGTTTTTTATTGACGTATCTTTAAAATTAAGCATATGTTAAGTAATTGCAACTGTCACCCCTCAAAGAACGTCAATAAAGCAAGTAGTGCTTCTGTACTTAGTACTTTTTTATTGATTATTTTGCCTAAATGTCCTTTTTGCATCATGGCGTATTCTAGTGCGATTACGATTTGTGGGGGTCCTGATATGTACTTAATGTCTAATAATTGGGTTTCTTTTATCCCTCTTGTCCTTGCATTATTTATAAATGTAATGCTCCTATTTAATTGGAGAGGCCGGCGTACTTTTAATGCACTTATGGTTTCCCTTGTAGGATTTAGCTTGATATTGATGACCCATCAATTTATTTTATCATCTGGCTTTTATAACTTGGGGGCAATATTGTTGTTCATGAGTATTTGGTTAAATGGTAGTTTTATCTCACTACTAAATAAGATAAGGAGCAAACTGCGTCCTGGTATTTTAAATTGGTAAAAGTAACGTTTACATCTGCATTAAAGCAATTTTTCCCTGATTTGAGCCCACAGGAATTAGAGGGGGCCTCCATCAAAGAAATCATTACAGCGATAGAATCTATTTATCCGGGTATGCAAGATTATTTATTAGAAGAAGACGGGAGTCTAAGAAAGCATGTAAATATTTTTGTTCGCGACGAAATGATGATTGATCGCCATAGTTTGTCAGATACCTTGACCGATGGAGATGAGGTGTTGATTTTCCAAGCTTTGTCAGGGGGTTGATGCAGATATTAATAGGAACTTCAAAAGGCCTGATGGTGTATGAAATTCTGCCAGATACGGCACCGAAAGAATTGGCCATTCATTTTTTGGGATTTTCAGTAAATATGATTTTTATAGATCAGCGGAGCCATAGATGGTGGGTGGGCATTACACACCGTCATTGGGGACAGAAAGTCCATTACTCTGACGACCAAGGAGCTTTTTGGGAAGAAGCAAAATTACCTTCATACCAAGGGTTTAAAATGATTAATGGAGCCCCCGCTAAACTTAAGGAAATTTGGAGTATGCAGCATGGGGGCGCGGACTCAGAAAGACTATGGCTTGGCACAGAGCCAGGGGGCTTATTTTCAAGTACCAATGGTGGGGCTACATTTGAGCTAAACGAACCGCTATGGGACCATACGAGCAGGCAAAAAGAAGGGAAATGGTTTGGGGCCGGTAGCGATTTCCCATTTATTCATTCTATAGAAATAAATCCACACAATTCCAGTCATTTATACGTTGCCATTAGCTGCGCAGGTATTTTTGAATCGATGGATAACGGGGCTTCTTGGCAGCCTAGGAATAAAGGATTATTGGCAACTTACTTGCCTAATCCCAATGTGGAGGTTGGTCAAGATCCGCATCAGTTCCTGATGAACCCAGAAGCCCCCAATGTACTTTGGCAGCAAAATCATTGTGGTATTTATTTTACCAAAAATGGAGGAAAATTGTGGACCGAAGTTTTTTTGAAAAAGGGAATATCCAGTTATGGTTTTTCGTTGGCTATAGATGAAAAAAATCCAGCCAGAAGTTGGGTTATTCCAGTGGAGAGTGACCAGCGCCGGGTGGCACCTGATTTGAAATTAGAAGTTTTTGAGACCACTAATTTTGGGCAGTCATGGAAAAGTGTCAGTAAAGGGTTACCAATTACTCATACATTTGATATTGTGCTTAGAAAAAGTTTTAAGCGTAAGGGAAATCTCATGATTTTTGGAACGACAAATGGAAATTTATTTTACAGTTTGGAGGAAACACCCTATTGGCATCTCATCTCATCCCACTTAACCAAGGTTAACGCCGTTTGCATCGTTTGAGCGAAATTGTTTTCTCGCATTATTTTGTTTTAGAAAAAAAATCATATAACTTCTATTTTCGTTTCGTTATATAATTTCTAAAAAAAGCTGATAATACTGTGCTTTTTATATGAATTAAATAATTAAGAAGCGTTTTTACTGTTTTATTTAAATTAACCCCTCGTAAAAATGATTCCATCAACGTTTGACTATACCGCTCCATCCTCGTTGGATGAGGCACTCAAACTTCTTCATGATTTGGGAGATGACGCCAAAATACTTGCTGGCGGCCATTCACTAATTCCTATGATGAAGTTAAGGTTCGCGGAACCTGAACATTTAATAGACCTTAATAATATTCCTGGATTATCATATCTCAAAATTGAAGGAGATATGATCAAAATAGGGGCCATGACTCGTGAAGTAGAAACAGAAGAATCTGCGGAAATCGCCGTCCATTTCCCCATATTCGCGGATGTGGCCAAGCTCATCGCCGATCCTCAAGTGAGAAATTTTGGTACCTTGGGAGGTAATTTAGCACACGGTGACGCTGCCAATGATCAGCCTGCAGTGATGCTTGCCTTAGATGCTTCTGTTGAAATCACAGGTCTTGACGGAAGAAGAACTATTGGGATTGATGATTTCTTTTACGGATTCTATTCCACTGCAGTTCAAGAAGGTGAAATACTTACTGAAATTTTGATTCCAATTCCATCGGGGCGGTCAGGAAATGCTTATCATAAGGTAGAGCGAAAGGTAGGAGATTATGCCACAGGTGGTGTTGCGGTTCACTTAGAATTTGATGAACAAGGGATTTGTACCAAAGCAGGCATTGGTTTAACCAATGTGAATCCAACGCCTTTGAGAGCAGTCAGATCAGAAGCCGCATTGGTTGGTACCTCTCTTGATGATGATGCCATTGCTTCGGCTGCTCAATATGCGTCCGAGGATTGTAATCCGTCTAGTGATTTGAGAGGAGACATTGATTATAAGCGGCATATCATTAGAGCAGTTACTAAAAAAATGATCAATAAGGCAAAGCAGCGCGCATTTAAAAATTAAGATTAACTATGAAAAAAGAAATTACATTAAAAATAAACGGGGAGGAATTTACAAAAGAAGTAGAGCCGAGAACCCTGCTGGTCCACTTTATTAGAGAGGACATTGGAATGACAGGTACACACATAGGATGTGATACTTCAAGTTGCGGCGCCTGCACAATCTTGATCGAGGGTAAATCAGCAAAAGCATGTACCATTTTAGCGGTTCAAGCTGCTGGCAAAGAAATCACTACGGTTGAAGGTATTGCTACCACAGAGGGAGTACATCCAATACAAGAAGGATTCAAGGAGAATCACGGCTTGCATTGCGGATTTTGTACGCCAGGTATGATGCTTAGAGCCATTGAGTTACTTGAAAAAAACCCAGATCCTACAGAAGAAGAAATTCGATGGGGTATTTCAGGTAATTTGTGTAGATGCACGGGATACAACAACATAGTAAAGTCGATAAAATATGCAGGAGCAAAACTGAGAGGTGATGAATTGCCTTCAACTGAACCTGAATTTGTCGAATAAATTAACTTAATCAAAAAAATCAAAATGATACAGTGTAAAACATCGAAAGAAATAGGTGGTATGGGTCATTCCATGAAGCGCAAAGAGGATGATCGATTTATTCATGGGAAAGGCAACTATACGGATGACGTAAAGCTGCCAGGTACTTTATATATGGATATTGTCCGAAGTCCTTACGCCTATGCTAAAATTAAAAATATAGACAGTTCTGACGCTTTAAAGATCCCAGGCGTATTGGCCGTAATTACAGGAAAAGATCTGGAGCAATACAATCTGCATTGGATGCCTACCTTAATGTCTGATACCCAAATGGTTTTGCCCGTGGATACAGTCATGTACCAAGCACAGGAGGTTGCCGCGATCATTGCAACAGAAAAATACATTGCTCGAGACGCCCGTGAAGCGGTTAGGGTTGAATATGAGGTGATGAAGCCCGTAGTGGATCCCTTTAAATCATTAGACGCCGATGCGCCTATATTGAGAACGGATAAACCAGATAAAAAAGACAATCATATTTGGCATTGGGAAGTTGGACAAAAAGAAGAGACTGAAAAAATATTTCAGGAGGCAGAAGTAACCGTTAAGGAACAAATGCACATTCCAAGAATTCACGTGGCTTCCATTGAAACGTGTGGATGTGTGGCGAGTTATGATAAGGTAGACAATCACCTTACGATGTACATGACTACGCAAGCTCCCCATGCGATCAGAACAGTATTTGCTTTGGTTGCGGGTCATGTAGGGCTTACCGAAGAGAAAATCAGAGTTATTTCACCGGATATTGGTGGTGGATTCGGAGGTAAAGTACCTGTTTATCCAGGTTATGTTATCGCTATTGCAGCTTCATTTCTTATCGGAAAGCCAGTAAAATGGATTGAAGATAGAAGTGAAAACTTACAGGCAGATTCATTTGCAAGGGACTATCACATAACTGCTGAACTCGCAGGTACCAAGGATGGTAAGATCTTGGCTACTCGTATGAAGGTATTGGCAGATCACGGATATACCGATGCATCAGCAAATCCATCGAAATTTCCAACAGGTATGTTTTCTATTGGTACAGGATCTTATGATTATCCCAATGCTTTTATGGAGGCAGATGCGGTCTACACGAATAAGCCACCTGGAGGAGTCGCTTACCGATGTTCTTTTAGGGTGACAGAAGCCGTGCATGCGATAGAACGTATAACCGATCGATTTGCCCTTGAAATAGGTAAAGATCCTGCAGCATTGAGATTTCAGAATTTTATCAAGAAAGAGCAATTCCCATATCATTCTCCTACGGGTTGGGAGTATGACAGTGGAGATTATGAAGCAGGGCTCAAATTGGCGATGAAGGGTGTTGATTATGATAATTTAAGGATAGAACAAGCTGAAAAAAGGAAGAAAGGCGAGTTGATGGGTATTGGATTATCCACATTTACTGAAATCGTGGGAGCTGGACCGTCCAAAGATTTTGATATTTTAGGGATTAAAATGTTTGATAGTGCCGAGATCAGGGTACATCCAACGGGCAAAGCCATTGCAAGATTTGGAACCAAGTCTCAAGGTCAAGGCCATGAAACCACCTATGCACAAATCATTGCAGAGGAGTTGGGAATTCCTGCCAAGGACATTCAGATAGAAGAAGGGGATACAGATACGGCACCTTATGGACTGGGAACCTATGCAAGTAGAAGTACGCCTACTGCCGGAGCTGCGGCTGTCATGGCTGCCAGAAAACTTCGGGACAAAGCGAAAAAAATCGCCGCTTATTTGTTGGAAGTATCTGAAGATGACTTGGAGTGGGAGCCTGGAAAGTTTTCCGTAAAGGGAGCGCCAGAAAAATCAAAAACCATTCAGGAAATAGTTTTTGCTTCGTACACCAATCACCCACAAGGGATGGAAGCTGGATTTGAGGCTACTCATTATTATGATCCTCCAAATCTGACCTTCCCATCGGGAGCGTATATCTGTGTAGTAGATATTGATTCGGATACTTTTGAAATTAAGGTTCGAAGATTTGTAGCGATAGATGATGCAGGTCATATAATCAATCCAATGATTGCACAAGGGCAAGTACACGGTGGATTGACGCAAGGTATTGCACCTGCCATGTATGAAGAATTGATTTATGATGATGATGGTAATATATTGAATGGAACGTTGATGGATTATTTGGTACCTACTGCGGTGGAATCACCGAGTTGGGAAACCGGACATACGGTCACCCCATCACCCCATCATCCCATTGGAGCAAAAGGTATTGGAGAGTCACCTACCGTTGGTGCACCTCCAGCGATTGCCAATGCGATCGTAGATGCATTGAAACCTTATGGGATTACACATTTAGATATTCCGATTACGCCTTACAAAATTTTTAAAGCGTTGAAGGAGAAAGGTGTATTAGATAAGAATATCATAGAATCATAATTTAAATAAATAATTTACTTTTAACGAACCGGCTCTCATTTGGGAACCGGTTTGTTATTTAATTTAAATCGTTAATGGAAGCAATAATTACAAAAAAATTTAGTTTAGAGGCGCCCATCAAAGAAGTATGGAAAAGGCTCAGTAATCCTAAAGAAATTTCCGGTTGTGTGCCTGGAGCTACGATCACAGATCAAATAGATGATACTAACTACAAAGGTGAGGTTACCTTGAAATTTGGCCCCATTAAAACAAAATATGACGGAGAAATTACCATTGAAGAAATGGATAATGATGCCCACACCATGTTACTTCGAGGAAAAGGACTTGATTCCAAAGGAAAAGGAAACGCTGAAATGACCATGAATGGGAGTGCGGCGACGACGGATGAAGGGACTGAGGTGGATTTTAAAATGGTGGTCAATATACAAGGTACGCTCGCGCAGTTTGGCTCTAGATTAATCAATGATGTGTCGGCTCAATTGATGGATCAATTTGTTGATAATTTCAAAAAACTATTGTCTGGTGATGAGGTAGATAATTCCTTAAAGGCGGGTTCTATGATGGGATCTGTTGTGAAAGGGCTCTTCAAAAAATGACCTAAAACATATGATACCAGAGGTAAAAGAGTTGATTGATAGATTTGATCAACTTGATTATGTTGTGGAAGAAGAGCTGGCAACAGTTCTTTTTTTAACGTTGAAGCTGAAAAAGCCTTTACTTTTGGAAGGCCCTCCTGGGGTTGGGAAAACAGAGGCCGCCAACATTATTGCCCATTATCAGGGTCATGAGCTGATCAGATTACAATGTTATGAGGGGCTGGATGTCAGCACTTCTGTTTATGAGTGGAATTATCAAAAACAATTATTGCACATCAAACTCAGTGAAAAAGAAAAAATCTCAGCGGAGGCGCAAGAGAAATTTATTTTTAGCGATGAATTTCTATTAAAACGCCCCTTACTCAAGGCGATTACCTCAGACAAACCAGCCGTATTACTCATTGATGAAATTGATCGGGCAGATGAAGAATTTGAAGCTTTTTTGCTAGAGCTTTTGTCAGATTTTCAAATTTCTATTCCTGAACTAGGAACTATTAAGGCCAAACATAAACCTGTGGTCATCCTTACTTCTAATCGTACCAGAGATTTAAGCGATGCTTTAAAAAGACGATGTTTGTATCATTGGGTTGATTTCCCAACTTTTGACAAAGAGTTAGCGATTGTAGAGAAACATGTTGAAGGAGAGGTAGAGATACTCCAGCATTTGGTGAGGTTCGTAGAATACCTGCGGGGCCAACATTTGCAGAAAACTCCTGGCATTGCGGAAACCATTGATTGGGCACGCGCGTTGATCACCTTAAATGCGACTACTTTATCCCCAGAATTGATCGAATCAACCCTTGGATGCGTATTGAAGTCCCTAAAAGACATCAATGAAATCAAGCATTCTTTAACTAGTATTTTAGAAGAAACTTCTGCTTAGCTATGGAACTAAGCCATTTTACCCATCACCAATCCATGAGGGCATCGATGGTGGGTTTCAGTGAAATGTGTCGGAAAAATGGCCTTTCCATTGGTTTAAGTCATACACAAGAGGGAGTAAAAACAGCACAGCTAGGATTCATTCGTGATCCGCAATCTTTTTATTACGGATTAAAATCATTGTTTTGTAAGGATCTCGAAGAAGAGGTTATATTCGAGCACTGCTTTAAGGTGTACTGGAAAAAGCGAAAGCATAAGTATGCACATAAAATTCAGCAGCAAAGGAAGTCCAACGTTACTAAGAATACAAAGGCCTCTTTGGTAATGATGGGATTAAAAAATGATAAAAATAAAGAAAAGCCACCTCTTGAGGAAGCCAAAAGTGTTTCAGGAGTGAGTCATGTGGATCAACTCAAGCATACGGATTTTTCTAAAATCAAAGCAGTAGATTTAGATCAGCTTGATGATCTTATTGAAAAATTATTAAAGCAATTGAATACCCGTTTAAAACGCAGATTGACCCATGCCAATAAAGGGAAAATAGATATTCGAAAATCAATAAGAAAAAACATCAGTTCAAGAGATGAAATTATTAATTTGAGTTATCAGAAAAGGAAAATTCAAAAAACAAAATTGGTTATCTTGTTGGACGTAAGTGGTTCGATGGATAAATACTCATTTTTTTTGTTAAAATTTGTGTGGTCATTGAAATCTCATCTCAAGAACATTGAAGCCTTTATTTTCAGTACCCACTTAATTCGAATTACCGATTTATTGAAAGAAGATGAATTGACCGAGTCAATTATGCAAATGAGCGCGCGTGCGACCAATTGGTCAGGAGGGACTAAAATAGGAGATTGCTTAGGCTCTTTTAACGATCAATTTGCCAAACAAGTTTTGAATGGCCGCAGTGTTACCATTATCTTAAGTGATGGTCTAGATGATGGGGATTCTCAAGTGATGTTTGATGAAGTACATAAAATTAAATTAAGAACCAGAAAATTGGTGTGGTTGAATCCTTTAAAAGGAATGAAAGGATATGAGCCTTTGGCCAAAGGAATGAAGGCAGCTCTGCCCGCTGTAGATGACTTCCGGTCGGCACATAATTTAGATAGTTTGATGGAATTAGAAAATATCTTATCGCATGCATAATTATTTGTCATTGCTTAAAAATCTAGAATCCTATCAAACAAAGCAAGAAGCTGTTGCGATGGCTTCTATTGTGCGCAGAGAAGCACCCACCTCAGGAAAGCCTGGAGATAAAGCACTCATTACTCAGAACGGTGAGATAAAGGGTTGGATAGGAGGAGGATGTACACGCGGTATTGTGATCAAAGAGGCTTTGGCCGCTATTGAGGAAAGAAGCCCAAGATTGGTGCGTATCCAAACGGCTTTAGATGTACCTGAGCAATCAGGAGTTAAAAATTATAAAATGACCTGCATGAGTGGGGGATCATTAGAAGTTTATATTGAACCAATTATGCCATTACTTGAATTAAAAATTTTTGGACGATCGCACATCGCTAAAGCCTTGTGCGAATTGGGTGCTCTTTCCGGATTTAGGGTCACGGTGATTTCTGATTTGGTCGAAGAAGAGATGTTCTCGGCGGCCAGTGATAGGGTGATGCTGAAAGCATTTGATCCCACCTTACATCGCAATGAATATGTGGTCGTTTGTACGCAAGGAGAGGGAGATGAAGAAAGTTTAGCGAGTGCCTTGCAGACGGATCCGAAGTATTTAGGATTCGTAGCGAGCAGCAGGAAAGCCAATGCAATATTGATGGCCTTAAAAAGGAAAGCGGTTCCACACGCACAATTGGCTAAAGTCAAAACACCTGCGGGCCTGGATATCAATGCCAAAATACCGACAGAGGTGGCGATTTCTATTTTGGCTGAAATTATTCAGCTGAGTAGGTCAAAAGCATATCCGATGACTCCATCTATACCTTCAGATCCAAATATATCCAATGATTTATACATCAATCCAGTATGTAAAATATCGGTTTCAAAAAGTGCAGCAAAGCATGTAGTAGAACATGAAGGTGAGCAGGTATATTTTTGCTGCGATGGGTGTTATGCCTCTTTTCAAAAGGAGCCTTCGGCCTATATTTAATGCTTTAGATTTGCCATTCCCAAACATGTAATAAGACCAGTCTGAAACCTATGATAGCAATCAAAATTGCCGTAAGTAGTTTGATCGTTTGCGTGTTTATTTTTTTACTAGTGATAAATGATCCTAAGGCTCCCCCTAGGGCCACCGCTAAGATCAACGGAAAAGTCAAGGACATATTTAATTCAAAAGTGTTTGAGGCGATGAGTCCACCCAAGCCTGCGATAGAATTACATAAAATAAAAAGGGAAGCCAGTGCGGCAACGGTACGCGCATCTTTCCACCCGATCAAGTTAAGTGTTGGAGAAAGAAAGATACCTCCTCCGATGCCAGAGACGCCCGACAGTAATCCAATGCCACTTCCGATCATTAATTTTTTATAAGCTTTTAAAGGTTTATTGGAATGGGATCGCTGAAGAAATTGAATAAATATAAAAAACGATGCTCCTAAAAGTCCAAAGCCGAGGACTAGAAAAAACATTTTTTCAGATAATCGAAGCTGAGCACCTAAAAAAGAGAGGGGCATACTGCTGAGTATAAAAGGCCAAAAAAGTTTCCACTTAAAAACATGATTTCTAATGAACATAAAGGTCCCTATGCTTACGACAATTAAATTTAAAAGGAGGGCTAAGGTTCTTATTTCGTGAAAATCAGTCAGAAAGAGGCTTAATAATGCCAAGTAACTTGATCCACCGCCAAAACCTACGGAAGCGTAAAAAAAGGCAATCAAAAAGAAAATAAGAGGGATTCCGTATTCAGGCATAAAGTTGAGGTGCTATCAAAGGGTGCTAAGGCCATCTATTTTCACATATCTGAATATAAATTTTTTAGGGCAACTTTAGGCACTTCTTTGATGATTTCTTTGATGATTGATCAATGGATCAAGACAAATTTTAAGCCATTCAGAGTAGTTATCAGCATTTTTCGAAAGCTCTTCTTGAAGCTCATTGAGTCCGATGTATTTATAATTTTGAACTTCTAACTGATTGACTTGGGGAAGGGCATCCGAATATCCAAAATAGACATGATCACATTCATGCTCGCTTAATCCATTTGAAAAATTAACTTTATAAACAAATTTAAAGGAAAAAGTTAGGGTACACTTCAGGCCCATTTCTTCTTGAAGTCGTCTTTTTGTAGCCTCAGGCATTGCTTCTCTAAACTGGGGATGACCGCAACAGGTATTAGACCATAAATTTGCTGAGTGATATTTGTCCGCGGCGCGCTGCTGCAGAAGTACTTGGCCTTTGCTGTTAAATATGAAGATGGAAAAGGCGCGATGGAGTAACCCCAGCTGATGAACTTTTAGTTTTTCCATTTTACCCCATTGTTGATCATTTTCATCAACTAATATCAAATACTCATCATTCATAATGGTTTATTTAATAAATATCAATACTAAGCCAAAAGCCTCAAAAAAAGACAATTTTTTTGTAAATAATTTACCGCTTGAGGCTTATCTTTCACATGCAAAAGAGGCCTGATTATTTTTCGGAAAATAAAATCAGTTGAATCTCTGTCTCGTCCCTTAAAATAAGATCATAGAAAGTTAAGTTCGGGATTTTTGGACTTTTCTTTCTCCTATGAATCAAATCAAGTCACTGTTGTAAAACCCTCCCTTATTTTCAACTCTTTTCATTGATTGTTCTACAATTAAATAAGAGGTAGAAATCATATTTCGCAACTCAAATAACCGAGACGATAATTTACTTTTTTGATAAAGGTCCTCGGTCTCCTCAAAGAGGACATTCAATCTTTTTGAGGCGCGAAGTAATCTTTCATGTGTCCGTATAATCCCTACATAATCGCTCATTAGGGATTGTAACTCCTTTCGATTGTGCGTAATTAAAATTTGCTCTTTTGTTTCAAAGGTATTTTTACCATCCCAATCGGGAATGGATATTTTATGTTTAATGGTTTCAATATCTTTTTTAGTTGCTATGAAGCATCGATGGGCATAAACCAGGGCTTCGAGTAGCGAGTTGGAGGCCAGCCGATTGGCACCATGGAGCCCGGTGTGTGCGCATTCACCACAGGCGTAAAGATGTTGAACAGAAGTGCATCCATTGATATCCACCTCAATACCACCACAAAGATAATGGGCCGCAGGAGTTACTGGAATCATTTGTTTACTGATATCAATACCAATCTCGATGCATTGTTCATAAATATTGGGAAAATGTTGTTTAAAATCTTTTTTGGAAATTGGAGTACAATCTAAATAAACAAAATCAGCCCCACTTATTTTGAGTTCGTTGTCAATTGCGCGTGAAACGATATCTCGAGAAGCTAGTTCTTTTCTTGCATCGTATTTGTGCATGAAAGCTTCTCCTTGTTCATTTTTTAAAATGGCTCCTAAGCCACGAACGGCTTCAGAGATTAGAAAGGATCTTCCGTGGCTAAACTGATGGGCCAAGGCAGTCGGATGAAATTGAATAAATTCCATATGTGAAACCTGTGCTTTGGCACGGTAGGCCATGGCGATGCCGTCTCCTGTGGCAATGATTGGGTTGGTTGTATTTCGATAGACCTGACCAATGCCACCCGTAGCCAATAACGTGTTTTTTGCGCTAAAAGTAACTATTTCTTGGGTTTTTTGATTAAAAACATAAGCCCCATAACAACTCAGTTTTTTCTTAGACTTCGGCCTTTTCAATTGATGCTCAGTAATAAGGTCAATGGCAAAATGAGAAGTCAGTAGGGTTATGTTTTGCTGTTGTTTGATTTTGATGATCAGTTTGCGCTCTATTTCATAACCCGTGATGTCTTTAAAATGTAAAATACGGTGTTCGGAGTGCCCTCCTTCGAGGCCCAAATCATATTTACCGAGCTTACTTTTATCGAAATTGATACCCCAATTAATTAATTCATAGAGTCTTTTAGGACCTTCCTCAACCACCATTTGAACCACCTGTGGATCACAAAGTCCGTCACCGGCTTTCAGCGTATCGGAGATATGTTTTTCGTAGGAGTCGTCTTGAGTGTCAATAACCGTGGCAATGCCTCCTTGTGCATATTTGGTATTGGACTCACTTTGGTCACCCTTGGTCAGAATCACAATTTTTTGTTCAGGAAAACATTCAGCGATCTTGAGGGCATAGGTGAGTCCAGCGATACCTGATCCGAGCACTAATACGTCTGTTTTTGGCATGTATTATTTTGAAATTTCCAGCATCCGCTGAAGGGGTAACAACGCCCGTTTGATGATCTCATCTGAGATGGTTATTTTGGGAGATTCATCTCTCAAGCATAAATAGAGCTTTTCAAGACTGTTCATTTTCATGAAGGCGCATTCGGCGCACGCACAATGATTGTCTTCGTTGGCTGGCGCTGGAATAAGGATTTTATCGGGTACCATTTGTTGCATCTTATGTAAAATACCCGCCTCAGTAGCAATGATAAATTTTTGCGTCGGGTCGGCTACTGCGTAATTGATCATTTCAGTAGTTGAGCCCACGTATGAAGCAACACTCAAAACGTGTTTTTCAGACTCAGGATGAGCAATAAATTTAGCATCGGGATGTTGTTTTTGAAGGCTCAATATTTTTTCTATTGAAAAGGCTTCATGAACCATACAAGCACCATCCCACAACATCATATTTCGTCCGGTCTTTTGGTTGATGTAATCACCCAGATTTTTGTCTGGGGCAAAGATGAGCGGCTGATTTTTTGGAAATGAATTTACAATTTTCTCTGCATTGGCTGAGGTACAAATCACATCACTCATGGCTTTGATTTTTGCAGAGCAGTTCACATAGGAGATCACTTTATGCTTTGGATATAACGTCAAAAACCGGGCAAAATCATCTGGAAGACAACCTTCAGCCAATGAGCAGGAAGCTGCTAAATCAGGCAGGACAACTTTTTTTGTTGGATTGAGTATTTTAGCTGTTTCAGCCATAAAATGAACGCCAGCAAAGACAATGATATCTGCATCAGTTTTTGCAGCCTGCTGAGAGAGACCCAAGCTATCGCCCACATAATCCGCAATTTCTTGGATATCAGGAGTTTGGTAATAATGGGCCAAAATAACGGCATGCTTCTTTTTTTTGAGGGTGATAATCTCCTCAGTTAATGCTTCATCGGTGAAGGGTGCGATCCGAATTGATTTCATACTCTACTATCCATTTTGGTAAAATTAACGCCTGAACCCTTCACGTCTCATTAATTATTTAAATAAATTACAAAATTTATTTAAAATCAATGTTTTCACCCGCTTTGCAGCTCATGCAATTAAAAAAATATTTGAGTCAATGCTTTTGAAAGCAGTAGAATTAGAGATCACAGTTCATATATTTACCATAGTTTATGCCCATTTCTTGGGCTTTTTGATAATCTTGAGTCGCTTGCTCACGGTTGCCCAGCATACATTGTGCACTACCTCGGTTGATGTATAATTCGGCTACCTCGGGGGTTAATAAAATGGCTTTATCAAATGCTTCAATGGCCAAAGTCGGTGCTAGGCCTACCAAATAGATATAACCCAGCTGTTGAAAAGCTTCTGCATAGTCTGTTTTCAGAATAATCGCTTTTTCAAGATCAGCAATGGCACGTTTGGATAATGCCAAGCCTTGGTAGGTCATGGCTCTAAGAAAATGGGCTTCTGCATTATTGGGATCTATTTCAATCACAGTATTAAATGATTTGACGGCTTCCGTAAACTTCCCTTTACCATATTGTTCGTATCCTTTGTCAAGTAAGGGATCGACTGTTTGAAACCAGATAAATAGCGAGATTAAAATAATTTCCATTTGGCAAATAAAGGGGATGTTATAGTTGCAAAATATAGCGTTAATTAAAAACAATTTCAAATAGGCTTGATAGGTTAGATGCGCATCTTAATATATCTTATTATTCATTAGATTTAAAAAGATTAGGCTTTAAGGGGTTACCTCTTTTAAAATTATTGTATTGAATGATAAATTAAGCTAAAAATATTTATATTTGGTAATTATTATAAGATTACTATTATTATAAACATTTGCTCTTCAATCAATAAATCAATAAATAATTTCTGCCATGAAATACTTTTTAACCAAATTAGCCTTTATCACTTCCT
>MDTB01052993.1_pt1 | contig 25877 bp, 26 predicted proteins | sample 811161 | NCBI WGS metagenome assembly MDTB01 (sample SAMN05326650, study PRJNA326480) | marine metagenome | isolation source: seawater | place: Mediterranean Sea | collected 2009 | reverse complement strand
GACCATTATGTCCCGATCAACTTTGACCATTTCATTGTCTTCTCCTGCAGTATATTGAATCAGGCCATCCGCATTTTTATCTTCAAATTTAAGTAGGCCAGTTTTTTCCCAGTTACGAAACCAAGAAGGCCTATCAACGTATGCAAGATTATTTTGTTGATCTGGTTGGTCAATTGTAGCAACTAAGTTTAGCCTTGCCATAGCTGCCACTGCTGGAGCAGTAGTGTATAAAATGGCGATAAATACAAGCGCCCAGCCAGCAGATGATCTAGCAGCCTTTACGGAAGGCACCGTGAAAAATCGCATTATGACATGCGGCAGACCTGCTGTACCTATCATTAATGATAACGTATAAAAAAACATATTCAATAAGCTCAATCGTTTGTTTGTAGTATACTCTTTGAATCCAAGCTCTGTTACGATTTGGTCTAGTTTATCCAAAAGAAAAGTTCCATCTTCCATTGCACTGCCAAGACCAAGCTGAGGAATTGGATTCCCTGTGAGCATGAATGATATGAAGATTGCGGGTATTGTATATGCTATGATCATAATTACATATTGAGCGATCTGGGTATATGTAATTCCTTTCATCCCCCCCATTACAGCATATATAAAAACAATTACCATACCAATGGTAAGTCCCTGTTCATAATCCACTTCAAGAAACCTTGAAAAAGCAACGCCAATCCCTTTCATCTGCCCAATGACATAGGTAACAGAGGCAATGATTAAGCAGACTACGGCAACAACTCTTGCTGTTTTGGAGTAGTAACGATCACTAATGAAGCCAGGAACAGTGAAGGTCCCGTGCTTTCTAAGATAGGGCGCTAGCAGTAAAGCGAGTAACACATATCCTCCTGTCCAGCCCATAAGGAAAACAGATCCCCCGTATCCAAAAAATGCAATGAGACCTGCCATTGAAATGAATGAAGCCGCAGACATCCAATCAGCAGCTGTTGCCATACCATTGGCCACTGGGTGTATATCACCTCCTGCAACATAAAACTCGTCAGTACTACTGGCCCTTGCCCAGAAGGCAATCCCAACATAAACCGCAAAGGTAAAACCAACAATTAGAAAAGTTAGTGTTTGTAGATCCATAAAAGTCTCAATAAGAAGGATTAATCATTCGCTTGGTATTTCTTATCAATCTCACCCATTTTAGATGCATAATAAAAGATGAGAGCTACAAATACATAGATGGATCCTTGTTGGGCAAACCAAAATCCAAGTTTATAACCACCAATTTTGATAACATTCAAATAGTCAACTAAAATAATACTAAAACCATAGGAGGATACAAACCAAATAGAGAGACATTTTATGATAAGGGAAATATTCTCATTCCAATAATTCTGATTTTGTTTTCCCATCACTTAACGTTAATTGATTTTTAGAGAATGTTTAAGGTATTGGCTCATGTATGCCAAAATCATAACCGCAATAACATCTGCTAATGGAGGCACGTTAGGAAATCCAAAGTTCCGTGTAATTACGCCCAACAACAAGATGAAATAAACCTTCATATTATATCAATATTACATATAATACGGTGGGAAGGGACGAGTTTTTTAAGAAAAAGAGATTCTAGGCTTGCGGCAGACTACTACTTGGAGATTTAGAATTAGCCTCTAAAATATTATTGAAAATACTTTTGATAAATTCTAATCGATTGACCTCATCGTTAATGCTTATGATCTCCTTCTTGAGAACAAGCGGTAGCTGTAATCCTTGTAAAAACTCAAATGAAATTTTCTTTTTCATGTGCAGTTCAAGATCTTTATCAACCCCAAACTTTAGTAGTATCTTCAAATATGATTCTTGGAATTTTTGGAATTGAGGACCCTCTGTACCTGTTTGTATAGGTAAAAATTCTACATCACCCATGACAGTGTCCCCATCTATTTCAGTGCTTTTAACCTTAAATATTTCCTCACCTTCAACAAGGATATCGTATTCCCCGTTAGAATACTTTTTGAAAACTTCTTTAACACAAACTTTTACGCCTTTTGAGAATACTCCCTCACCCTCACTAAGAATTATTCCGAAGGGCTTATTATATTCAATAGCGTTTTTAATCATTAGCTTGTATCTGGGCTCAAAGATATGTAATGGCAAATGTTCAAATGGAAGAAGAACGAGGTTTAAGGGAAATAGTGGTAATTTTTCCAAAATTCAACTCATATGATTTTGGCTATTATTTGAGTAATTCAAAATATACATGCTCATAAATTAATTTAAAAATAGATAAAAGTTCTAACTGATAAATAAGATTACAGAATAGTTGGATAAATGGATCTCGAACAATAAATTCTTGTTCATGTATTTTTTAAAAAATCGCTCAAATCGCTCATAATTTAAAAGTCATAAAATCTTAAATTATAACTTAAAATGGCATTTTACTCAACGTTATACAACCGCAATGAAGCTGAAAGTCGTCTTCAGAACTTTACAGATAATTTAGTCTATAAATACGCTATGTACAGGAATTTTGATTATGGTCGTGAAGAAAAAAACATTGTAAGTGGTCTATCCCCAGCCATAAACCGTAGGATTATTTGTGAATGGGAGGTTGTAAAATGTGTCTTGAATACATATTCTTTCGATAAGGTAGAAAAATTTGTCCAAGAAATATGCTGGAGAACCTATTGGAAGGGATATCTTGAACATTATCCAGATATTTGGGCTAATTATCTAAATGATTTAAAAAACATGAAAGACATAAAAGAAAGTCAGACATACATTGATGCAATTAGTGGCCAAACAGGTATTAAATGCTTTGACCATTGGATAAAGGATTTGGTTCAGAATGGTTATTTACACAACCATACCAGAATGTGGTTTGCCAGTATTTGGGTTCACACCCTCAGACTTCCTTGGCAGCTTGGAGCAAATATTTTTTTAGAACACCTCATTGATGGAGACCCTGCATCAAATACTCTAAGTTGGAGATGGGTAACAGGGATACACACTAAAGGAAAATCATATCTGGCTTATCCTGAAAATATAAAAAAGTATACCAATGGTAAATTTTATCCTGTCAATCAATTGGCTACTCGTGCTAAGTCCGTGGACGAAGGAGTTCAGTTTTTACCCAAACGATTGAATTTTGAGTCCAAAATAAAAAGTGAAAAAAACTGCTTACTAATTCATGAATCAGATCTTTCTTTCACTATTCCAAATGAATGCGATATAATTTTTATACAAAATAGTCCGTTGAATAATTTAAAAAGGTCATCAGTCGTTCAAAGTTTTATTTCAAATGCACTCAAAGAAATACAAGACAAATGCAATAAAGATCAAAAATGCGATGTAGTGTTGGTTGATCTGGAAGATACTAAAATGATTAAGAGACACCTCAATCAAAGAGGCTTAAATTCGCTTTACACAAATTATCCAGCTCTTGGAGCTGTTAATGATCAGATTGAAAAACTAAAAAGTGAAAATATTATAGTTGAATATAAATACCAAAAATGGGATAGGAGTTTTTGGCCTCACTCGTCCAAAGGATTTTTTAAACTAAAGTCGAAAATCCCAAAAATTATCAAGCAGCTTAATTGCGTGTAAATCGCCTATGCTTAACTTTCAAATTAGAGGCTATGGAATTAACATTTGCGCAGGGACAATTGATAACGATATAGTGCAAGGTTTGTTGGACACAATGAGAGACAATAAATCTTCTCTTGCGCAAGTGATGTATGATGATAATTGGAAGAACTTTTCAAATTTAATAGAATCTAAGTCTCCCTTAATTACGAATGATGGAGAACTAATAATTACCTCCTATAATTCAAAAGATTATTATGATGATGGACATTCATTTTTTAGATCAAAAATTGAAGACATAGCACAAGTCCCAGAGAAAAGGGATTTGAAAATTGATAGTGATCTACCACTGGTCGTAAACAAAGAAATATATTTTGGTTGCACATTTGAGTCAGAGATTGAAGATCAAAACCATGAATACTTTCATGAAGAACAAGTAAGTATATCATCGTATTCCACTCCCTTATCTCAACATTCGATAGTTGATGAGATGTTTTTTAACAGTCTGGAACTAAAAAATTTAGAAAGAAGAAAGCATGAATTAATTACTTTCCAGTGTAGTATCTACAAAAAAGCATCACGAGACTTCCCGAGTATTACCACGCATCATGATTTTGATGAAACCTATGATGTTTTCCTTGATTCAATCATTGAGGTTAATTCGCAAAAGAAATGAAATTAATTAAACAAATCAAAGTTGCAACAACATACTTCATCTTAACCTTTCTTAAGTGGACTCTTCCTGTCTTCGTAATCATTGCATTCATTTATTTTTCATTATCTCTTGTTACCATATACAGATAACCTTACATGTCAAATCTCCTAAAGAACAAAACATTCTTATTATTTTTTTTTGGAAATGTCATGTCATTGATTGGTTTTGGATTTAATCTCATTGCGGTGAGCTGGATGGTTCTTGAAAAGACAGGTTCCGAGTATGCTCTGGGAAAGATAATGGCCTCTGCTACTGCACCTGGTTTAGTACTAGCCCTATTTGCTGGAGTTATTATTGATCGAGTAAACAGAAAATGGTTACTGGTTAACCTAGATATCTTCCGGATGATCGTTGTTGTGTCTTTTCTAACAGTGCTACTGCAAAATGAGTTTCAGTTATGGTATTTATATCCAGTTGTAGTTTTGATGGGCTTAGGGAATTCACTTTTCTGGCCAACAGCACAAGCATTTGTTCAAGAAATTGTTGAAGAAAAAGAATATTTTGATGCAAATAAATTACTATCTGCCAGTTACCAGGTTGGATCCATTCTAGGCGCGAGCATGGGTGGATTTATTGTACATCTCTGTGATCCACTAATTGCTCTTTGGATAAATGTAGGAACTTATTTTGTTTCTGCTATTTTAATTTCCTTAGCTCCTTTTGTTCATACACGTGTAAACAAAAATCAACCGAAACTATTTGATTCTATGAAAGTTGGCTTTATCTACCTCAAAAACAAAACAACTATTCTAACCCTAGGACTTACAACCATCCTTTCTGATGTAGCCATTTGGGGATCTTTATCTGTCCTAACCATTACCATTTCCAAAGAAATTTTTGATAAGGGTACTTGGGGCTATGGTCTGCTTGATGGTCTTTATGGTATTGGGGCACTTCTATCTACTATTGTAGTTGGTCATTTTTCTACAAAGTTTGGCAGAGGAAACTACCTTGCCGGTTGTTACGTAATTGCTGGATTAATGTGTTATGTAGTTCCCATAATGCCATCTATTTATCTTGCGGCAATGGTTTTTTCTTTAATGGGGATGCATAATAACTCAGCCAGAATAATTGTTCGAACAATATTTATGGAGAATATACCCAATGAAATAATGGGAAGAGTTCAGACAATTTTTGGTGTTTATACAAGAGCAATGGTAATTCTTAGCTCGCTCTATGCTGGTTGGTTGATTGAAATTCATTCAATTGAATCGGCAGTATTCTTTACTTCAAGTCACTTTGCTTTTGCATTCGTTGGTACAGCTGCTGTTATCATATTTTGGCAAGGGAATAGTACTATACTAGCAAACAATAAAAATGCCTGAATTACCTGAAGTCCAAACTGTTGTTAACTATATTAAACCAATGTGTGTTGGTAAAAGGTTAACAAGGGTGAAACCAGTTTGGAGTAAAGTGTTGCACAATTTTAATGAAGAATTTAATTCAAGTTCCAAAGACAATAAAGTCCTCGACGTCTACCGAAGAGCAAAGTTCATAATCATCGCATTTGAAAATTACGTATTGGCTGTACACCTTAGAATGACCGGTAAATTATATATGGCCGATAATAATTTTCAATCCAAGCATATTACAGCAGTCTTTGAATTTGAAGGTGGAGATTCACTCTTTTTTGAAGATGTCAGAAAGTTTGGCAGGGTGTATTTATATGATGATTTAAAAGTGATTGATTCGAAACATGGCCCTGAACCTTTGGACTCGAATTTTACACTAACACAATTTAGAGAAATGATGCACCAAAGAAAGAGAAATATCAAAGCTCTATTGCTTGATCAATCATTCCTATCTGGCCTTGGCAATATCTATGTTGATGAAAGCCTTTGGAAAAGCGGAATTCATCCTAATTCTTTAGCAAACATGATCCCAAATATGAAAGTCGAAACATTATACAAAAGCATAAGGTCTACATTAGAAGATGCAATAAAGGAAAATGGTACTACCATTATTGATTTTTCTGTTAATGGAGAATCAGGGCGCTATGCCAACTATCTAAGTATATATGGTAGGATTAAGCAGTCTTGTTTGAGCTGTAAAAACAAAATAAAAAAAATGAAGGTTGCAGGAAGAGGAACCTATGTCTGTACTAAATGCCAAAAAGTATATGGGAAAAGGTAGATTGAAATGTTAGAATCTTTTCAGATATTAAAATCAGAGTGGGAGAACATTAAATTGGGAATTCAAAAAGCAAAACATGATTATCATTCTTTTGTTCTTTCAACCAGCTCAAGTAATGGCCCTGATTCAAGAACAGTTATTTTAAGAGCCTTTGATGAGGATAAACCAGCGATATGGTTTCATTCTGACAAAAGAAGTAAAAAGATACTACACCTGAAAAAGAATAAAAAGGTTTCTGCGTTGTTCTATGACAAATCCAGAAAGATTCAATTAAGAATTAATGGGCTTGCACATATTGAGGACAATATTAAAAGTAATAAAAGGATATGGGAAGCAATGAGACCAGAAAGCAAAATCTGTTATATGGGTCCATATGCTCCCTCACAAAGAATAAATCAATTCGAACCAAATATTCTTGAAAAGTCAGCTCATGATTTGAATGAGGAAGATGAAAATCTTGGTCTATCCCAATTTTGCAGGATTAGAATAAAAATAAAGAAAATTGATTGGCTTAAGCTGGATTATAAAGGCCACCAAAGATTAGAGTTTCAATTTGATAAGGAAATTAAAGCACAATGGATTGCATCATGAATTTGAAAAATAAAAAACTAATTGCTACGATGATTGTTTCATTCGCTGTATCATCTTGCGCGAGATTATATAATGGGTCATTTACTCAACCAGATTTCAAACTCACACAACCTAATGAACTAGGACCGGCTGTTGAGAAATGGGAGGATGGAGCGCGTACTAATGGTGATCATAATGAGTTTGAATGGTGGTATCTTGATGCAAAGCTTGAAGATGGATCTCTTTTTGTCTGTTACTTTTACAAAGTTCATTTCATAAGAGATCGTTTCTTTATTGGTATGAATTATAGCTCGAAAGAGCATGGTGAAATATTCAAGTTAAAGTATTTTAAAAAGAACGAGGTCTCATTTGCAAATGATAGTTGTAACGTAACTATGCGGAATAATTATTTCATTGGTAACTTAAAAAACTATAAGATTTCTTTAGATCCAAATGACTTTGATGGTTTTGGAGTAGATATTGATTTATCTGCAAGGCTTAAACCATATAGACCTCAAGATGGGGTTATAAAAGCTGAAGAGGATTTTTTCGCATGGCTAGCTGCAGTTCCAGATGGAGGCATAAGTTTAAAATTGAATATAGATGGAAAGGAAAGCCAACTAAAAGGCGATGGATACCACGATCATAACTGGGGGAACACACCACTACAACGACTGTTTGATGGATGGGTATGGTTTCGTGGGAAAACAGAAAACCATACTATAATTGCATCAGAATTGCATACTTCAGATGAAAGAGGTGGGTATGATATACCAATACTCTATATTGCGAACGAAAAAGATGGCGTGATCGTTAATCGCTTTGGCCAGGATGGCCTATTTACAAAATATTCTAACAAAATAGAGGGCTTATATAATAAGAATAACGAGCCATATTTCTCAACATTTGACCTTATTACCAAACATGGTCGCTATGTGAAAATTTCCGGACAAGAGGTTATTGATAATACGAATCTTTTTAAAAGGGCCGGTTTGCCGTGGCCCATTAGATGGGCTATGAGTCAGGCTAAGATTGATCCATATTATACAAGGTTCAATAGCAACCTCTCGTATGAATTAGATGGGAACGCAGAAGATGGTTATGGTGTTTTAGAGGTGATGGATTTAAAGTGATTAATAGTAGTTTAGTTAAAATAGAAAAAGTCAGTAAATACTTTGGAAAAGCAAGAGTACTTAATGATGTTAGTTTTGAAATTCCGAAAGGATCAGTCTTAGGCATACTTGGGCCAAATGGAAGTGGTAAGTCAACACTAATGAGAATCATTTCTGGGCTAATTAAATCTTGGGATGGGAATATTTATTTTAAAGGTAAGCCCATTGTAGAAAACAGCATGTACTTGCACAGAGTTGGTTTTTTAATTGAGAACCCTGCATTCTATGAACATCTAACAGCCGCCGAGAACTTAATCATGCTTTCAAGATTAACTAATTCTCCATTGGATAATATAGAAAGGTTATTGAAAGAGGTCGATTTAAACGGTTCTGAGGATAAACTAGTAAGAAATTTTTCTTACGGAATGAAGCAAAGGCTAGGAATTGCTCAAGCGATTCTGAATAACCCTGACATTCTCTTTCTTGATGAACCAAGTAATGGACTTGATCCCCATGGAATAGTCCAAATGAATAAAACCATAATCGAGTTAAATAAGCAAGGAAAAACAATATGTCTTAGTACTCATGTGGTTGAACATGTGAAAGACCTTTGTAGTCATATAGTAATCTTAAAAGAAGGCAACTTAATTTTGAATGACTCTATTGAAAATCTTTTCAACAGCACTACAAAATATGACATCAAATCCAATGATATAGAGTCTATCAAAGATCAATTATCACAACTTGAAAATTTAACGATCATTGAAGAAACAGATAAGAAACTAACTATTGATTCAAAATTAAATTTAAGTGAGCTCTTTAAGAATATTTCTGAAAATAATAATCTCTACAGTATCAATAAAAAACTAGATATACAGGATTTGTTTTCATGATACTAATACTAGTAAAAAATGAGTTTGAAAAGGTTCTGAAAAGAAAACGTACGTACATTAGTTTTTTGTTGATTGGTGTCCTGATTCCTTTCATTGTTGGAGCAATAAGCAATGGTGGAACAACATTAGAAAAAAGTATTTATGGTCAATTATCAGACTCTTTTTTTTTCATAGGTACCTTATTAAATGGATATTTAGCAACCTATATTATTATAGCTGTGCTAATTAACCATATGCCTTTTTTATCTACCATCATCGCATCAGACATTTTTTCTGGTGAATATTCTAGATCTACTTTTAGAATGTATTTAACTAGGCCAATATCAAGAACTCAGGTGTTAGTTAGTAAGGTTATTGTTGTGCTGGCTTATACGAGCGCACTCATGGGATTTTTTTTCTTATATGCATTGTTAATTAGTATATCATGGCTTGGGACAGGCGAGCTAGCAGTTTTTCACAAGGGTATTTTATTTTTATCAAGCGATGAGGTAATCCAAAGATTTGCCTTAGCATTTTTAATTTCAAATTATGTCATGCTCACCATTTCATTGCTATGTTTATTGATTTCAGCCATTTCAAAAAATAGCGTGACCCCAATCATAATCACCATTAGCATAGTTTTCATAGGAACTGCAATAACATACATACCAATCGAACTATTTAAAATAATCAATCCCTATCTTTTTACTGGATATATTAACTCATTTCTTAAAGCATTCCATGACCCGATACCCTGGTCACACATAGGTTCGTTGGTCATCACCTGTACTGTTTGGTCAACGCTTTTTGTTTTACTTTCATTATTTTTTTTCAATAAAAAGGATATCACTGACTAATGAGACGGCAAATTATAAGTCTATTAACATTCATCGCTCTTATCAATCTCCTCCATTCTTCCGACATTTTATTAGATGAAATAATTTTGAAAACTAATGAAGAATTTGAAAAAGTTTCTGATTTCCAAGCGAAAATGACGGTGAGCCTTGATGTCCCAGGTCTGAGAATGCCAAAGAAAGAATATCGTGCATATTATAAAAGACCAAATAAATTTAAAGCTACTACAAAGGGCTTTGGTGTTTTACCAAATACAGGACTTTTCACCAGCCCTAAAGATAATTTTGATAATTTAAAAGACATGAACATTAACCAAGACCAGACTAAAACTAGGAATAATCATATAATGATTAGTGGAACCCTTATTACAGATAGTCTTAAAGCAAAATTCCCAAATGAATATGCTAAATTATCATTCAATCCAATTGTAGATGTTGTAGTAGATACAACTAAATGGCTCATAACTTCTGTTACAAGCAGAATAGATACACTGAAATTGTTCCAGATAAATAATGATTATGAATTATATGAAAATAAATACTATCTGCCTTCAATATCAAAAGTTGAATATTTTATCAAGGATATGAAGCTGGCAAATTGGTTAAAGGATGATATCCCTAGTATAATTGGAGCAGATCAACAAATAGCTAAAGGCCAAGACATTGTTAAAGGGATTATAACTGTCAAATATTCTGACTACTTGATAAATAAAAACCTGCCTGATTATATATTTAAGAAAAAACGGATTGACTAAGAAAGTTTCTCCGATAGATATACCATAATGGCATTTTGAGCATGCATTCTATTCTCAGCTTGGTCAAAGACAATCGAATTGTTTGATTCCATTACCTCATCTGTAACCTCTCTACCTCTCTCAGCAGGAAGGCAGTGCATAAACAATGTATCTTTTCCGGTATTATTCATTAAATCCTCATTGACCTGATAGGGAGCAAAAACTTTTTCTCTTTCAGTTGCTTCTTCTTTTTGCCCCATTGATGCCCAAACATCTGTGTAAATGACATCAGCTTCTCTTACTGCTGAAATAGGATCATGAGATAATGCAAAAGATGATAAGCCTGAATCTTCTACCATTTTTACAGTTTCCATATCAGGTTCAAATCCTTCCGGACAACAACAGACGAAGTCGATTGGAAGCCTTGAAGCAAGCTGCAACCAAGAGTGAACAATATTATTACCATCCCCCATATAGCAGATCTTTAAGTCATCAAGATTATCCTTATGCTCCCATATTGTCATAATATCGCATATGATCTGACAAGGGTGATTATAGTCTGTTAATCCATTTATTACAGGGATATCTGAATACTCTGCAAGTTCAATAATATGCTGATGATTAAATAATCGGGCCATGATCACATCATTATATCTACTAAATAGTCTTGATATGTCTTTGATTGCTTCTCTTTCTCCTATTCCTATATCATTTGGGCCTAAGAATAGTGCATGTCCTCCCATCCATTCAAAACCTGTTTCAAAAGAAACTCGTGTACGTGCAGAAGGCTTAGCAAATATCATTGCAAGAGATCTATCCTGAAAGGGTTTATAATTCTCTTTTTTATGAAATTTAGTTTTTAATTCTTTAGCAAGGTGAAGGATTTCCCAAATTTGATTAGCATTATAATCTGAAATATGTAAAAAGTGCTTTGCCATTTGATTGCCTTATAATATGTATCTACTTAAATCTTGATCCTCTAATATATCTTCTAATGATTCCTTTACTATCTTTGCGGTAATCTTAATTTTCTTCTCACCTCTCTTTGGTTGCTCGTATAAGGGTTTTTCAAGCAAAGTAGTCATTACCGTATGCAATCGCCGAGCCCCAATATTTTCCATTTTTGCATTTACATCTGATGCGATTTTTGCAATGGAACGTATAGCAGCATTATTAAACTCCAATTCTACATTTTCTGCACTCAGGAGTGCGGTGTATTGTTTAATTAGTGCAGATCTTGGATGAGTTAAAATCTTAACAAAATCATCTGTATTCAGTTTGTCAAGCTCAACTCTAATTGGGAATCGCCCTTGGAGTTCAGGTATCATGTCAGATGGTGTGCTGACATGAAAAGCACCAGCTGCAATAAATAAAATATGGTCAGTTGCAACAACTCCATATTTTGTACTTACGTTACTACCCTCCACAATTGGGAGGAGGTCTCTTTGGACACCTTCGCGACTAACATCTGGACCAGCCCCTCCATTATTACCAACCACTTTATCAATTTCATCCAAAAATACAATGCCATTATTTTCCGTACGCTCTTTTGCCATACGAATAACTTCATCCTGATCAATTAGTTTCAATGCTTCGCTATCAGTGAGCACTTCACGGGCTTCGGAGACCTTCATTTTCTTTGATCTTTTATTTTTCGGTAATGAACCTGATATCATATCTTTGATATTCATACCTATATCTTCCATGCCCATTGGACCGAAAACCTGCATCCCAATTGTAGGCTCATCCACAACTTCAACTTCAATTATTTTATCCTCAAAGTCACCTCCCTCTAACTTTTTTCTAATACGGTTTCGAGTCCTGGCTTGACGCTCTTTCAACTTTTCATCTTGTTTGGAATTAGATTTTTTCTCGTCTGGATATAAAATATCTAATATCCTTTCATTTGCAAGATGCTCAGCTAACTCTATTACATCATGATATTTTTCACGTTCAACTAACGCAACGGCCGTATCCATCAGATCTCTTACGATGGACTCAACATCTCTACCAACATACCCAACTTCAGTAAACTTACTTGCTTCTACTTTGATAAATGGTGCATTTGCTAAGGCCGCTAACCTTCTTGCAATTTCTGTCTTCCCAACTCCAGTTGACCCAATCATGATTATATTGTTAGGCATAATCTCGTCTCTCAATTTCCCTTCAACCTGTTGCCTTCTCCATCGGTTTCTCAAAGCAATTGCAACCGCCTTTTTTGCATTGGTCTGCCCGATTATATAACGATTAAGTTCCTTGACAATTTGTTTTGGTGTTAGCTGTTTCATTTTATTTCCAAGACAGAAATCGAGTCATTGGTATAGATACAAAGATCAGCAGCAATTTTTAGAGATTCAAAAGCAATCTGTTTTGCAGACAATTTTGTTTTAGATATTAATGCTAGTGCTGCAGCTTGGGCAAACCCACCACCTGAGCCAATTGCTACAACCTGCGTATCAGGCTCAATAACATTGCCATCACCTGCAATTATGAAGCTATTCTTGTCACTCATTACAACTAACATTGCATCTAAATGACGTAACATTTTATCCATACGCCAATCCTTTGCAAGTTCAACGGTTGCTCTTGTTATGTCCCCTTCATACTGTTCAAGTTTTTGTTCAAATTTTTCAAATAAAGTGAGAGCATCTGCTGCCGCACCTGCAAAACCTCCTAAAACCTTTTTTTGAGCAATTTTGAACTCACGTACTTTGACGGCTTTTTGCTTAAATGCCATTTCTCCAAAAGTTACTTGACCATCCCCAGCCATAGCAACTCCTCCTTTATGACGCACTCCTATAATGGTTGTGGAACGAATTTTCTTTGCCATTTTATCCTATCGGGTTAGTTCTTTTAATAATTTTGAATCGCCCGGTAAAACTAGAGTAGTTTTTTTATCAATTATCTTCTCATAAGTTTCTAGAGTACGAATAAATTCATAAAAATCAGGTGATTTTGAGAATGAAGAAGCATAAATATCTAGAGCTTTTGCCTCTCCTAGCCCGCGTATTTCTTGTGCCTTTTTATATGCGTCAGCTAAGAGTACTGTTTTATCTCTGTCCGTCGCTGCCCTTATTTTTTGAGCCTCCTCTTCACCTTCAGATCTAAACTTATTGGCTTGACGTTTCCGCTCTGCCTCCATCCTTGCATAGATAGATGCCTCGTTCTCTTGAGGAAGATCCACTCTTCGAATCCGGACGTCAACAACCTCGATACCATATTTACTAGTTTCCTCATTACTTGCAATTGTTACCTTATCCATTATCAGTTCCCTGTTTTCCGTAATGATTTCGACCATATCATGTGTACCTAGCTCCTGCCTTAGTTCAGAATATACAATGTCATCTAAACGTGTTTTTGCCGTTGGGATAGCAGCTACAGTCTGTAAGAATAATAAAGGATCAGTTATCCTCCATCGAACATAATTGTCTATAATAAGGGACTTTTTATCTCTGCTTAAAACCTCCTCTGGTGGGACATCATATTCTAATAGTCGCTTCTCAAATGAATTCGAGGTTTGGAATGGCGCTGGTAATTTCCAATTTAGACCCGGGTCCTTTAAAGTTCGAACAGGTTTACCGAACTGTAGGATAACAATTTGTTCTGTTTCATCAACAATAATGATGGTTGATAAACCAAACAGGACAACTATACCAACTAAAATAAGTATTAAGTTTTTCATAACTACTTCTCTCCTTTAATCTGGTTTGGATTCAGATTTAATAGATTTAACATATTCCCACTTTCCTTATCTGGTATAATAATCTTATCTATGCCAGGAAGTACTTTTTCCATTGTCTCAAGGTATAGTCTTTTCTCAGTAATACTCTTGGCTTTCTTATATTCTTTTAATATAGTTGTAAATTTTGTTGCATCACCTTCAGCGCGCTTGACTCTTGATTCTTTAAAACCCTCTGCGTCTCTAATCATTGCCTCAGCCTCGCCTCTAGCCTTAGGAATAACATCATTTCTATATCCCTCTGCTTGATTAATCATTCTATTTTTATCTTCTTTTGCTGATGCAACATCTTTAAATGCGCCAATGACTTCCTTCGGAGGGGAAACGTCTTGCAATTGAACAGCAACTATGTGAATACCAGATTCATATTTATCCAGGATAGATTGGACCTGCTCCTTTGTTTCCTCTTGAATAGTAAACTTCCCGGTAGTGAGAGTTTCATCAATTTTATTTCTCCCAACAACAGTTCTGAGACTAGCCTCTGATGCCTCACGGACAGTTAGCTCAGGCTCAACAATATTGAATAAATATTTTACAGGATCTTTAATCTTATATTGGACGATCATTTCCGCATCAACAATATTTTCATCTCCAGTAAGCATTAAGCTTTCTTTTTCAACCGTTCTGTATTGACCGTTTTTTAGACTACGAAATCCAAATTCTATTCTTTTCACCTCCGTTACTTTAGGGGTATTAGCTGTCTCTATTGGTGAGGGGAATTTCCAATTCAAGCCTGATTGCGTAACCCTTGTAAATTCTCCAAAAGTACGAATCACACCCACTTCATCTGGACCAACAACATATATACCTGTTAGCAACCATATAACTAAGATTGCAATAAGCACTGGTGTTATTTTAAAGTTGAATTCAGGAATCTCAACCTCTTGATCCCCAACTATTATTCTACGAGTTGCCATAACTACTCCTTTTATATTTCCTTTCTTAATCTTGCGACTGGATATCCCATTTGGTCGCGATATTTTGCAACAGTTCTTCTTGCCAATGTGTATCCATCTTTATTCAATTTATCTACAAGTACGTCATCACTAAAAGGCGATTGTTTATTTTCATTTTTAATTATCTCTTCTAAAGCTTTTTTTATTACAAATGTTCCCAAAATTCTTCCATCTTTTAATTCTATTGAATCTGTAAAAAAATGTTTTAACTCAAATATACCGTATGGAGTATCTACATATTTACCTCGCGTTGAACGGCTGATTGTAGAAATATCCATTTTAATTACATCGGCAATATCTTGAAGTTTTAGTGGCCGCAAATAATTCATGCTTCCTGAAAACCATTCAGGCTGGAATTTAATTATTGACCTCATTACATTCACCATGGTAACTCTTCTCTGATGAATAGCCTCAATAAACCAATTGGCTAAATCCATCTTATCTTTAATAAATCTTTTTGCATCATTTTTTAGTGTATCATCATTGATTTGGGATTCATATGCCTGGCTTATTCTTAGCTCAGGTATCCCGCCATCATTTGTAGTAATGACCCAATCATCACCGTCTTCCCTAACAATGACATCAGGAAAAACTGTTTGAAATTTATCAAGGTAGCCTTCACCTGGGTGAGGACTTAAATGAGCAATATGATCAACTGCCTTATGTAATTCATTTTTCGTACAGTTGAGTTTTTCTTGAATTTTTTCATAACGTTTGTGCATAAAGTCATCAAAATATTTATTCACTATCATGTGTGATAGGGAACCAGTTTCATTCTCTAATTGTATCATAAGGCACTCTTCAAGAGACCTGGAACCGATTCCCAAAGGATTAAGCCTTTGAACCTTGTGTAGAATAGGCTCAACCTCATCTTCCAACAATTCAAAACGGTCAGCAATTAAAATGAGATCAGTATCTAAGTAACCCTTTTCATTTGTATTCCAAATAATTTCTTCAGCTACTTCTTTTTCGTTTTCATTTAAGTTTAGATCTTTAAGTTGATCAATTAAATCTTCTAAGAGAGTATGCCTATCTGGTAGCGGCATTTCATTTTTTTGCTCAGATAAATAATAGGTGGACTCATCACTATACATATCCTCCATTGAAACATCGATGTCGTCAATAGGGGTCTCATCTGAATTTTGATCAGATTGAACTTCTTCCGCCTCTACCTGCTCCAATAAGGGGTTTTGCTCTAACTCTTCAATTATAGCTTGTTCAAGATTTACGGTATTTAGTTGCAAGAGGCGCGCCTGCAAAACTTGCCTTGGTGCAAGTTTCTGCTTTAGAGATTGAATCTGTTTTAATTTGGTAGCCATCAATCAAGCCTAAATTTTTCTCCAAGGTACAATCGCCTTGCCTCTTTGTCATTAGCTAAAGATTCAGAGGTTCCTGATTTTAAAATTTGGCCATCAAATAATAAATAGGATCGATCAGTAATTGATAGAGTTTCTCTTACATTGTGATCAGTAATCAAAACCCCTATCTCCTTTTTTTTCAGAGAGTGTACAATCCCCTGAATCTCTTCAACTGCAATGGGATCAACTCCAGCAAACGGTTCATCAAGAAGAATGAAGTCTGGATCCATGCATAAGCACCTAGCAATCTCAACTCGCCTCCTCTCGCCTCCAGAAAGTGTATTGCCTTTACTTTGAGTTAAGTGTGAAACGGATAAGTCTTGTAAAAGTAATTCCATTTTCTTTCTTTGATCTTTTTCAGTCAGATCTTTCCGAAGTTCTAGAACTAACTTTAAGTTATCTTCTACTGATAACTTACCAAATATTGATGGCTCCTGAGCTAAATAACCTATCCCCTTACGAGCTCTTTTATACATAGCATCATTTGTGATGTCATAATCATCCAAAAATATATTCCCCTTGGTGGGTTTTATCATCCCGGTTATCATATAAAAGGATGTTGTTTTTCCTGCGCCGTTTGGACCTAAAAGACCTACGATTTCACCACGCTCCAGCGATACATCTACATCTTTTACCACCATACGCTTCCCATATTGTTTGTGTAGACCTTTTGCATTAAGGATTGCATGCTTATTCCTCATTTAAAATCTTTTCCTGTAACACCTGAAGGAAGAATAATTTTCCAATTTTCTAGATCAGAATCAGACTCAAACCCAATGCCATATAATGTATCCTGATCAAGTGTTGTGATCATTATTTTATCTTTTGTCCTTAATTTTTCATTTTTTGAATCCCATACTAGGGTCTCTGAATAAAGGGAAATGCCACTATCTGATACGGCAACTACATTCCCAATTGCTTTCATATCATTAGATCTCTGATTCACCTCCGCTTTATTAGAGTTTAATATAGAAGTATGCTGCTCATTTGAGTCGAAAAAGTCAACCATCACGCTACTATCTAGTAGAATAAATTCTTTTTCATTATACTTTTCTAGATGGCCAGCTTTTACCTTTGCTCTTATCGTCCCTTGATCAGTCAATATGATATTTACTCTCCAACTTTCTTGATTAGGGAGTCCTTCTCTGGAAGGCATATTTTCAATGGGTTGGTTACTACAAGATAGTAAAAGTATCAAAAAGGCGAATTTTATAGGCTTCATGATTAACTATTTATTATTCGTTCTTTCATAGACTGAATTACTTCATCAGTTCTGCCTTGTTCTGAAATAATCCAAGAAATTGCTTCGCGAAATGCTCCCTCTCCTCCTGCTGTTTCTGTTATGTGTAATGAGATTTTTTTTACATCTGAAGTTGCATTGGCAACAGCAATGGGCAAAGCTACAACATCCATTACAGGAATATCAATTAGATCATCACCAATATATGCAATGTTGGTATCATTAAGTTGGTATTTTGATTTTAATTCTTCATATGCAGGTAATTTATTTAAGCATCCATTATAGACATCTTCTATGCCTAGTTCTTTTGCTCTGTGCTCTGTAGCTGATGAAAATCTTCCTGAAATTAGTGCAACTTTAATTTTTGCCGCACGTGCCATTGCAACTCCAACCCCATCAAATACTGAGAATTTTTTCAGTTCAATATTATCTGTCCCTTTGTAAAAACTACCATCAGTCCATACTCCGTCTACATCGGAAATCAGCATTTTTATATTTTTGATATCCATTATCAATCAATTGCATCCCTTATTTTTTTTAGTAATGATAGTACTGGTTCTAATTGGTCTAGTGGCCATTGGGTAGAGGCGTCAGATTTTGCATCTTGGATATTATCATGAACCTCCATGAATATCCCATTGCAACCTGCGGCAACTGCACACCTAGCCAATGTTGGGATTACTGACCTCATCCCTCCAGTGGTCTTACCATCTCCTCCAGGAAGTTGAGCACTATGAGTAGCATCAAACACAACAGGATAACCAAATTCTTGCATTATGGGAATAGACCGCATGTCAGCCACAAGATTGTTGTAACCAAATTGTGTTCCTCTATCTGTAATTAGTATATCATCACAATGAGTTTCCTTCATCTTTGCTATCACATTTCCCATATCCCAGGGCGCTAAAAATTGTCCTTTTTTTATATTAACTGGCTTGTTTGATTTCCCAGCAGCTATCAAAAGATCTGTCTGTCTACATAAGAATGCAGGTATCTGAATTATATCTACAACTTCTGAAACAGGGTTAGCTTGTTCAGGTAAATGGATGTCAGTTAGGATTGGGACCTTTATTTCTGACTTTACTTTATCTAAAATTTTTAATCCCTCATCAACACCAAGCCCCCTAAATGAAGTAATTGATGAGCGGTTGGCCTTATCAAAAGAACTTTTGAATATCATTTTTATATTCAAACCATCAACAATTTCTTTAATAGAGCCAGCCATGTGGATAGCATGATCCTCACTTTCTATTACACATGGACCAGCAATGAGGCCAAAATCACTAGGCCCAAAGGAAACGTCTTTTACTGAAACTGTCTTCATTTTAATTCTTTTACTGATGCTTTTACAAATTCTCTAAAAAGTGGATGAGCTCTATTGACTCTACTTTTTAGTTCAGGATGAAACTGACTAGCCACAAACCAGGGATGATTTTTTAACTCAATCGTTTCAACCACATTTAGTTCTTTATTTATGCCCGAAAATATGAGCCCTGAATTTTCTAATTTTTTTCTGTACCTATTATTGACTTCATATCTATGTCTATGCCTCTCGGATATATCCTTTCTTCGGTATGCTGCAAAAGCCTTAGTCCCTATTTTTAATTCACAATCATAGGCACCAAGGCGCATTGTACCACCTTTAATTTTAATTGCCTTTTGAGATTCCATCAAATCAATAACCGGATATTTAGTGCGCTTATCAAACTCAATTGAGTTTGCTCCAGTAAGGCCACATACATTCCTAGCAAAATCAATTACGGCGCACTGTAATCCAAGACATATACCTAAAAATGGGATTTTATTTTCCCTCGCATATTTAGATGAAAGAACCTTCCCTTCACCCCCACGTGAACCAAATCCAGGCAAAAGTAAGATACCTTGAACATTTGAAAAAGCAGAATCAGCAGACTTTTTACTTTTAATTTTTTCAGTTTGAACCCACTTAATATTTACCCTTGAATTATTCTCAACACCAGCATGTACAAAAGCTTCCATAACGCTCTTATATGAGTCAATGAGCTCCGTATACTTACCACACATCGCAATAGTAATTTCATGTTTTGGATTTTTATAGCTATGAATAAATCTCTCAAGATCATTTAGTTTAGGTGTCTTTTCAATCTTCAATCGCTCTTTAATTAAGTGCCCCGCATTTTGCTCATGCATTGCTAAAGGGACTTCATAGATACTTGGTACATCTCGCCCTTCAATAACATGGTCTGCTCTGACATTACAAAATAGTGCAATCTTTTCCCTCACAGACTGATCAATCGAGTGCTCAGATCTACATAAAATCATATCTGGAGCAAGGCCTATTTCTCGAAGTTTCATCACCGAATGTTGTGTGGGTTTTGATTTTAACTCACCACTAGCTTTTACGAATGGTAGAAGCGTTACATGTACTATCATATGATTGTGATATCCAACTTCCAAGGAAAGCTGCCTAATAGCTTCCATAAATGGAAGGCTTTCAATATCGCCAACAGTGCCTCCTACTTCAACTATCACAACATCATATTTTTTTCTTTGCACATTAAGTGTTTTAATACGATTTTTAATCTCATCAGTAATATGTGGGATAACTTGCACGGTCTCACCAAGATATTCTCCTTTTCTCTCTCGGTCTAATACAGTCCCATAAATCTGGCCGGCAGTCGCATTGTTGTTCTTTGTCATGTCAATATCAATGAATCGTTCGTAATGACCTAAATCAAGATCAGTTTCAGAGCCATCATCTAAGACAAAAACTTCTCCATGCTGATAGGGATTCATAGTACCTGGATCAACATTTAGATATGGATCGAGCTTGAGTATGGTAACTTTGACATCTGCTTGTTTGAGTAGATATCCTATTGAAGAGGCTGCTATTCCTTTACCAAGTCCAGACATAACACCGCCTAAAACAAAAATATACTTAGTCTCTCTAGTCCTTTTCATTTTGATTATCTCCATCAGAAAATACACCTGACATTTCCATTATCCGAGCCACTTTATCTAAATCACTTTGAGTATCAACTGAATGGCTATCATAGTTTGTCACTGTAGCACGAATGGACATTCCGTTATCTAATGCCCTTAATTGCTCTAGTCTAGATTCTAACTCTCGAGCAGAGGGTTCAAGCTCAGTAAAAGAAATAAGTGATTCACGCCTAAAACCGTAAATACCAACGTGGCGATATACGCCACCAATTTCTAAGTCAAAAATGTTTCTCTTGAATTCGATCGCATCTTGGTGCTCATTTACAATTGCTTTTACTACATTTGGATTTAATAAATCACTTACAGTTAATCTTGTACTAACAATTGTTGAAATATCAACAGCGGAGTCCTCAAAGGAATCAACAAGAGAATCAATTACATCTGCCTTAATAAGAGGCTCATCTCCTTGAATGTTAATAATTATCTCAGCATCCGGTATTTCTTCTATAACCTCAGCAATCCTATCTGTACCTGATACATGTTCTGAGGAAGTTAAAACTATATCAAAACCATATTGTTCTAAAGTTTTGATAGTGTCCTCAGAATCAACAGCTAAGATAACCTTATCCAAACTTTTTGCTTCTAAAGCCCTTTCCATTACATGAGCTATTAAAGGTTTACCATTTAGATCAGCTAATATCTTGCGGGGTAAGCGTATAGAATCTAAACGAGCTGGGACAACACCAATCTTCATGACTTTTTTAACTTTTGATACATTCTAATTAATCATTTAAACTAAATATTGATATGAAAAGTTATTGTATCCAAATTTAATTATAGGACCGTTCTAAAAACAGCGTCTAGCAAAATCTATTTATTCGATTATTCGAACCTGAGAGATTCAATAGGATCCAGCTGTGCTGCTCTCCATGCTGGATAAATTCCAAAACCAATCCCAATTACCGAACATACTATTAGCCCAATGAAAGCCCAATCTATAGGTATGACAGCAGGAATGTTAAACACTATAGAAACAATATTACCACCAGAAACACCGAGAATGATTCCTACAATTCCTCCAAATTGACTCAAAAAAACAGCCTCCATCAGGAACTGTGTTAGGATATCGTTCTTTGTCGCACCAATCGCTTTACGTATACCAATCTCTTTTATTCTCTCTGTTACGGAGACAAGCATAATATTCATAATTCCTATCCCAGCAACTACAAGAGCAATAATACTTACAGACAAAGCAAATAGTTTGATCCCATTTGTAAATACAGAGAATTGCTCTATCATTTCTGTATTTGTGACAACCTCAAAATCATTTTCTTTTCCTGGAGCAACCTTGCGTATTGCCCTTAAATGCCCAATAACCTCATTCTTTGTTTTTTCATAAAGCTGCTCAGAAGGAGACTCTATGTGGATTCTGATACTACTCCAATCATTTGAAAATTTTTCAATAAAGGTTGTGATCGGAATACCTATGTAATTATCTTTACTCTCACCAAATGCCTCACCCTGCCTTTCTGTAATTCCAATTACATGATATCCAAGGCCATCAATTTTTATTTTTTTCCCTACAGGGTCTTCAAATGGAAATAATTGATCAACAACATCCATACCAAGTACACAAACATTCCTTGAGAAGTGTATGTCATCATTTATAAAGTTTCTCCCATCTGCTAAAAAGGTATTGTAGAATCTAATAGTACCTTCATCACCACCAAAAAGGTCAACATTATTTTTTAATTTTTCGCCTTTGTACTGGACGTTTCTTGTAGATGTCCCATCTACAGGGCCAACAAGAAGAGGAAGCTTTGATCTATTTTTTAATTTCTTGTATTGTTCATAGGTAATATTTTTTCGATTACGGTATTTTCTTCTATCTCCGCCAAAATTAAACTCTGGATTTTTCTGAATTACAAATGTATTTGCAGCGAATACGTTTAATCCTGACTCAACTGATGATTCCAATGTTCTTATTGCGGTCATCACACCAATTACTGAAAAAACTCCTATACTAATTCCTAACAGGGTTAATGAAGACCGAAGTTTATTCTTTCTTATAGAATCCGTTGCCATCCAAAAACTTTCTTTAAATATGTTTTTTAGGTTTCTAGATTGCATTTTTTACTCATATCTAAGTGAATCAATGGGGTCTAATTTTGCTGCACGATAAGAAGGAACAAGCCCAGAAATAACGCCAACAATTAAGCTCATAAACATTGCAGCAACGGCTAAACCAATTGGCAAAGTCGAAGGGAAAAACATGTTGATCACAAAACTGAATAAATAAGCAAAAAGGATTCCTATAGAACCAGCAAATAGACAGATTGCAACTGCCTCCATCAAAAATTGACCCATAATCATACCACTGGTAGCCCCAATAGCTTTTCTAACACCAATTTCTCTAGTGCGTTCCTTTACAGAAACAAACATTATGTTCATGATCCCAATCCCTCCAACCACAAGCGACAATAATGTAATAAAAATGCCAGTACCCCCTATTGCAATTTTTAAAGTATTGTATTGCTTCTCAAAAGCCTTTGTCTGATTTATGGCAAAATCATTTTCTTCATTTGGTTTTAGACCTCTTATGTGACGCATCACCGATGTTACCTCATCAAGGCCTTCATCTAATTTTTCATATGGGACCTTCACGCTTAGTCTCATCCAACCCCTTCTAGAGAATATTCTTTTATATGCACCAAGTGGAAGAACAGCCTGTTTATCAATGCTAAATAGGCCTAGAAATTTCCCTTGCTTTTCTAAAACCCCTATTACTCTAAATTTTATTTCATTAATTTTGATATATTTACCTATGGGATCTTGATTGCCAAAGAAAGCTTCTCTAATACCATCTCCTATTACAGTTACTCGAGATCCAGATCGATCTTCATTCCTTGTAAAAAACCTTCCACTAGCAATATCCGTGCTTATGGTCTGCATGTAATCTTCACTCGTGCCAAAAATTTCAGTACGTGTTTTTTTTTCTTTGTAGGAAAGAGAGGCACCGCGCTGCATTACTGGCGCAACTGCCAAAGCATATTTCGATCTCTCTTTTATCTTTTCAACATACTCCGGTAACATTCTAGGTCTATTTCTTACTTCCCACCACTCCATATCGCTAAACCATTGATATCGACTTACGTAAAGAATATCTTTACCTAACCAGGACATGCTACTTTCAAATGATCTATCAAGTCCAGATATTAATGTCCCCATGAGTGTAACTGATAAAACACCTATTATAATTCCTAAAGCTGTGAGAAGAGAGCGTGTTTTATTTGCAAAAACGGAAGATAAAGATATTTTAAAATTTTCTAAAAATAGTAAAATCATTTAGATTTTATTTTCAAATCTTCAGTTATTTTCCCATCAAGCAAACGGATTACTCGGTGGGCATGCCGTGCTATCTCATCTTCATGAGTTACAAGTATAATAGTATTACCCTTTTGATGTAAATCATCCAAGATATTCATGATTTCATGTCCACTTTTAGAATCAAGGTTACCTGTTGGCTCATCAGCAAGAATTATAGATGGGTTATTTACCAGAGCTCTTGCTATGGCAACTCGCTGCCTCTGCCCACCAGATAATTCATTAGGCCTATGGTGAGACCTGTCGGAAAGTCCAACACTCTCAAGTGCTTTGGATGCCATTTCAACTCTTTGACGCTTACGGATATTTGCATATACTAGTGGGATCTCGACATTGTGTAGAGCGGTAGCTTTTGGGAGCAGATTAAAGGTCTGAAAAACAAAACCTATCTTTCGGTTTCTTATTGAAGCCAATTGAGAATCATCCATTACTTGCACCATCTCACCCTCGAACTCATATATCCCTGAGGTAGGGGTATCAAGACAACCCACCATATTCATTAGGGTTGATTTACCTGAACCGGAAGGGCCCATTATCGCTAAATATTCGTTCTCATTAATATCGAGATCAATACCATCAAGGGCACGTACTTCCTCTCCGCCTACATTGTATATCTTATAGATGCTTTTAAGAGAGATTAAGGTCATGGTTCAATAATTATTAAATCATAATTTGAGTGAAAGTTTTCGGTAGTTATTAGACTATTCAGAATTATCTTTTTTAATATCGTTAAATGATACAAGTGCTCCGTGAAAGAGTTCTTTACTTAAAGTACGATACCCACCCGTTACAATCATTTCACCTAACTGTATGCCAGACTTAACTGAGTAATGGTTCTCGCTTGATATACCAACAACAATAGATCTTGCCTTTGCAAATTTCTTATCAACAGGAGCTTTTTGTTCATCAAACTCATCTTCTAAGACAAATACAACATCAACAGGATTGAGTTTATTATATGATTTTTGATCATCTGCTTTTCGCTTCCACTTGTTCTCGCTCTCATCTTTATTAGTCATTTCAGCATGATTTTCCGGCCTTGAAGTAAGAGATTGAATAGGAATTGCAATTGCAGCAAAAAGAGTTTCCGTTATGATATTTACAGTACTGCTCATCCCAGGTCTAATTTTATCAGGGACTGAGATCATTTTAACTTTTACCTTAAAGTTTGTAACCTGGCTTTGTACACCCATATTGGTTGATTGAGCAGTATGGGCAATTTCACTAACCACTCCATAGAAAATGGTGTCAGGATAAGCGTCAATTTCAATTTCAGAGGTGTCGCCTATTTCAATGTTAATGACATCATTTTCATTTACATCTACTTCTACTTCCATTTTGCTCAAATCTGCCACTGTCATTAATACTCCAGGATTAAACATTCCTCCAACTGCCATCTCACCTTCCTCCTTTGTAATGCTGGTCACAATACCATATTTTGGTGCTGTAAGACGTGTCTTTGATAACTCATCTTCCGCTGAAAGCAGATTTGCATTTGCCTGTTCAGATTGGCTCAAAGCGATCTGATAGGATGCCTCAATTTGTTCAAGCTCTTGCTTTGATATTAATTTTTGGGAAAATAATGATTGAGTTCTATCCATCTGCGATTGAACCTTCCGCAGATTAGCCTCTGAAGATTTTACCTGAGAAACCGCATTGTTATATCGAGGACGAATTTGCTTTTCATCAATACTTATCAAATGCTGACCAGGCTCAACAGTATCCCCTTCGATCACAGTAAT
>MDTB01205481.1_pt1 | contig 25878 bp, 27 predicted proteins | sample 811161 | NCBI WGS metagenome assembly MDTB01 (sample SAMN05326650, study PRJNA326480) | marine metagenome | isolation source: seawater | place: Mediterranean Sea | collected 2009 | reverse complement strand
CGACGTTGATTATTGCGGTGCCAACCGCCATCAAGGTGTACAACTGGGTCCTGACTCTGTGGCAGGGAAATATCCACCTGACGGTACCCATGTTGTTTGCTATTGGCTTTATCTTTACCTTTGTACATGGTGGTCTTACAGGAATCTTCCTTGGCAACGTGGTCGTAGACCTGCCGTTGTCTGACACCTACTTTGTGGTCGCACACTTCCATATGGTGATGGGTGTATCACCCATTCTGGTTGTATTTGGTGCTATCTATCATTGGTATCCAAAGATCACCGGAAAGATGTACAACGAACTGATGGGTAAGTGGCACTTCTGGCTGACCTTCCTCGGTACCTATGCAATCTATCTACCTATGCACTATCTTGGTTTCCTCGGTGTACCCAGACGCTACTACGCCTATGAAGGGATAGATTTCATACCAGACTCTGCCCTTGCACTAAATACACAGATAACAACTGCTGCACTATTCGTCGCCGTGGTCCAAATCCTATTCTTCATCAACATAATCGGCAGCCTGTTCAAGGGTAAGAAGGCAGATCCTAACCCCTGGGGGGCGACGACGTTAGAGTGGCAAACAGAACAAACACCACCTATTCATGGTAACTGGGGGCCTGAATTGCCAGGCGTCTATCGATGGGCTTACGACTACAGCGTCCCCGGTGCCGAGAAAGACTTTATTCCACAGAACGTACCGCCAAAAGAAGGGGAACAGTCGGAAACCTAACATGGAAGCAATACTGGTTTTCATATTTACGGCAGTAGGCATTTCTTACTGGTGGCTTTGGCGCCAGAAGATCTTCGAGAAGCCGTGGACCAACGAAGGCACTGAAGCGGACCTGCGTGATGACATCGGTAGTGTTCTGCCAACGGCCAAAACTGGTCTTTTCCTGTTTCTTGTGGTGGTTACCAGCGTTTTTGCGCTCTTTATCAGCGCCTACTTTATCCGTATGGAATTAAACGACTGGCACCCCGTAAACGAACCGGGCTTGCTGTGGCTAAACACAATTTTGTTAGTTCTGGCGAGCATCTCGATTCACGTGAGCACCAGAGCTGACAACGTCAATATCGTTAAAGCAGCGTTGCTGGCAACCGGCGTCTTCACAGTAAGCTTTATCTGGGGTCAGTATGTAGCATGGCAACAATTGATCGATGCCGGCTACTATCTTCAATCTAATCCTGCTAATTCATTTTTCTACCTCTTCACTGGTCTACACGGCTTGCATTTGTTGGGCGGCCTCTGGGTTTGGCTGGGAGCAACACTGCGAGTCTTTACTGATGTTGAGGTTGATAGAGCAAAAATAAGCGTGCAGTTATGTCGAACCTACTGGCATTTTCTGCTGATCGTTTGGATGGTGTTATTTGCCTTACTCCTATCCACATAAACAGGAAAAAAAATATGAGTGACAGTGCAGTAGCTAGCCCGGACGAACTAAGGGAAGGAGTGTCAGGTTTTACCCAGGATTGGGCAGCTGACAAACAGGCTTTCCACGCCCCGTGGGGCAAGGCAATGATGTGGATATTCCTACTGAGTGATACCTTCATCTTTAGCTGTTTCCTGACCTCATACATGAAGGTGAGGATGACCACGACCGTTCCGTGGCCTAACCCCAGTGAAGTGTTCGCGTTAACGGTCTTTGGCGAGAGCGTACCGTTACTCCTCATTGCCATCATGACGTTTATCCTGATCAGCAGCAGTGGCACCATGGCTATGGCGGTAACCTTTGGTTATCGCAAGAATAGAAAGATGGTGGTCGGGCTGATGGCCGCGACGGCCTTGTTTGGAGCCTCATTTGTTGGCATGCAGGCGTTTGAGTGGAGCAAACTGATCGAGGATGGTGTCAGACCCTGGGGTAATCCCATGGGAGCGGCACAGTTTGGCGCTTGCTTCTTCATGATTACAGGCTTTCACGGTCTGCACGTAAGTGCAGGGGTAATCTACCTTACATATATCGCCATAAAGGTCGGTAGGGGCGATTATGACCGGTCAGGTAACTACGAAGCGGTGGAAATTGCCGGTCTCTATTGGCACTTCGTAGACCTTGTTTGGGTATTTATTTTCGCGTTCTTCTATCTTTGGTAAGGAATTAACATGTCGGAATCAGAAGGTCAGCAGCATCCTATTTCAACCTATCTATGGATCTGGGGTCTGTTGTTTGTATTCAGTGCTTTTTCGTACATGGTCGACATCATGCAGTTTCAGGGGATGTTGCGATGGTCGCTCATCCTCATCTTCATGATGCTCAAAGCAGGCTTCATCGTATCAATCTTTATGCACATGAAGTGGGAAAGGATGTCCCTTGCGTTAGCGATTCTGGGACCACCCCTGGTGTTGTTGGTACTGATCGGCCTTATGACCATCGAAGCCGATTATACGTTCGCGTCCCGTCTGACGTTTTTTGCCTCTTAACCCGGGTTCAACTTAATCGAGTTCAACGTAAAGAGTTGAGGTAGGCCACCAGGTCGTTAATGGCCTGGTCGCTGTTCAGCGTCATCGACATGGGCCTCATCTGCATACCAAAGAGATCTTTGCTATCAGATCCCCTTACGCCAGACTTAAAGTTCTTTAGCTGTCGCGCAACGTACCAGTCTTGCTGTGTCAGCAAATTAGGCCCATTCATAGCCTGATTGCCCTTTGCATCCGCACCGTGACAAGCACCGCAAGCTGCATAGAGTTTCTTGCCATTCTCGGCATCACCCTCAATCGTATTCTCGAAATCCGCCGCAGGCATTGCCGAAACGTAATTAGCTACCTTTGATATTGCTGCATCATCTACCAGCACCACTGCCATAGGCCGCATCTGCATTCCGAACAGATCATCCTTGTGCGAACCCCGAACGCCAGACTTAAAGTTCTTCAGTTGACGCTCCACATACCAAACCTCCTGACTGGCCAGGGCGGGAGAATTAAGTGCGACGTTCCCCTCCCCATTTGCCCCGTGGCACGCAATGCACACAGCATACGCTGCCTGGTCTGCCCGGCCCTGCGAATGGCCCAATGAGAATATCGCTAACGCTGCCAGCGAGAGGAGTACTGCTTGTTTCATCTGTGTACCTATTTATGTTGCTGTTGGTGACTGTATAAATTTCGGTCGATAAATGCATCCAGCCAATGGAGCGAGACGAACATCCAGTGTGGAGCACCAGGTTCTGTGCCAACCTCCACAACATCAGGATGTATTTTTAACAGATCGACCAATTCCTTTTCTTGATCTTCCTCAAGGTCTACAAGGAAAACATGTTTTCCTTGGTCCAGGGCCTCTTCAAATCGCTTAAAGTGAAAGTTAGTCTTCTGAAAACCGATCAAACCCCCTTCCCATATGGAGAAGCCGAAGGCGATTACAGATAGAAAAATGTACGGCATCCATCCGAGTATCTTGTCCGGAAGATCAAAAATATATGCACCGCCAAGAATTACCATGACCGCAAATGTCCCGGCCAGGGCCCCTAATTCTGCGGAATGAACTACATCACTCTCAAACAGTGACTGCACCCCGTGTATATGAATGTGATTCGCAAGACCAACCCCGTCGTGACTCAAAACATGAATTTGAGGATTCTCAACACCATGTTCTTCAAGTTGCTCTTCCAGTTTGTCCAGATCGTCCAGATCATCGCTGATCAAGTAATGCCTCAGAGTCATAATCGCTACCCCCTCAATGAATTTGGTAACTCAAATTCATTGTAGCAATAGTTCCCCATGTGTGTACAAGGAGCATGCACAATAATTGTGCATGAAATTGGGAGAGTCCTAATCGTGTCTGATCGATGTAATCCTGCGATAAGGTCGATCCTGATCGTTATTGTCAAACGCATGAAACTCGTCGAAGAGATCGCGATACTTCGGTAACAAAAGCTCAAGTGCATGATAGCGTTCACGTATCAGCGCCACCGGAGTATGCCGTCCTGACCGATCCGCACTACGGCGAATAGCTTCATCAGGGTCAACTGCAATATAGAACATGCACAACCTATAGCCTCTGCCCTTTAATTCCTTAAGCTTCTCGTAGTTTTCCTGGCGCGCACTTGCCATGTCCTTGATGACATCTACCCGCCGCTCTATTGCTTCAGCAAACAAGGCGTAAGCCAACTCTCGCGCCGGCATCTCGAACATTTCAAAGGCTGCTTCAAGACCTTCTTCTTGAGCCATCTGCTGATACTCGGGTAATGCGATCATTACCAGGTCAGGGTTAAGCACAAACGCTGTACGCGGGAACTCGCCGCTGGCTTGTGCATTCGCAACGAACGTACTCTTTCCCGAAGCAGGAACGCCTGCCATGGCGTAGACGGTTGGTGTTTGGGACTCCACAAGACGCTCCAACATCTCGTCGCGCAATCGCGAGATACTCCCCTCGCTAATCATCGAGTATCCAACAATTGCTGGGCCTTGTGATCAACTACCATCTGCAGTTGCCGTGACGCCAGACTGCCTATCAAGTGCAAAGCTTCGGAATCAAGCGCGACAAGATTTAGTAATACGGGCTGAAGTGAAGTCGCTAACAGACTTCCAATTCTGTAATCGGTATACATCGCCTCTTCGTCATATCCCGTTACACCATTCGCAAGTAGTTCCTCATGATATCTTTGAAGTATCTCAGATTCGTTATCTTTTCTATGCAATGTCGGTAGCAGCGACATCAAATAAGCCAAATCATGAGGACCACAACCGACACCACAACTATCCCAATCGATGACTACAACGGGATCCTCTTCGCTGGCGGTATCGTAGAAAAGGTTCTGAATATGGAAATCCATGTGGCAAAGTGTGAGGTTAGTGCTCGGTCTAAGATTCGAACAATTAACGAAATCACCGGACAATCTTTGACACAAGGCAGCTGCGGCATCATCCAAATGTGCTGACAATGGAGAACTCTGCCATTGTTGCCACCCGGATTGGATATCCGCCAACCAGGCATTCCAGGTTTCGGGATCATGCCGGTTCACTTCCTGCGGTAAGGCTTCTGTCTTATCCCACCAGGCGGCATGAAGCTTCGCGAGGGTAGTTACCGTCTGCAGCAGTTGATCAAGAGTTGGCGGTGACTGGCCAAACAGAAAGCTTTTCATCTGCGAACAGTCTTCCACAAGGAGAATCCCGCTACCGGTTTCCGCATCCAACTCCATTACATACACCTTCGGTGTTCTTATGGGTACATGGGGTGCAATCGACCGATAGAACATTAACTCTCGTCTAAACGCACCGAACTGAATTACGGCTTCGCGGGTCCGCCGATCTTTAGGAGGGACTTTGACAACGAGGCTAGAAGGCACGGCTGGATCATCGCTGGCAATATCAAGAAAACCGATTTCGCTACCATAGCCAATACGCGCCTGAGGAATTCGTATCGTGACGTCACTCCTTTTTGGGGCACCCAACACACCTGTTACCCATTCACTGGTAACCTCGGCCAGGCTGGTAGGAAACGATGGCAACTTAAAAGCATCTCGTCCAAAAGAGGCTACCATAACAAAAACCTGTTAACTGAAACCCATTAATTCAGCAGCAATACCGGACAGGTAGCGAGAACAGCAACCTGATAGCTTACACTCGCCATAGATCTTGCAGATTGAACCTTCTCGATCGGATGTGAACTTACGATGATTAAGTCGACGTTGTTTTCATGCGCGAACTCTGTAACGGTACGAGATCGACTACCACACGTGTTTCGCACGTAAGGTTCGCATCAACGTCACGGAATCTCTGTGCGTGTTTTTGTAGTTCTTCATTCGCGTGAGTAATAAGTTGATCCGTGAAATCCTGGATCTCGTCATCCTCTGCAATCGCGATCGGTTCTATCACATGGATAAGTGTTAATCGTGCTGAACTCTGGCGAATGATGTCATGTGCCGCTTTGCAGCTTTTTCAAACACATATGGGGTATTGTCAGAGCGGTTGAGAACTATTGAGTAACGTTTGGTAGCCATACGTATTTCCAAGGTGTTTACTGAAAATCGTACTGCTCTTGCCAGAATTACAAAATGATCTGCCTCAAAAGATTCGCGTTACTTTTTCTTCGCCGCAGCTTTTCGTTTCCTGGCACGATCTGCCTTGGCTTTTTCTGCCGCTTTCTGCTTCTTCTCCCACTCTTTTTCAAAATCTGCAAGCGCCTTGGCTCGCGCTGCAAGCTTCTTCTGAAACGGCTTGGCCGTACTTAAACTATTCTGCGCCGTTTTCATTATCTCACCGGCTTCTAATAGCGCGTCACATAGCACTACTGCCGCGGCTCGCGCTTTCTTTAATTCATTTTGGGCCCGCTTAGTACTACTTTTTCTCGCTGCTTCAGCCTTTTTAGTAACTCTTTTGGTTCCGGCCTCCAACTTTTTCTTCTGCTTACGGTAAGCGTCACGTGCTCTGTCGTATTCTTTTTGGTGGCTCGCGACATACTTGTCCTTCGAGTTCATTATCTTCTTCTGCACAGTGACAAATTGATCCTCTAATTCATCAAGCAAATGCTGAGCGGACTTTTTAGCCATTTCTATCTCCAATGATGTATTAACTGTTCTAGCTTAAATCAAAATTCCTATCAACGAGCCATTTATTGACGCATAGCCAGCCACATTCGGCATTGATGCAGGACAACAATAATAAACGACTTATAGGCTAGACTTCATGATGACTATATCAAAATCAATTACGAGACTACTTATCGTGTCGTGTTCCGGACACAAACCATGACGCTGCTAACACTGGGCGGCCTGTTTCTGCTCGGACTAATCGCTGACATCCTGGGCCGATTTACACCATCACCTCGCATTACTCTGCTACTGGTGGCCGGGGTGCTGATTGGACCTGGCGGATTTTCCCTGGTATCGAAAGACTTTGTTGATGGCTGGTTCGTCCCACTGACCCATATCGCACTCGCCATGGTCGGGTTTTTGATGGGTCAAAAGCTCTCTCTGGCAGCGCTTAAGCAACGAGGCAGACTTATCGTGATGCTCGCAGGAGGTAAAGTCATCGGTGCAGCTTTATCAGTATCCCTAATCGTTTGGCTGATAAGCCGGGATCTATCATTGGCGCTGGTGATGGGAGGCGTTGCTACCGCGACTGCGCCCGCAGCTACCTTCGATGTCGTACATGAGTCCGGGCTAACCGGAACATTCGCTGACGACTTGCTTAGTGTTGTGGCCATCGATGACGCGCTGGGTCTCATGCTCTTCTCAATTCTACTGACAGCAGCTGTTTCAATGACCAATGGCGGTCTCTCACCCGACACCGCGTTACACGGCCTCACCGATTTGTTCGGCAGCTTGCTATTGGCTACGGCATTAGCCATACCCATGTCCTTTCTGACAGGCCGACTGGATTTTGGCCAAAGAAAAGGTGAACCAATTCAGTCAGAAGCGATCGAGTTTGTGCTGATTTGCGCCGGGGCAGCGACGATGCTCAACCTCTCACCCATACTTGCCTCGATGACGATGGGAGCTTTGGTCGTCAGCCTTGCCAAACACCACAATCGCCCGTTTCACGCTATCGAAGGAGTCGAGTGGCCATTCATGATTCTGTTCTTTATCCTCGCAGGCGCATCCCTGAACCTGAACACAATCAATACTGTTGGTTACCTGGTGATTGCCTACATTCTCGCGCGCGCAGCTGGAACATACCTTGGCTTTTTTGGTGCGGCGGTATTCATGAAGTCGGACGACCAGACGAGGAACCTGATGGGTCTGACATTGATGCCCCAGGCGGGGGTAGCTTTGAGCATGGCTCTCATTGCATCACAACGACTGCCAGATAGTGCCGAAATAATTCTCTCTCTGGTCCTTTGCGCAACTATCCTGCTGGAATTCTTCTCACCAATGCTAACGCGAAGAATACTTAACAAAGTCGCGAATAGCTGAGGGCTTTACCCTGCCAGCAATCTGACCAGGTCCAAACTTTCAACGATACCCACAGGCTCGTCATTTTCGATGGCCACCACGCGATGAACATGGTGATCAATCATGCTCGCGGCAATCTCATTTATGGGCGTATCGCGCATACAGCTAATCACCTGGGTCGTCATAACTTCTCTGACCTTGAGGTCAGCAAAGCGATCACAAAAACGTCTAACCTGGTCAGTTTCCGAAGGGGGCTGCTGCTTCATTTCTTCATCGACATACCCATCCAGCATATCCAGTAAAACCGGCACCCGGACGAAATCGCTACGGCTGATTATCCCCACCATCTTTCCATCGCTAACAACCGGGGCACCACCCACCTGCGCTTTTACCAATTCACCTTCGACAAGGGGCAATTTTTCATCCGCCTCAATACAGACGAGAGGTGAATCCATCACATCTTCTGCTACCTGTGCGTCTTTTATAGGACCTTCCTCTTTTAATACGCAGTTTCCCCCTCTCGGCCGCTAAATCAGTTTGATCAGGATCAAAGTCATAGCGCACGAGCGCCCACCTTCATGGCGCCCAGGCATTTCTTCTGGCCCTTCATCATCCAATGCTTCACAATAGTCGCCCTCGAAAATAAGCAATACGAATAACGGAGAACGTCCATGCCAGTAATAGATATGTCTACGATAAAGCCTGTCGGCGAGTTTGGCTCGAAAGCCTGGGGTGAAGCCTGCGTCGAAGGCGCCATCAAAATGTTAGAGGCCGCCAATCTACCCGACTCGATTAACTGGGCTTTTTCTGAGGATTACACTCATCCGCCAGCACGACTGATGGAAGGGGGCCGCACTCATGCGGGCTATTACCTTATGGTCAAGGACGGCAAAGTCTCCGGTGGAGATAGCATTCTTGATGAAGCACTGACGATTCCCGGCTTTCACGTAACGTTGCCCTGGGGCTCAATATGCAATCAGTCCGGTGCACTTTACGGTCAAGAGGGTCAAAGACAGCGATCGGCTGAAGAACAGGTGCTATTCGCCGCGATATCAGAATACGTAGGTCGCGAGAATCCTTTTGGTCTGCCACTCAACAAGGATGGCAATCCCAGCTTTATGCTCGAACCGGTAGGCCCATGGCCCCCAGAAGTTGGGCGAGCACTCGGTGAAGGTGGTGAAGAAGGTAACGGTTTGCACAATATTGCTGCAACCCTACAAACGGATTCCCCTGAGTATGCGGACCTGCCGGTCACCGCGTTGCGAGTACCGATATTTGCCGATATGACAGATCAGCAGAAAGCTGATTTCGTTAAGCTTTGCGGCGTAGAAATGTAAGACATATGGCCTCGACCACGAGGGGTTTCGTCGAGGCCTGTCCTTACCTTAGGACTAACCGGCTTTATACCGCAACGTGTTCCGTTGCGATCAACCCTAACGTAATAATGATGCTACCGACTGAAAACAGGGCTAGTGCTGCTGCTACCCAAAAAATCAACAACGCTCTTCTCCATTTGAACCAGCATTCAATGTATAGAGAATCCACGCAAGATTAATTGACCTAAATCAACCCGATGAAATAATGATATCTATCATGTCCAACCCAGCTAAATATCTGCTCTTGCTGGCGTCGATTCTGGGGGCACAAGACACCCTGGCCCACGGCAGCGTGGTCGATGATGAGGATATCTGTCAGCTTGAGATTGGTTTTTTGAAGGCCCACTTCAAAATTTATCTACCCCGTACTCACGACCGTGAAGAATTCTGTGAAGACCTGCCTGAGACCACAGAAAGCCTCTTCGTTATGGAGTACGAACACGACAAGTTATCCACCATGCCGATAGACTTTCGTATTATCAGAGACGTAACGGGCCTAAAGTCGTTTGTCCGGGAAGAACATGTGGCGACCATAGACGATCTTGAAGCGGTGACCGTTTTTTATCATCCTCCAGCTATTGAGTCGGATGTTTTTTCGGTAATACATAGATTCACAGAGCCCGGATGGTACGTTGGAATAGTGACTGCGTCATCAGATAACGAACAGTACACCGCCGTCTTTCCCTTCGAAGTCGGTTTCACCGGGATCGGTTACTGGGTCTATTTCATGGTCGCCATTTTTCTATTACTGCTTTTCTTCTGGTATGAACGCGACAGAAGCCTCAAGGGGGATCGCTCCATTGATTAAACGTTTTCTATGTATAACGATTTTGTGCGTAATGGTGATGTCTGCGCTCGCAGAATCCGATGCGTTCCAGGTCACCTATAGCAGCGCTATTAATCCCATCGCTATAAACAAGATGCATGAGTGGATACTGGATATAAAAACAAGCGATGGTACGCCGGTTACTGACGCAGAAGTTGTTATTAACGGCGGTATGCCAGCTCACAATCATGGCCTACCTACCAGCCCTAAAGTGACGCAAAACCTGGGACAAGGAAAGTATCGGGTCGAGGGAGTTCGGTTCCACATGTCTGGTTACTGGGAAATGAGAGTCACCGTCAAAGCAAATGGTATAGAAGATACCGTAGTGATATCACTGGAGCTATAGTGCTGGATCCAAAGTACGCCTCTTCCTTCCTGCTCGTTGTAGTACTGATATACCTGCTCTTTGTTCAGCTTAAACAACCACCTAGCTGGACCGATGCCGAAATCGAGACCATACAGTCTCTGGGAATAAGCCAGCTGGGTGAACCGCCTTCTGACCCAACGAACGCCGTCGCAAACGATTCCAGAGCCGCGAAACTGGGCCACAAGCTTTTTTTCGACGAACGCATGAGCATTACCGGCACAATTGCCTGTGCCAACTGTCACCAACCGGAGAATCAGTTCCGAGATAGCCTCACCAGAGGTGTTGCTATTGGACAAACTGACCGACGTACACCCAGTATCATCGGTGGTGCATATAGCCCGTGGCAATATTGGGACGGTCGAAAAGATTCTCAATGGTCACAGGCGCTCGCGCCACTGGAGCACCCAATGGAACACGGGGGCAACAGGATGTTCTACGTCCGATACGTTACCGCGAGATATAAAGACGAGTATGAAGCAATTTTCGGCCCCGCCCCGGACCTCTCTGATCGAGAGCGCTTCCCTGAGCACGCGGCACCCGTGGGAAGGACTGACTGGAACAGCACCTGGCAGGCAATGTCTACAGAAGACCAGAATCTGGTAAACCAGCTGTTCGTCAATATCGGAAAAACCATCGCCGCCTACGAACGACTACTTGTACCAGGACCTGGTCGATTTGATGAATATGTCGCAAGCATTCGGTTTGATGAACAACAAACGATCTTTGACCACAATGAAGTCGTGGGACTTCGACTGTTTATAGGCAAGGCCAACTGCACCCAGTGCCACAACGGGCCTCTACTAACCAATAACGAGTTTCACAATACCGGCGTTGCAAATTTCCCGGGTGAAATCCCGGACAAGGGACGCGTGCAGGGTATTCGCGACGTGACAGACGATCCCTTCAACTGTGTATCCCAATACTCAGACGCCAGGTATAGCTGCGCCGAACTACGTTTCGCTCGAACGGGTTCCGAGTTGATTGGCACTGTTCGCACCCCGTCCCTTAGGTCGCTACATCCACCCTTTATGCACAAAGGACAGCACGCCACACTCAGAGAAGTTCTGGACCATTACAACGATGCTCCACTTGCCATGATAGGCCACAACGAAGCAAAGCCCCTGAATCTGACGCAGTTGGAAATAACACAACTAGAACGCTTTCTAGCTACGTTGAATGCGCCGCTGCGTACTGACTCGAATTGGTTGAAAGCCCCATGATTACTAATGTTGCGAGCCCCTGCATCAGAATCTGTACTCTGAACAAAGATGACCTCTGTATTGGCTGCCTTCGAACCCTGGATGAGATTAGCCGATGGTCGAGCGCGAACTCTGAACAACGATTGCATATTCTGGAAAGCATCGCCGAGCGACGTAGGGAAGAATCTGACTCCTCATAGCATTGCCTGTGACCTCTCATGCTTGCTAGGCTTTAAGATCTCTCAGCAATCAGAGGATTAGTGTGATGGCGTTACGTATTGGGCTCATTGGTGCAGGTGGCAACACTAAGTTTCGACATATTCCAGGCTTTCAGGAGATTGACGGCGTTAAGGTTGTAGCAGTCTGCAACCGATCGACAGCTTCAGCACAGAAAGTCGCCGACCAGTTCGGTATAGAGCGTGTAGTCGAACGGGTCGACGATATTATTAATGACGACGACATTGATGCGATCTGTGTAGGCACATGGCCCTACATGCACCATGATCTGACCATCGCAACACTTAAGGCGGGAAAGCACATACTGACAGAGGCGCGCATGGCAATGAACCTGGCAGAAGCCAGAGCGATGCTTGTGGCCGCCGAGGCCAGCGATAAGGTCAGTATGATTGTTCCTGCACCACGCAATTTGAAGCACGAAGCAACGGTTTTGGAGATGCTCGAAGCTGGGTTTTTTGGTGACCTGTTGGAAATACACGTAACGGCATTGTCAGGTCAGTATGATCCCGATGCGCCAATACACTGGCGAAACCAACGGGAGCTCTCTGGCAACAACATCATGTCTATGGGCATCCAGAATGAAACGGTTCGACGCTACGCGGGGCACGAGAAATCAGTCATTGCCTATGGCAGCATCTTTACAAGAGAACGCATCGACAGCGAGACCGGGGAAACATCAACGGTTGATGTTCCTGAAAGTCTTGGCGTCATCGCTGAGCACGAATCCGGCGCAACTGCTGTCTACCATCTCAGTAACGTTGCGCACCTTGGCTACAACAATATGGCGTTTTTTGGTACCAAGGCCTCACTAAAGTATGAAGGTAACGATGCTTATATCGCCACTAATGAGGACAAAACCTGGCAACCCCTGGAGGTCGATAAAGACAAAGAAGGAGGCTGGCGAGTAGAACAAGAGTTCGTCGAGGCGATTCTCGAGGGCAAACCCGTCACCCACACCAATTTTGCTGATGGCGTTAGGTACATGGAATTTACCGAGGCTGTTCAGATCAGCATACAGGAGGGTCGTCGGGTCGATCTGCCCCTGGACTAAAGCCTACAGGACGCCAAAATCCCAGGTATAACCTTCGTGGTAATGCTTCAATACATTCTTGGCAATAAGAATCTGGTGTACCTCATCGGGGCCATCGGCAATTCTTAAGGTTCTGGCACCCTGATACATACCCGCTAACGGCGTGTCGCCAGATACACCCATGGCACCATGAACCTGAATCGCGCGGTCAACCACTCGGTGTAGCGCATTCGGCACAAAAACCTTAATAGCTGAAATTTCAGTGCGGGGGTCATTTCCCGAATCGATTACCTCAGCACAGTTAATTGTCATTAGCCGCGACGCCTGAATGTCCATATAGGATTCCGCGATGAAACCCTGCACAAACTGTTTGTCTTGAAGCAATCCTCCATGCACCTGTCTTTCCGTTGCTCGTTTCACCATCAGGTCAAAGGCTCGCCACATCTGACCGACACAGTTCATACAATGATAGACACGACCAGCTCCCAGCCGATCCTGAGCAGCCTGATGGCCGGAACCACGACTACCTACCTGATTCTCCAGCGGTACTCCTACGTCCTTGTAGGTAATCTCACAATGGCTTCCTCCGGAATGTCCCCACACAGGTACCGCCCTTTCTATGGTAAATCCGGGCGTATCTGTAGGCACGATGATCTGCGTCATTTTCTCGTTTACGCCGCCGGATCCATCGCCCTCCTCTGTGCGACACATCACCAGCGCCCACGCTGCAGCGTCACCGTTAGAGGTAAACCACTTGCGTCCGTTGATCACCCACTCATCACCATCCTTAACCGCAGTCGTCTGAAGAGAACGGGGATCTGATCCCGGATTGTCCGGTTCCGTCATGGAGAAACAGGAAGTCTGTTCTCCCCTAATGGTCGGCTCCAGGAACTTCTTTTTTTGTTCCTCGGTACCATACTTGATCAATACACTCTGATTGCCCGACGTCGGTGCCTGTACGCCAAAGATATAGTTAGAGTGAGGACTCCAGGCCAGGATCTCGTTCATATAGGCATGTCCGAGAAAACCAATACCCATCCCACCATATTCTTTTGGCAAGTGGGGTGCCCAGAGGTCTGCATCCTTCACATATTCACGTAGTTCCTCGACGAGTTGTGGCCTCTGATCCGGGTCACTTAGCTTGTCCTCGTTCGGGATAATGTATTCGCCGACAATCTTTGCCGTATCCAACCTGATCTGATTAATCTCATCTGATAATGCCGGGATTGGCGACACTGTCAGGGTATTGAAACTGGGAATAGCCATTAATCTTTCCTGATTTTTTTTGGAGTTAAGCAACCACTCTTAGTTGACGTTCTTTCGGAAGCTGCTCAAATATCGCCGAATTGGGACAGAAGGAGCCTTCAGCCTTGGTAGTAAACGATGCCTCGATAGAATCCCCGTCTAGCCATGCTTCACACAGTTCTTTTTGATCACAGTCCTCACAACGAGCTTTCGCCTCGTCCAGAAGTTGTTCATCCCCCACCAGTTCATGGAGTGCGACCCCTTTTCGGCGCGCCATGCGACGCATTCTTGAATTTGCCGTAAGGGCGCGGAGTTCCTGATCGAGGTAGCGCATTGATGCAATGCGCGTCAAACCTTTGCTTTGCGCCTTAATCCACAACGAACTCAGGTACTCGATAACGAGTACCGAAACAATAGCGGAAAGAATCACCACAACCGCAACGTTAATATCCATAACATCCAACTCAAATAATAAAAATAGTTATTTCACTTTATAGAAGGCACCTTGGTCGGCAAATGATCCACGTCAAACTCCCCTCGTAATTCCAAGGCACACCAATTGGACTGGCATCGTAATCAACGTTTAACTATGGCAAAGTTTGGCGACTATCAGGGGATGAGCCATGCTTCAACAGACAGATCGGTTAGCACTTGCCGTACCTGATGCAGCAAAGTCTGCAGCCGACCTTAACGCCATTTTTGACAGCGTTGTTATCGACGATTCCGTTGACGCAGACGCGAATGCCAGACGCATAACGCTCCAGTGGGGATTCGATCAACTGGAACTATTTGAGCCACTCGGTGATGGACCCGTGGCTGAGTTTATTGAGGAAGGTAAACGTGGTCTTTTTGCGGGTGGTTTTGCCCTTGATGACCCGGGTCACCTCGCTGGAAAAATTGCAGATGCCGGCATTCCAGTCACCCAACAGGGCGATCGCTACATGGTCTTTCCAAAGGACCTAAGAGGTACCGGTGTAATACTCAGTCCGATGCAGGAAAACGAAAAAGCAGGCATGAACGATCGTATCTGGCAGATAACCTACACCGTGCCGAATCTTGAAGAAGGCGTTGAATTCTACGGCGAGCTTTTCGGCCTTCAGGATGCGCTGACCAGTTATTACACCAGCCAGGTTTGGGGCTATCGCGGTGCAATTACCTGGTTTCACTCGCAAAAGGGCGCGGGCCTAGACAGTCTGGAGTTCCTCGACCCTTACGAACATGACAAAGCAGCCGGGCGTTTTCTAGCCAAGACCGAAGGTATCGGGGGCATTTATATGTCCTGCGTACACTCGGACGAGCTATCTGCCATTCATGAACGTGTAGAAGCCACGGGAGGGGGATGGCAACCATCACCCAACAAGGTGTCCACAGGATTTATTCATCCCCGACGCACCTCAGGGCTATTGGTAGCAGTATGTAAGTACGAAGAATTCGATGCACGTCGACCCACACCAGACTCGGATACCTTTCGTTAAGGAGTTAGGCAGTGCAAGCCTTCAACAATACCAGGGCGATGGAAATCCTCCACCTTCGAATTTGCCTACCTGATCCTACAAAACCGTGTCATAATGTCTCAAATATGTCTAACTAATGTCTAATATATTATGTCAGAAACTGATCATGGGCTACCGATTGGCGCGGTGACGCGTATGATCGGCGTTTCCAGCCATACACTGCGCAAGTGGGAAAGCCGATACGACCTGGTAACACCTAAACGTACGTCCTCCGGACGACGTCTCTATTCTCAGACCGACATCGACAAGCTGCTGCTGGTGCGCGAACTCACGGCATTAGGTCATCAAGTCAATCAGCTCGCCAGACTCTCTAACGCTGAGCTCGAAACACTCCTGGCCCGCGCTAACGCCACCGACGCGGTACCAGCTCCCAGCCGGGCCCTGGTGGTCGGTTACGTAATCGCCACCGTCGCGCGACTCGGGCGAAGCCAATTCACCGTTGAACTGGATATCAAGTCGACTGACGCGACGGCATGGCTGGATGCTGAACCGCAAACCGAAGAATGGGATGCTATCGTACTTGAGATTCCGACACTCGGCAGTGAAATGACCAGCCGTCTGTGCGAATTCGCCGCCAACTGTCGTTTAGTCATTGTCTATGGTTTCGCACAGAGCAGACACCTACGGAAGCTCCGCAGCCGTGGCGTAGCCTGTTTGCGCGCACCCGTTGACGCGGAAGAACTGCGCCGCACCATTGAAACCCAGAGCCCGCCGCCGCTTAACACCGAAATGCCCGTACCTTCCCGCCGCCTGTCTGATGCCGTGATCGCTCGCGCCAGCGGCTTACTGCCGGCCATCCAATGTGAATGTCCACACCACATCGCAGCACTGCTTTACGACCTGATTGCTTTCGAGCGCTACAGTCACGATTGCGCAACTGAGCAGCCAGGCGATACCGAGTTACATCGTTATCTGGGCAATATTGCCGGGTTCGCCAGAGCCTCGTTTGAGGACGCACTGGAGCGCGTCGCTACTGAAGAAGGTATTTCATTAGAATAAATGTCTAATTTATGTCTATTTTTATTTGACATATATTAGACATAAGTTAGACTAGCTCTCGACGTCTATGAATAAGCGTCCAACACTACATTCAAACGAAACGAGGTAACCATGATTCATTTACTCAGAAATCCCATATTGGTCGGCGTATCCATCGTAGCATGGGTCGGCGTCATGACCACAGTGCTGTCGGTAACAGCTTAAATGTTTGGTTTTGACCATCCTTTCGAAAGCACAATACTTGCAGAGGTTTTCAAATTCCTTGGGCGACCGCAGGAGAACTCAAGCGCACGCATTATCGTTGATGGGTGCGCCGGATACTTTGTCGAGCTTTCCACACCTGCGGTGACGCGGATGCTGAGCCGAAAGGGCCGTCCTTTAAGATATCGCAGCCTTAGTGACGCACGTGCCTGTGCACATCGGCATGGCGCACAAACGATCGTGTTCGAACATCGAGTTGCGGACGACGAGGCCTGCGCAGGTAAAAGCCCGGGGTTCACGCAGCTACCCTGCTAACCCTATAACGTTTCTGCAGGTTCCTCGTCACATCTTGAAGCGCGGTTGCTACGTATATAAGCCTATGATTACGCCTGAAACCTTGCTGTCACGCATACGAATTGCTCACATGGCATTAACATGGAGGCACTAGCCCCGCCTGCGAAAAAACGGATCGTCATCGAGGCGCTAACCTTCCTTGAGTTCTTTCGCCTGGTGCTGTCGGCGCCCACTTTACTCCGCCAACCTCGTGGCAACCGAGAGCAGGTATTGGTATTCCCGGGATTCGGCGCCAGCAACGCGTCAACGAGCTTGCTACGTCGTTACCTGCGATACCTCAACTACGACGTCAAGGGCTGGAATGAGGGCACAAACACAGGCGATGTAGAGACACTGATTGCGACGCTAGCCCGGTTTGTCACCAACCAGGCGCATCAACAAGGCACCACCATTACCCTGATCGGCTGGAGTCTTGGTGGCTACCTGGCTCGCGAGGTAGCTCGCAAACTACCAACGCGCGTCAACCACGTATTTACTCTGGGTAGCCCGGTCACGGGTGGTCCAAAATACACCCGTGCCGGGCCCGTCTACGAGCGGCGAGGTTTCGATCTCGACGATATCGAACGGGCGGTTTTTGAGCGAGAAGTAATACCACTGCGCGTACCCGTAACGGCGCTATATTCACGTCGCGATGGCGTGGTTGATTGGCGAGCCTGTATTGACGATCGATCAGGCATGACAGAACACGTCGACGTAACCACAACCCATCTGGGTTTTGGCTTTTCGGCGGCGGTATTCATGACGCTGGCGCGACGCCTGGGATCAGAAGATGAATAGGACAGCGTTGATAGTGGGTGCATCCGGCGGGATCGGCAGCGCATTGTATCTCCAACTTCGTGATACGCATCGGGTTTTTGCAATCAGCGGGCAGACTCAAGAGTTTCCTGACTGGTTTGTGAGCGACTATAGCGAGAATAGTCTGAAGGAGATTGCGCGCGAGATCGATTGCCGGTTCGACCTCGTCTTCATCTGCAACGGCTTTCTGCACAACGAGAGCCACGCCCCAGAGAAACGACTGAGTCGTATCGAACCGGATGCAATGCATACTTCCTACGAGAGAAACGTTGTCATACCCGCGATGGTTTTACGCTACTTCTACAACCACTTCTATCGCGAACGGCCAACTGTCTGCGCGTTATTGAGCGCACGTGTTGGCAGCATCGGCGACAATCGCACTGGTGGCTGGTACAGCTATCGTTGTGCCAAGGCAACGCTTAACATGCTGGTCAAGACATCCGCCACCGAACTGGAAAGAACATACAAACACCTGACGCTGGTCGCACTGCACCCGGGGACAACCCAATCCGCGCTGTCAGCACCGTTTCTGAGACAAGGCTCTCATCGATGGGTATCAGCGGACGAGACTGCACAGAACCTTGAGCGCGTCGCTACAGCCCTGGATCCGACAGATACCGGGCGCTTCTACGATTGGCGTGGTGAGCCGGTCGAATGGTAGCGCGTTATGTTTAAACGAAGCCTGCACATCTTCAGACGCGATCTGAGGCTGCGCGACAATACGGGGTTGTCCGCTGCTATGCAGCAGTCCGCATCTGTACTGCCGGTGTTCATCATCGACCCATCGATTATCAATCAACATGGTGCCGAATACCGCAAGGCGTTCCTGGCACAGTCCCTGGCCGATCTGGACCGGGAGATTCAAGCCCGGCACGGGAAACTGGCGGTACTCGAAGGCGACCCGCAGGTATTGCTGCCACATCTTCTCGCAGAAGCAGACATCGATGCGGTGTTCGTGAATCGTGACTACACGCCTGTCTCCTGCCGCCGTGATGCCAGGCTGAAAGAGACATGCTCTTCTGCAGGTGTTGCCTTTTTCCAGCACGCGGACCAGCTGCTGAACGAGCCCGAAAAGGTGTCGAAGAACGACGGTGCGCCCTATACGGTATTCACACCCTACTATCGCAAGGCCCGGGAAATCACCGTCCGTGAACCTGACGAACCGGCTGCCTGGCACTTTGACCATAGCCTCAAGGGTGAAATCGCGGATACTGCCCTGGGACATCTCCTCGATCGACCGCTTGCACTGCAACCCGGCATCGCAGGCGCGGAGCAGGCTATAACCAACATTCAGATCCTGGACAACTACGATGAAACTCGGGACCTGCCCGGTGAACCCGGAACCACGCGGCTGTCTGCACACCTGCGTTTTGGCACCTGTTCAGTCCGCCAGGTCTTTCAATATGCACGGTCGCTGCCCGAACCAGAGGCACTCCAGAGACAACTGTATTGGCGCGATTTCTACCATCACATCGGGCATCACTTTCCACATGTTTATCGAAACGCATTCCGTCGGCAGTACGATCATTTGACGTGGGATGAGAACCCACAAGCGCTGGAGCAGTGGTGCCAGGGGAAAACCGGATTCCCCATCGTCGATGCTGGTATGCGTGAACTCGCCGCGACCGGTTACATGCACAATCGGGTTCGCATGATCGTTGCATCCTTTCTCACCAAGAACCTGCATATCGACTGGCGTCAGGGAGAAGCACATTTTGCGGATCTGCTGATAGATTTCGATCCGGCGGTAAACAACGGCAACTGGCAGTGGAGCGCGTCCACGGGTTGCGACGCGCAGCCCTATTTCCGTGTATTCAATCCGTGGCGACAGCAGCTGCGATTCGACAAGGAATGCGTGTACATCAAACGATGGTTACCGGAACTCGCCGCGCGTTCACCAAAGGAAATCCACGGTCTGGAAAAACGCGGTGACTTTTACCTGCCACAGATCACCGACCTGAAGCAAAGTGCCGAGGAAAGCAAACGTCGATTCAAGGAACTTGCTTAGCATCCTGCCCAATAAGTCACGCCGATAGCGTTAGTTTACCGCCATGCAACGAGCCGCTTTCGTTCTGTTGATTATTGTCTTTTAATAACAGGTGTCAGCAACAACCTGCACCGCGATGAACGATTCCATTGATGATCTTGAAGCTAAAGCCGCCCGACTGAGTGCCGAGCTGCATGAAGTTAGACGCGAACTCGCTCGAAGACGAGGCATTCCGCTAACCGCTGAGGCACTAAGATCGAGTAGAGCCTATGCCTTCAGCGCAAACTTACCATTAAAAGAAGTCGTCGACGGATGCGCAGAGTCGCTTGATTGTTTTGGATTTTGTGTCGTCGACGATGTCATTCCCCAGGATCGGATCGACACACTTCGAGCCGAGGCAAATCAGGCAGAAGAAAAGGTCAATCGTAACCAGCGGGCGATTCTAGAGGCCGTCAAGCAAGGCGTATCGATTGACGACCTCTCCGGTGTCGAAGGTACCGACCTGCGACCTGTACGGCGCGTCGGGTATCCCCCGAAGATGGTCAACGACATAGTCTGGTTACCGGAGTACGCAAAATATCTCGCCCATCCAACCATCACTGCGATCGCCCGCGCAGTTTTGGACGATCACCTGAAGATTGCCCAACTACATCTTCGTCCGCTTGTCGGTCCATCAGACGATGGCACACCGGGCGGTTTTGGTCATGCCAGACACCGTGGCAGGGCCGACACGCGGGAGTGGCACACCGACTGGCCTCACGATCTGGCGGCCTACGGCGGCAACGATCCGCAAAAAAACGCCGGGGCTATCCGACAACCGTTTCCCAATATAACCATGGGTCTCACAATGATCTGGTACCTGACGGACGTCGATGAGGATTCTGGCGCCACCTTCGTTGTTCCAGGTTCACATAAGGATTCCAGAAATCCGCGGGGGCCCAAAGACGGTATCAGCGTTACCTCCCCGATCCCTGACGATATGCAGATCACGGCGAAAGCCGGGGCGGTTTTCATCCAGGATTCCAGATGCTGGCATTGCTCCCCCATGCACAATACAGGGGCCAAACGTGTGGCAGTAGTCAATCGCTGGAGTCCATGGTGGGTATCGGTCAACGATTATGCCCCGGGTAGTCTAATTGACACCGTGTGCCGACCGCTGTCCCAGGCAGAGTTCGACGCGCTCCCACGAGATCTGAAGCCGCTCATGCGGCATCTCTGCCCTACTGAAAAAGATTCCCTTCAGCAACCGGTGCTCGACAGGGCGCAAGCCGCGCGCGAACAGGATCGTTGGGGCTACCGTCTGCTGGAGGAGCACCCTGAAAAGGTGGCGGATGCCAACTCACATATTCACGTGGATATCGATCCCTAGATGACACTTTATTATTCGAAAGGCTCAGAATCGTCTGTACTTGATGACGCAGACATGAAGGAAGCACTCTACGAGGTTTACAAATCGCTGGGTAAACGCGAACGCGTTATTGCCGTACCGCCGGATTTCACTCGCCTGCACAGTCGCGCCGGCAAACTGACCTGCATAACAAACGACTACTTTGGCGACTCTCTAACTGACATTCTTCCTGCCCTGGGGACTCACACACCCATGACAGATGCTCAACTCTCCGCAATGTACCCAGGGGTTGCAAAAGCTAAATTCCGTGAGCACCGATGGCGAGAAGACGTGGTAACACTTGGGGAAGTACCACAATCCTATGTTTCAGAAGTTACCGAGGGCATCTGGAACAAACCCTGGCCGGCCCAGATGAATAAACTGATCCGGGATGGCGGCCATGATTTGATTATCTCCATTGGTCAGGTGGTACCCCACGAAGTGATCGGTATGGCTAACTACAACAAGAACATATTTATCGGTACGGGCGGTGCCGAGGGCATCAATGAAAGCCACTTCATCGGTGCGGCCTACGGCATGGAGCGCATGATGGGCGTCGCAAATACGCCGCTACGCAAAATTCTCAACTACGCGCAGGAAAAATTCTGCAGCGATCTGCCATTGTTATATGTCCTGACTGTGGTGGGTAACGACGATGAGGGAAATCTCGTCACTCGCGGCCTTTTTATTGGTGACGACACTGCCTGCTTTGAAGCCGCTGCGGAGCTTTCCGTCGCTGTCAATTTCACCAAGGTCCCGGAACCTCTGGAAAAGGTGGTGGTTTATCTTGATCCGGATGAGTTTCACAGCACATGGCTCGGCAACAAAGCCATCTACCGAACCCGCATGGCAATAGCCGATGAAGGAGAACTCATCATTCTTGCACCTGGTGTCTCACGGTTTGGCGAGGATGACGAAATCGATCGCTTGATTCGACGCTACGGTTATCGAAAAACCCCGGAAATCATGCAGTACCTGGAAGAGAATGATGATCTCGCAGCAAACCTTTCAGCCGCAGCGCACCTGATTCATGGCTCCAGCGAAGGCCGCTTCAAGGTCACCTATTGTCCGGGACACCTTTCTCCGGATGAAATTGAATCCGTAGGTTTCGCTTACGGGTTATTGGAAGACATGAGCGATAAATATCTGCCAGGAGATAGGCAGACTGGCTGGAAGTATGCTGCTGACGACGAACCCTACTACTTTATCAACAACCCTGCATTGGGACTTTGGGCCGCAAAATGAAAACCATTCCAGTAGAAACGCTTCGCGCTCAACTCAACAATGTATTTCTGGCCTGGGGGATGCGCGAGGACTATTGCGAGACCTGTACAGAATGCATGCTGGAATCGGACCTGATGGGAATCGACTCCCATGGTATCGGTATGCTGCCCATCTATGAGGAGTGCCGACTCAATGGCGCCATCGCCATCAACGCAGAGCCCTGCGTTATCCGGGATAAGGGTGCCACCGCACAGATTGACGCAGAACATGGCATGGGTCACGTCAATGCAACGGTCGGTATGCACATCGCAATGGCGAAGGCGAAAGAGTTTGGCGTTGGCGCAGTCAACGTCAGACAGTCCAATCATTACGGTGCGGCCGGGGTCTACTCGAACATGGCACGGCAGGAAGGTTTGATCGGATTTAGTGTGACAGGTACCAGACAACTCTCAGTGGTACCGACGTTTGGCAAAGAGGCGCGCTTCTCGACCAATCCCATCGCCTTTGCCGCGCCAGGAAAAGAAGGCAACGGCTTTTCTCTTGATATGGCAACCAGTACTGTGGCCGTTGGCAAACTGCGTATCGCGGAACGTGCCAATAAATCAATGCCCGACGGATGGGTACTCGATGAGCACGGCAGCCCGGAAACTGACCCCACAAAAGCGTTAGCCCCGGCAAAGCGGCGGCTTACGCCACTGGGCGGAACAAGAGATCTCGGCAGTCACAAGGGATACGGACTTGCCATGATGGTCGAGATTCTCGCGAGTATCCTTGGCGGCAGTTCCATCGCAGGGCAGGATCTACCCAGCGAAGAACGAGGACAATATTTCAATGTTGGTCACTTTTTCCTCGCTATTGATCCCGGCGCCTTCGGCGAAGACGATCATGATTTCGAAGGTTATCTGGATATCCTGAACGACTACCTTCGAAACACCCTACCTGCGGACCCTTCCCAACCCGTGCTTGTTCCGGGCGATCCCGAGTGGAAAGCTTACGCAGAAAGATCCGAGAACGGGATTCCCATGACAAAGAAGCTCATCGAAGAAGTCCGTAACGTGTGCGTTAGTGCGAACGCGGAGTTTATTCTGTCCGAGTAACCAATTCTTTAATTAATGCACCAGCGCCCTCGTCGGCAAGAAGACGGTAGTATCGAGTCACATCGCTAATCAGCGCCTCATCCTTACTGAGATCAGACTGCAACAGCGTCAGCACATCGGTAGCCACCTGATCGGCATTCGATGCTGCTATTCGAGTTAACTGTTCAGTGCGCGGATCAGAGATCACAAGTTCAACGCCAGACTCTGACACCCCTTCAAGATATCGAGTCCAGATTGCAAGTGCAGCTGCAAGAAACCTAACTGATTCCCCACGTTCCCGTAATACCTCAATCACGGCCAGCCAGCGTTGCGGCACCTTTTCGCTGCCGTCCATCGCGATCTGCGCGGTACGGTGCTGTAACGCCACATTGTCGAATCTCGCGAGTATCTCGCGCTGGTAAGCTCCCACATCAAAGGTTGTCGGCATCCTAAGCGTCTGTGCTGCTTCCTCCATGAAGCCGTGAACCGCCAAACGATTTGTCTCTACCCGCATTACGTCTGCTACCGTTTCCAGATCTGTTAGCTGCCCCAGATACGCAATGAAGGAATGCGGTCCGTTCAATAGTCGCAGCTTGGCCTCTTCGAACGGCGTCGCGTCCGCCACGACAGTTACACCCGCCTCGCGCCAGTTCGGCTGATCACTGCAGAAGTTGTCTTCCAGAACCCAGTTATTATATGGCTCTGTCGCAATTGGCCAGGCATCGTAAAATTTGAGATGCGCCTCAACATCAGCGCGATCAACATCAGTCGTGGCCGGGACAATGCGGTCCAATACACTTCCAGGAAACGAAACATTGCCCTCGCCCATCCAGCGCGCGGCAGACTCGTTAACCAAACCCAACATTTCACCGACAATCTGTTTAAGGTTTTGCCCATTATCTGGCAGATTGTCGAGAGAGATAACCGTTACAGGATACGCGCTGGTGCTTCGGTAAATAATTGCCTGAGCCAGCCAACCGGGCAGGGTTTTAACAACACCATACGGGTTCTTCTTTAGCGTCTGGATATCTTGCGATACATCCTCGCTATCAACATCCAATGTGCCATCAGCGCGCCGGCAATACCCTTTCTCGGTCACAGTCATGCTGATGATTTGCGTCTCCGCGGCAGCCAGCCGTTCTCGAATGAGTTCTGCATCGTCACCGGCAAAGAGCACCTCGCTCAGACTGTCACACAGAACAAACGTATCGTTGGGGTTATCCCTTGGACCATCTCTTTCAATAATCGTGTAAACGCCCTGCTGAGGTGTCAGCGCATCTCGAACATCAGGATTTCGCAACGAGACGCCACAGATAAGCCAGGGGTCATTCGATCGCTTGTCATTCACTCGCCTAACATATTCAGCGAGGTGCGCACGCGCAAAAGCACCTAATCCCAGGTGAACAATTCTCGGCGCGATATCGGCAAGGGGGCGCGATAGCACATCGCGGGAAATACGACCCTCAGTCAAACTGCAGACCACCATTCATATCGATGATCTCTCCGGTAATGAACCCGGAAAGCGGGGATGCCAGAAACCGTACCGCGTGAGCAACTTCTTCTGGCGCGCAAAATCGTTTGACCGGTAACAGTTCCAGCGTCGCGTCACGTTGCTCCTGTGTCAGCTGCTCACTGACCATCGGCGTCATAACATAACAAGGCGCGATACCGTTTACCGTGATGCCTGCTCCTGCAAACTCCAACGCGATGGAAAATGTCAGTGACACCATTCCACCCTTTGATGCGGTATACGCTGTGCCAGCAGTCAACCCACCCGCCTTCCAGGCGAACGAACAGATATTGATGATGCGCCCGAAGCCGTTGTCTCTCATTGAAGGCACCACCGCCTGACTCCAGTAGAGCGCGCTATCCAGATTCACGGCCATCACTTTGCGCCACTCTTCCGGTGAGGTTGCCAGGAGCTTATTGTTCGAAAGGATTCCCGCACAATTAATCAGAATATCGACTGATGCAAATTCTTTGGTGACTCGTTCGTATTCGCGAGTCACCGCCTCAGGGTCACTGACGTCCAGCGCCGCCACAAACGTATCTGCATCTAACGACGCTGCCAGCGTTTGTGCCGCCTCATCATCAATATCAACCAACACCAGTCGCACGCCTTCCGCCGCGAGCCGTTCGCAGATGGCCCGACCAATGCCACCACAGGCACCAGTGATAAGGGCTACCTTGCCCTCCAGATTGTCATTCAAGGGTTCCATAATTTTTTCTTCCTGTAACAAGT
>MDTB01024710.1_pt1 | contig 25878 bp, 42 predicted proteins | sample 811161 | NCBI WGS metagenome assembly MDTB01 (sample SAMN05326650, study PRJNA326480) | marine metagenome | isolation source: seawater | place: Mediterranean Sea | collected 2009 | reverse complement strand
GATTTTATCTAACTCTGAAAACGGGAACTTTGCAGCTAACTTTATATTTGCAATAACAAGGCGAGCAAAGGAAGCCGCTCGAAGTTTTGGTAATATGTTCAGGCGAAGTCCAAACCCTAACGATCAAGGGGGCTTTGAACAATGAAATTAGTCAGGTTTAACAAAGATAAAACTATAGAAATAGCTCGGTCGCATTTCGAAAAAGGTATTATTTCAATAGACGATGATCAGGGCTATGAGGCTAGGGAGGATTCTATAGTTGAGTTTAAGCAAGACGGCTTTTTTGGATTATTACCCAATCAAAATATAACTATGGGCTTTGCAGCAAGAATGCTTGACCCAGCACCACTCAAAATAGACGCTGAAGGCAACTATTTCGGCAAGGACTTTGATTTTAAGTCTCTTGTTTTTCACGAAAATGAGTCTTTTAGAAATGCCGCAGCACAGGCTGAAAAATCTAAAGCAAAGACAAAAGAAACAGCACTAAAGATTTTAAGCTATGGAATTATTTTTGAATTAATAATAATAGCATTTTTAGTCTTAGTAAAAGTTCTTCCTGATTATTTAAAAAACCTATAGGAGGTAAAAATGGATTTAAAAAAACACAATTATAATTTTATAAATATTTTAAAAAAACAAGAGTTAATAATATTAGGAGTTCCGACTATTATGTTTTTTAGTTTAGGAGTTCTGTCTATTGTTTACGGGGCTTTTACTCTAGGTATGATTTTAGCGTGTCTTTCCCTATTTGGCTTCTTTGCTTTTTATACTTATTTATGTAGCAGCCGAACTCGTAAAGTTTTAAGAATTATAATAGTCGACTCAGTCCCTAGGTTTCTTACTGAATATTGGCGAAAAGAGGACTGGCTAAAAATTCCAAGACCTTATTTTTGGCTTAATAAAAACAAACTTTTGCCCGTTATGATTACTATAAATGGTCAAACCCACCCCTTTGACCCATTTCAAGAAAAACCTTTACCGAACATAACAGCTGGAGACCTAAAAAGAAGCCTTAACCAAGATAGTGTTGGAGCTATGTTTTGGGCTAAAGCCCGTCAGTGGGGGGAAACAATACAAGTAGGTATTTATGGATTAATAGCTGGTGGGGGTCTTTTGACAATAATAGTATTATCAAGTGCTCAGGGTGCAGCGTATGTTGAGCCGACTGGTATAGGCTTACCAATAGCCACCCCTATTCCGTGACACAAGTCCTAGACTATATATGGATTTTTTTAGCCTTTTATATAGGTTTTATGACGGGTATAGCTTTTGTAAATTGGTTTTTAGGTAATAGAAAATGACTACTGCAGATCCGCAAAACAAAACCAAAAAAAAATATAATAGAGATCAGTTCTTTTATAAGGACTGTTCTGTCACTGCTTTATTAGGAGTACGAGGATCAGGTAAATCCACCTTAATGGTTAGGATGGCTATGGAGGAGTGGGCCTCTGCAATAAACAAAGGATTTAATGACTTTAAGATTTTACATAATGGCTTTATTGATAGCAGCCACGAATTTTGGGGCGACCATGATGGAAGGGTTAGAAGAACCTCTTTGTTAGAAGTTGTGAACCTTTTAGAGACAGGTGTTGACGCACTTGATAATTCTTTAATTTTATTTGACGAGGTGCAAAGTTTATTAGACGCTCGTTTCGGCATGGGTTACGGGGGTATAATGCTAAGCCAGTTCTTAATGCAAATAAGAAAGCGTGGAATTTCAGTACTTTATACCACTCAGTTTGAGCATAATATTGACAGAAGACTTAAAGAACAGACTGACATAGTAGGGTTTGTTTCCTCAGCTAAAAAAGAAAAGGGCAGAAACGTTGGGGTTCGTTTTGTACATCAAGGGCAATTTGCCCCTCCATCATTTACAAAAAAGAAATATTACAACGATATGTACAAAGCATGGCCAATATTTGACACCCACGCTTTGATAAATGCCGAAACCTTAACAAAAGACGAAATTACTCAAAAAAGTAAGGAAGAGCAAGAAGACATAGTTTATAAGCATTTATTAAAACAAACCAAAAAAACAGGCAACTATAAAATGCAGATTATGGAGATTAAAATGCTTCTAGCTAAAGATCTTAAGATTAACTGGGACTTGCAGCAATTAAAAAAGTTTTTAGAGAATGTTGCAACGCAAGACAAAAGAGAAAAAATGTACTGGACTTTTGAAATGTTTGAACTTGGGGACTTTTAATTTTTTTATTTTAGACTCGCCGTCCTAATTTTAGAAAAAATTAGGCCAACGGCATAATATTAAAAATTATAAAGTCAATTACGATATACTCGTGGTGAGTATCTACCTCCGAATGGACGCTCGCCTGAGCATCATGGGGGCTGCGAGTTCTAACCCTCTTGGCTATAAGCCTTTTAATTACGCAGCCCTTATGATTCAAGCAATGCCCCCCACCGATTAAATCGCTGGGGGGTTTATATATTAAAACAAAGTAAGCGGCCTTAGAAAGCCTTGCTTTGACCCCTTTTATGCAAGTTTATGCAAGTTTGCACCTATCTTACACACTTTTTAACTTTTACTACACTCTTTTTTGCTGCATATCTAAACTCGTCCTAAGAGTTATTTAAAACGAGTGAGAGCTTACTTTGTTTAGATTGACGTTAATGGCATTTTTTGTAGTTGGCTTCTTTTTTATAGCAGTCACAATTATGATGCCAACGATAGGGTCAGCAGTAAAAGACCTCCGAACGGACACACAAGAGGACAACAAACCTTGTGCGACAGGAGTGGGAGAGACCTCTTGTACTATTACTTTAGATAATAAGAGTGCATTTCAACCCTCAACGCCGAACTGGAACGTTCTCATGACGAGCCCGATTAGTCAGGATGTTACCTCAAACTCAGTTTTATCAAATAACTTACAAACAGTAACAATATCTGGTCTAACTGCATCTACCCCTAATTACAGCTTTAAGGTCACTTATTACAAAGTTAACGCTTCTGTAGATCAAGCTAGTTATTTAGACGATGTCTTAAAACGCTACCCTTTCTTTATAGTCATGGGCGGCCTGTTAGTGGTCGTGCTAGGTGTTGGCAAGGGTTTTGCGTTGTATAACAACTAACCCTTTTACAATAGCTTGGGGAAACCCAAAGAAAAAAAGGACTTTATCCATGACAGATAAAATTCAAAACATCATACTCGCAGTTGTAGTTTTGGTGGCCTTCCTTGCAGTAATGCCTACGATCATTACTAGCACTGGAACAGCTTACAATGCAGCTACAGCGGCGAACGACTCAGCTACTGCATCTATAGTGAATTTGATCCCTCTAGTTGCTGCCGTAGGTGGTATAGCTATTGCTGGCTTCATTGCTTTCGTTGCAGCGAAGAAACTAAAGAACGGAGACTCATAATATGACCGATAAGATACAGAATATTATCCTAGCAGTTGTAGTTTTAGTGGCCTTTCTTGCAGTACTTCCTACGATTATTACAAGCACGGGTACAGCAGTAACTTCCGCTAACGGGGCCACAGGACAAGGAGCAACAGCTTCTATTTTGGGATTAATCCCTCTTGTAGCTTCAGTAGGTGGAATTGCCGTAGCTGGTTTTATAGCTTTCGTTGCAGCAAAGAGACTAAGAAATGGAAACGGCGACTAGATAAAAGCCAACACCATAATTCAATTTAATTATTAATTGAATAGGGCCACTCAATTCGGGTGGCCCAACTTAAAAAGAAAGGAGGCTTAAATGCCAAAAGGAAGAGAGTATGAGTATGCAACAAAGGAAGAGCTAGACTCACTTAGAAACCAAACTGTACTAGGTACTGAGATGGTTTTTGAAAAAACCCTAGAGAATGAAAAAAGATTAAAAAAACTAGAAAAAAAATCAAGGAACTTTAGAAGATAATGCCAAAAAGAAATTATAAAAGAAAAGACCTTAACAAGTCTGAAAAAGAATTTTTAGAGGACGTTCCAAAAAATGTAACGTGGGGCGAGATATTAAGACCCTATAGTAACAAAACCATAAAAAAATTTTACAAAATGGACAAAGGCGGCTTTAAAAAATGAGTTGTCCTTTTTTATTTTTAGCTTCTATGAGTATGTTGCAACTTGCAAACAATGTACAAACTAATGCAACAACCACATCTATGCCCATGATGGTGTGGGTTATATACGGGCTTTCAGCCTCTTTTTTTATATGGGCATTATTAAGAGCAGTTAGGTTATTTCAATGAAAGAAAGGGTTAAAGAAGAAAAAAACGAGTGGTTAAGGTTTCAGTTAGGTGTTTTAACAGTTTCAGCCTTCACAGTCTCGGTAATTATTTTATTTTTTAAAAACACATTATGACTCACTATAAAAAAGATATAAGAGTGTGGACAGCAGCGATATGTCTGCTGTTGTTTGTATCTTTTGTCTCAGAGGGCTCATTTAACAAAATTCACGCTCAAACCCCGACACCAATCCCAACCCCTACTCCTATACCTCCAGCAAGTGCTCCACCTTTTCAAATATTTGAAGCGTTGGCATACAGAAACATATTACAATCAGGGGACTTTTTCGTTCTAATAAGATATGAGCTACCTGCTTCAAATAACAACCAACCTAACACTTACTGGTGTCAGGACATATTTTTAGGATATCCAGCTGGGTGTGAACTTACTCCTCCTGTTCCAGCTTATGGGGAGTCCTTAAAAAGCGGGTTTATGAGGCTAGAGTATGAAGTGCCAATAGGCTCTGTACAAGCCGATCAGCCTAAAATTCCAAGAATAGGTGGGGGATTAGCTGGAATATATAACCCAGCCCCAGCCTCTGAGTGGGGGTGGGACACATCTACCACTGCTCAAGTATGTCTTAAAAGTTCCTCTTATTATTTTCAAAACTCTCAAAGTGCGTGTATATCAGTGACGCTTAGAGAGGCTGCAGTGCCATCAAACGCAAACTATACAGGAGGGCAATTAGCACTAGGAAATGAACTCTCGGGGGACAGCGGTATATTATACAGGCTTGAAAGTCAGCTAAACCTTCCCGTTAACACTTTGGTATCAGGAACGGGGCAAGTTACTCCCTTTGGACAAAGATACGCAGAGGACAGCCTTAAGGGAATTATATACGTCGCTCAAAATGAAACAGACAGACCCGTTTTTCAACTAGGAACGGAGAGCGTTTATGGGGACTCAGGCTTTACTAGGACAACAGGAGAGTCGGCTTTACAAACAAGGCTTGACGCAACAGCAACAGCCTCAGGGGCCACTCAGAATTTTAACATTGTTTCAGACGAGTATCTTGGGCTAGAGGGTACGCAATTAGCCTCTACTATTTTTGGAATATTAGCTATTTTACTAGGAGCTATTGCAATGGCCGTGACTAAGTCTATGCCATTTTCTGTGGGATCCGCAGCTTTAATTATGACTTCTAGCATATTTATACGAGGTGTGAGTATTGGGTTTTTATTCTCAGGACTCGCCTTAATGATTTTAATAGGATCATACTACTGGATAAGGAGGGCCCCCGAATAATGTCAGGTCGACTTGTTGCCAGCCTATTCATTCCGTACGCCCTAATAGCCCTACTTGGGACTATTTCGGACTTGGCTTTTACTGGTCAATATGTAGGCCCAGCTGAACAATTAGCTAACAATATTATGGACGCTGACGTTGGAACAGGGTCAGAGGCTAATGCTGGAGGTTTTGATATTGGGGCTGGTTATGCAGCAATAACAGGGGCTGGTGGGCTTGCCTTTGGCTGGATGAAATACGTTTTTAATATATTAAGCCTTAATTACACCTTTTGGAATTTAGACTCACCTTGGCCATATCAAACAGTTAGATGGCTTTTAATATTTATGGGAATGAGCTCTGTTGTTGTAATTACATACAGATCACTAGAACTATTTGCGAGATTCATTTCAGCACTTGGAAATGCAGTCGGAAAGTTTGGAGGATTAATTGGTCTTGGATCATAGTAAAACTTTTATAAAAAAATTTAGACTTAAGCGTCGTGAAATTCCTAAGCCTATCAGCGGTTTATTTATAGGGTCAATGGTGGCTCTAATGGGTATTTTATATATAACTAGTGACAAAATAGACTGGTGTAAAATCAACGCAGTTTCGACCACAGATTTTTGTTATAGGTTCGACACGACTATTAGAAACACTGGCTCAACAAACCTTACATATCAACCTGTATTAATAAGCCCCGTTCCATTTAAAACTTGGATTGAAAACAATAAATATATAGATGAGTTTGGTTGGAGTTTATATCCCTATCAATCAAGTCTACAAAATGAACAACAATTATTTGCAACAGGTACTAACACAAACGCAGCCTCGTGGTGGCTAACAGTGGACGACCTTCCCGTTTCGGGGCAGACAGTTGGTAGATCAATTAGGACACTTATGGGTGCTAATGACATAACGAGAAACCAAGGTATTTATTTTAGCGGTTCTGATTACTTACAGGTTTTAAACTCAAGCTCGGCTAATGATTTTAACAAACCAGCCTTTGAAATATTTATAGAGTTAGAAAATATAAACACATCATTGCCCCAAATTAACGGGACAATTTTAGAAAAATATGACGAGACTTTAAGCATAGGCTATAAATTAGAGCTTATTGATGACAGCCCCAATGGTGGGGGACAACTTGTTAAGGGTTTTTCAGACACAGATAGTTGCTCAATAGAAATAACTCCTACAAACTCAAACAAATATATATTATTTAAGGTAAAACCCAACGCTGAATTAAGCGTCACAGAAACCAACTCATTAAGGGTTCGAACAGGCAACAAATGTACTCAAGCTGGAGCGTTAGCCACGAGTAATGGTCAAAACTTAGTAATGGGGGCAACACAAGACACAGCCTCAAGTTTAACTCATTCTAATTATTTAAAATTTTACACAGTTAGGTTTATAGACATAATGACAGGGACTTCTTCATTATCAAGAGTCGCCACCTATGGATTTAACCCAAAGGACTCAACGGCTGCTAGTTATGTGAACCCCAATTATTCGGGGACAGTTGCTGACATATCAGGCACAGGCACAGAGCATATTTTATATTATTATTTTGACAGAGATCAGAGTAACTTTTCGGTTAACATTTCTTCGGTAGAAATATCAACACAAGCATCAACAGGTATTTATGAAAGAGAAACTGCGGACATTATTGGGCGCTGGTATGGTGGAAATGACCCTTCCGTAATGGAGGCTGAAAGGTCTAATTTAATAGGTTTAGGGTTTTTAAAGCCACCAGCTGGTTTACAACTTCCTGACGCATTGTGGTACTCAATGTGGCTCTCAGTGATAGGAGTCTTTGCTGGAATAGGCTTGTTTTACGCATTTCAATCTGCAGCAGTTGCTATGGCAATGAGTGCAGCCCCAATAGTTGTAGGTTCATTTTCGGGAATAGTCCCTATTTGGTACGCTATGATTATTTTTCTTTTACTAATGTCCACATATTCAATAAACGCTTGGTACGAAAGGGGGTAGCTATTGGTTCAACATAAAACTTTTATTTATTACAGCATAAGCCTCATAGTAGGCTTTGCTGTTGGCACAACAACTTGTCCATATATAAACATTTTTAACTAGAAAGGAGGACTTAATTGAACGCCAAATTAAAAGAAACTTTAATGTTTTTTCAAGGAATGTCAGGAAAGATGGCACTGGCAGTTTCCTTAGCCGTTGCTGGGTTTGTAATGATAGCAGAGAACTCAGAATGTATACACGCTCAAGCAATATGCCAAGTAGGTAGCGACCCTACCTTCTCACAACCTATTAAGATCACTGGAACGGGGTCTAATACGGCGACATTATCTGCGGCAAACTTAACAGCCAGTCGCACCTTAACGTTTCCTGACGCTGACGGGGCCTTGTTAGCTGGTATTCTGACAAACAACGCCCCCTTCATATCAGTGAGTGCTTTGGGGGCCTTAGACAGCTCATCAACGCTTACTGCTTCAACGCCCTTAAAATCAACTGCTCTTGGGCAGATCACAGCGGCAGACTTAGTTCCTGAGAATGACCTAACAGTTGGATCAGGCACAGCCAACCAAATTTTAAGTGTAGACGGAACAGGCACGGCTCTTGTTTTTAGGAATGAAACCACTCCTGTTTATACTGCAAACGCCCCATATATAAAGGTAGATGCAGCTGGTGCGGCAGACTCTTCCTCAACCCTAACGGCTAACACGCCGCTTAAGGCTTCGGCTACAGGTCAAATTGAGGCGAGTGATTTAGACCCGACTACAGACATTGCTGTAGGCTCTGCCACAGAAGGACAAATACTACAGGTAGGCTCAGGTAGTGCCTTAGTGTGGGCAAACGCAAGTGGTGGCGGATCAGTAACCCTTACAGCCAAGGGGTCTGTTACAGGTGGAAGGGTAGTTGCTGGGCTTCTTGATTCAAACGAACTAAAGGTTGAAAATATTACATCTTTTCAAGGTTCTGTCAATGATACTGATTATAATTCAACAGATTCTTATGGCAACACCCAAAGGTACAATCATTACAACGCTATTGCTGACAAATATCTTCAATGTTTTGGAGAGAGTGGGTATATGAAGTGTAGGACAGGTTCTTTTAATACTGCAAATAATGAGATTACTTGGGCCACAGAAGTTCAAGTAAGTGCTTACGTTAATTACTTAAATACTAATGATTTACCTTCTACTTGTGCTTATGCAGATGATTCTGCACATAATTATTACATTTGTACTCTAAGAACATCTAGTGGAAATGATAACTATATACGTTATGTTTCTTTTTATATAGATGGCACAGGGCAAGTTCAAGTGGGCGACTCAGGAGGTGGAGCTAGGCTCTGTTGGGCTAACTATCTTTACACTTATGGAAATTGTGGTACAGCTGTACCTGTTTGGGATATGCAAACTAATACTTGGGTTCTAGTTAGTGCAGTTAATGGGGATAGTTCAACTATGGGTACAACTTCAGATTATGGAATAGTTATAAGTAAAAATTTCGTCCCTAATTCTAACTCTACTTGCAACAGTGTTGATTGTGGGTTTCCCTCTGTTTATGATAACGCCTTAAAGGTAAACGGCCCTTATAACAATAATAATTATTTTAATACTACATATTGGCAGCTAGCCTTAGATCAAAGAAATCAAGGCTATAACAGACTTCATGCTGTAGCTTTAGATAATGGGGACAGTAATGATTACGAATACGCCATTTTTTCAAAAGCTGATTCTTCAGGTAGTGGTGGAAATATGGAAGATGGTGGGTGGTCTGCAGTTCATCTTGAAAGAACAAGTGTAGGTGGTAACTTTTCTACAGGAACAGTTATAGAAAACTTTAATGACAAGACAGTAAATACAGGTACAGTTAATCAGTTTTGTGGTGGAAACACTAATAATAGAGATGCACTTCACGATAACGTCTATGGTCAAGGTACTACTGATGTGGGCTTATATTTTTTATATACCTGTACAGAAAATACAAGTTATGGTGGAAGTGGAATATATAGTATTTATGGAAACTTTTTTTCACCTAATCCAGCAACTAATACTTTAGATATGGCTAACGCAGAATCTATAAGACTTTGGGAAACAAGCAGTGCTGTATTTGGTGGGGGTTTGGGTACATCAATCCAATACTTTACAGGATTTAAGTCTATGTTTAAAGATGATGTAATAGTTATAGGTGGTGGAAACTATTTAGCTGAACCTGATGGTACTTATTTAGGCTGTAATGGTAGTTATTATTGTGGTGGAACAATAGCAACACAATGGAACTCAACCAAAACAGGTTTTACACCACTATCATTTAAAGCCTATAGACCAAGTGATTATACTATGGCATCTCCAATATATAATTCAGATCAAGATATATTTACATTTTATTTTACCAATAGTTCAAGTGGTAATGGTATGGGTTATATAACACCTAATATAGATAAAAACAGGGGTTCATGGATAGGATTTTTAAACGCCTCTGCCTCTGATGGAGACAGTGTAACCCTTAATATATTAACAGGTAAAGCTACAGGGCTAACAGGACTTGTTGCGAACACAAATTATTACGTTGGAGGCGATGGTTCTCTATCAACCTCAGGAGAAGCATCAAATAAATTTTGTAAAGCTATAAGCACCACAGAGTGTTTAATATTAAATTCAAACTTTTATTAAGGATGTGAGGTAAAAATGAAAACAAGGGTATATAACGAAAGCTACCCCCAAGAAGAGGGGCAAAGAAAAAGAAAACGATACATTCTATCGGGGGCAGCCATTGTAGGGGCCTCTGTGGGGCTGTATTTAAGGGCTAAACGAAAGAAAGGAGACTGATTTGGCAGAAGACGAGCTAATGGAAGAAGAAAGAAGGGTTGAGGCTGCACCAACAAAAAAGACAGGTTTTGCAGCCACTACCGACGATGATGACGAAGAGCTGAAAAGAAAAACAGTTGTTCTTGATGGAAAGGGTGGAAAGGAAGAAAAAAAAGAGCCTACATATAATCCTTTTGACCCAGTGGGCTCTATAAAAGCCGCAGCCAATGAAGAGCAAGGCTCAATATTTTCAGACCAAATTGAGGAGGAGGAACAAGCTCAGTCTTTTGAGGGAGGCGAGCCTGACTTTGAAAGATCAGACGCAGCCTCTTATTTGCCTCCTGATAAAATACCTCAAAGGGTAATTGAAGAGGACATTGAAGAGCTCCAAGAAGATGTTGAGGGCTACAATGATCAGGCTGACTTTTTTGAAGTCCAAACAGAGAGCTATGAAGAAGATAAAGACCAATATCAAGAAAGGGCGGCTGAGTTTAAAAGAGTGGGGCAGACCCAAAGAGCTGAAATTGAAGGTGTTAAAAACAAATATGAAGAAGATCTTAAAAAATTTGACAATGATTTACAGGCTTATAATGACTCAAACTTTGAAGCGGATCCCCAAGGGCTTCTTTTTGAAGGGCTAATGATTGAGTATGAAAGGCTTGTAAAAGAAGGGGAGTTGCTGCAAACATTAAACGAGCAATATAAAACCTTTTATAATGCAAATAAAAACTTTTTAGTAGACGAAAGAGGAGACCTTTTAGAAAACCAAGAAAGCCTTACTGAAAGAAAAGAAGAGTTAGACAGACAAAAGCTAACCCTAGACCAAGAAAGAAATAGGCTAGAATTTCAAGTTGAAAACATGGAGCCTACACAAATAATTATTGAAGGGCAAGGCGACGTTTTCAGACGGGACGATCCCGATAGAAGCGAGGCTTATGAGGATATATTTGGAGGAGGCTCGCCTGACTCTGAGCTTCTTGACGCTCAAACTCCAGCTGAAGTTATCTCAGGAGTCAGCCCAGACTTGCCAACCACAGAATATAATCAAGAAGAGTATGAGGATATATTTGGAGGAGGCTCGCCCGACTCCGAACTTGCCGACAGCCCAACTTCATCTTTTAGCCCTAGATTAAGGGAAATTTTAGAGGCCCAAGAGTTTGAGGGAATAATGCTACCTAAAAAGGGCGACCCCGAACCTGAGCTTCCAGTTGTTGGGGCAACACCTGAGCAAAAGATACTGTGGGAAATGTGGTACGAAAAAAATGTCGAAGAGTTAACCCCCGAAGAAAGAATAAGTGCTCAAAGGAGGCTTTACTCTGAGTTAGCTCAAAGGGGAGCTCCTATTACGGGGCCTTTAGGCCCTGTTCCACCACCCATGCCTTTGTCAGGAGAAGATATAGAAGAAGCAACTAAATTTATAACAGACTATTATTATTATAAGGATCAAGGACAAAAACAAAGAGCCTTGATGGACGTTGAAGACCAGCGATATGGTAGCCCTGAGTTAGAAATGGGAGCTTATATTGAACCCGAGGTTTTAGAACTTGATAACAACAGGGTTTTATATATGCAGCCCGACCTAGAACTTGAGGAGGGAGCTTCAGTCCCAAACCTTAATTTATTTAGGCAACCAATGGTTACTAATGAAAAAGGCGAGTTGATACCAATTTTAGAAGCAAAAGACGACTTAACAACAGAGTTAACTAAATATTTTTTACCTCCTTTTATGGGAGGAGGAGCTCCTACAGAAATTCAAGACAAATACCCGTTTTTTGACGTTTTAACAACCAACAGAGAGGCTTATGACAAATTTATAGAGATAATGCTAGATGACTCGGTTTCTGAAGGAGAAAAAATAAGAGTTGAAAATGTACAAGACGGAATTGTTGTAGATGTGTGGGAAGAGCCAAAGCCAAACTTTACAGAGGCTGAAAAACAAAAAATAGCTGCTTTATATTTCGGCTCTGAGGCACTAAGAGTTGTAGACGCAGCCTTAACAATAGGGTTTCCACTACAATTTTTACCCGTCCTTGGTAATGGAATACGGGCTGTTAGAAGAACGGCTAAAGAAACAAGAGAATATAACCTTAAAAAGGGGCTTGGGCTAATCCCCGAAGATGGGCCGTTAGCTGATTGGGCCAATATGCCCGAGGACTTTAATCTTCCTAAGTTAAGCGTGGTTTCTGAGGCAGAGGCCTTAATAGCACCAACAAGACCCAAAGGCCCCGTAAGTCCACCTAGCCCGACCTTTAAGTTTGAGGAGCTTACAATAAAAACTGATCCCATTACTGGTCGCCCAAAGGTCTCTGCACCTGACGGGACTCCTTTGGATCAAATAGAAGGTAATGTTGCAGTTTCAGTTCCCGAGGCCCCTCCAGCAACTTTTATGACACCTGATATAAACCCACAAACTGCTGATAATGCAGCTACTGGTTTAGGGCAATTATTTGACGAGTATCAAAAAGGTACTCCATCAATACCAAGGCCACCAAGGCCAACTATAAGACCAGCTGGGGAAGAAGCTGAAGCAGAGGCAAGACAAAAAGTCTCTCCACCGACAGGTTTTCTTGAAACTGAAGAGCAAGAAGCAGAGCAGTTTTTACAGGAGGGCAGTGAAATGCAAGGGGAAACAGACCCGTTTGGAACGTGGGTCGACCCAGTTCCGCCAACACTTCCTGATTATTCTTTAACAGACCCAGCTGCACCAACAGCTCCTAAAAAGCCTAGAACACCAAAAACCCCCGAAATTTCTCCCGTTCCGACACCCGAAGAACCCTTTATCCCTCAAGAGCCTATATTTGACACACCTGAGAAACCTGAGTTTGACCCTTCAAGGCCACCAGGCCCCTCAGAAATTCCCTCTCAAAGTCCATTACAAACCCCAAGTCCAGCTGACACCCCCTTTATGGATCCGCCAGCAGCACCTCAAACACCAAATATTCCAACACAAATTCCAAGCGAAGCTGGAAGTCCCGTAAACATAACTGCACCGACTGAAGTTCCACAAACCACGCCAACCCCAACAAAAACTCCAGCAGAGGCCCCAACCACAACTCCTGAGCCTCCACCTCCTAGCCCAAAGCCGACAGCAGTTGCTACCGATTTAGACACTCCTCCCTTTTTAGATGATCCACCACCACCTATAGACGATATTCCTAAACCTAAAAAGCCAACAAAAAAAGTACCTCCTTTGGGTGGCTCTACAACGACATTATTAGACAGACCTAAAGACCCAAAAGAAACAGGGCAAAGGTGGCCCTCAATAATTCAGTGGAAGCAGCTAGATAATAGTTACGCAACACTTGACCTTGATACGGGGGTTAAGGAGATTACTGCCGAGCCAATAGGCACGGGAGTTAATGAAGGATATCTTGACGACTCATTAAAGATAATAGAAAAACAAAGAAACAGACCAAAGTTTGAAAAAACACAAATAGGAAACTTAGAGGTAATAGTTCGGGGGCCAAATATCGTGGACATAAATAGAAAACTTGGCAGCATAGACCAAAGTATACAAAGAAGGGTAAGGTTTAGAAAATAATGTTAGGTAACGACGGAGTAGCTATAGCCATTTCACTGGCAACTTGTTTATTTGTATTATTATTTAATATGCAAGGCTCAATATTTAGCTAAATTATAAAATTAGGAAAAAAAACGCCCTCTGTGAGGGCCCTTGGTGTTTTTTTATATATATTTACCCCAGCTAGAAAAGTAAGGGGGCTCTTTTTTTACGAATAGTATTTATCGTACACGTTTTTCATATTATCTCCCGTAAAACTTTCTAGTTGCTGCCTTGTCTGTTTTTCTAGGCTTTTTATAATTATCTAGTTTTTTTCTTAGCCTTTTTATTTTTTCGTCTACTTCTTTAACACTGCTTTTTGCAACTGGATTAAACTCTAAGACCTTTTTAAAACTCACAAGGGCTTTTAATTGAGCCTCATGATCTTCTTTTTTTCTTCCACTCCAATTAACTCCTTTAGAGTTTTTTTTGTAATCACTAAAATATTTTTCAACTGGCATATTATCTCCTAAACTTTGTTTTTTTAAGATTTCGTTGCAACTTGTCAAACATTCTAGAGTCTTTCATAATTCTGTCACTTACATCCCTCTCACTAAGGACATCACTTAAAAAGAAATCCATTATATGCTCGTCAAAGGCTCCAGCGTCTATTTTTTTTAAAGCAGAGTCTAAGTCTTTTCCACTATAGTTATATTTTAAGTCTTTAATAACTTCATTTTTAAAAATTTTGTTAGCTCCTTCATATTTTTTATTAGCCATATTAAGTTCTCCTTTTGTTTCTAGTATAGTAGACGATTTTATAAAAAAAGTGTAGGAATTTTTCCCCCACTCTTTTCCCCCACTCTGTATGCAAAATATGATAAAAATAATAAATTATAATTATTTTTTTTATTGTTTTTATATTTGTTTGCATTTTTTTTATACTCATTTTTGACATAACTAATATAGTCATAACCCGATTGATTTTATCTTTTCCCCCACTCTTTTCCCCCACTTAAGGGTTTTTATAGAGATTTTTTAGCTTTTTGTAGCTTTCTTTCATCTCTTCCTCGTCGGGCTGATAATATATTGCTGTCGACTGTAAATCTTTGTGGCCCAGCATTTTTTGAAGCTCAAATTGATTAAGATATTTTGAGGCCTTGGTGGCAAAATTAACTCTTCCCGTATGAGCCCCTACCCCCATTGTTTGCTTTGATCCCATTAATTTGTCTCTCAGGGCTGCAGGAACGTCAATATCCTTTAAATGATACCTGACGTGACTTGCAATAATACGAGGCGTTAATATCTCGCTTGTACTCCACTTTTGTACCCTTTGCCCTTTTTCTAGGCTCATAGGACATTTAATGTTTTTTATTATTAGACTCTTTTTACTAATATCCTCAACCGAGTCGATATTATCTATTTTTTCTTTTAAATAATTTCTTAAATATTCGTTTAGTTCTTCGCTTATAAAAACCTTTCTTGGCTCTCCATAATTTTTTAACTCTCCAATATATGGCTGGAAATTATCGTCTGATTTTACAGCCTTTGAAACATATAGAGTTCCTTCTTCGGCATTCCAGTCGCCCCACGTTAAGGCACAAACCTCTTGACCCCTTAACCCTGTCTCAAAGGTGGTTTTATAAAAAGGGTGTAATTTACAGTTTTTAATTGAGTCTAAAAAAATCTCATACTCTTCGTTTGTAAGTTTAGCCCTAGATTTTTTACTAACAGTGACTTTAACCTTTGGCAGCCGTTCCCCGTCATAATCTAAAAGGTTGTTTATTTTAGCAAACCTTAAAAAGTCTTTAAGCATTCCATAAGTGTTATTAATAGCCCGAGGATGCGACACCTTCGTTTCATCAACCCATTTTTGAACTAGGTCATAGCTAAAGTCTTTTATTTTTATATCGTCCCAAAAGGGGCGAAGCCTTTTATTAAGCATTACCTTCTTTTGTCCAAAGCTAGGCACGTCTTTTTTACTTTTGTACCACATATCAATTAAACGCTTAAATGAATCTAAAGGAGAGTTGATTTTTTCTGTCCTAATGTTTAACTCTTCCCTAATCCTTAACCCAGCTTTTATTAAGTTTTTGATACTACCTGTTTTGCCGTCCCATTTAAGGCTTTTTTCGGTGTTAACCGAAGCCTCCCCGTGGAATCCTCGCCGCACCGACCTTATTCTTAAATAATAATAATCAACCTTTTTATGCGTTTTTTTAAGAACCGAAAGCCCGTCTATACCTTCGGTAGCTTTTTTTAATTTTTTATAATCCATATAAACCTCCTTATTCTATTAATGAACTTATTGGTTTTATAACCAGTGGGCTTAATTCTTTAAGCCAAGCCTCGTATCTTTCAGTTAATACACGTATTCTCTTACCCTTTCCCAGTACGATAATGAAGGGATAGTTCTCGGGGTTTGCTATCATATCCTTATATAAAAGAGTGTGATCCACCCCAATTTCCTCTGCAACCTGTTTATAACCACCCTCCAAGACCCTAGAATTAACGTCGGGTTTTGTAGGATTTACGTGGCTAGAAACCATGCCCAGCAGCCCCCTGTTAACTATGTTTTCTTTTAGGAGAGTGTTTACAACGTCAGAATAAGTCTCGTCTTTGTTTTTTTTTAAGTTTTTTAATTTAGTTAAGACTTTATGAGCCTCGTCGCTTATTTTTATATTTTTAACCATTGTCTACATTCCTTTTTTTTTCTTCTTCAAACCTTTCATTATCTCTTTTAATTAAAATTTCATTTATAGCCTCAATTCCAGCTTTTTCGTCCTCGTCAAACCCGTTTATTATTTCCCAATATAAGTCGTTTAAGGTTATGCTTATGGCTTCCCAGTTTTCCAACGCAGCATTTTTTTTGTCTATATGGTGGGCAGTGGCTTGTCCTAAATTAGTAAACCCAAACTCCTTTTTATAGCGTTTAAGAGCCTTTTTTTCGTCATAAAAAACAACCTCGTGGTTTTGCCTAAAGTCGCTTAATATACACGCCATTGCCACCCTTAATCCTTCTTTTAGTTCTTCCTCTCTATTTTTGTAATTAATACTCATTTTTATACTCCTATCCAATTTAATAAATTGTGCTTGTTTGTGAATGTTGTTACTTTGTCGCTATTTATTATTACTGCTGCTATAAAGCCAGCAATAAAAAAAACAAAGTATTTAAATTGTGTCTTCATTATTTTCTCAGCCTTCCCTTGTTTTTTTCTTTAACCCACCTATCTATCCAAATAACCCACCACACGCCTATCACGAGTATATTTGCAGCCAAAATGAACCCGTGTAAATAAAACCCGTTAGGGGATCCGCTATTTTTAAGATAAAAAAACGAAGCCAAGAGGGGGAGGGCGTGAAAACAAAAAAGCATTGTCACAACCTTCCCTGTGGTAGTGTCAGGGCTGCCCATATTATTCGTATAAAAAAGAACCCCCCTCTTAATCAGGTTAAATGCCTTAATGATCCTCTTCATTATTGTCCTCGTCATCTTCCGACGTTTCACGTTCAGACAGCCATAATTCACAGCCATTATCTATACTGGTTCTAAAAGAATACGAGGTGGGCTCGTTTGCTGGACCGCTGTCAATGGTGTCAGTTGACCAAATTTCAACAGCGTCTCTTGTAAAAATCTTACTCTCCTCTTGATGACCAGTTAGCAACTTTGTTTTTATTTCAGTTACTAATATTGTTATTTCTTGAATGTTATCAATGTACTCATCGTCTAGGTTTATTTTAGGATTGTCGTCTTTTCCTAAAATGTCATAAACCTTTAAATGTATTCTAGTCTCGTTTCCATTTTTCTCTATTCTCATTTTTATAATTCCTTTCTTAAGAATTTTTTTAAATATTTAATTAGTTTTATTGGACTGCCGTCAAACTCTTTTTGAGTATAAAGCCCTAAATAAAAGCCACAGACCAGTATGATCCACGGAATTATAAAGCCAATAAATCGCAGCCCAGCACATATAAGTGCATTATCCACTAAACAAACCATTTCCATTATTTGCCCCTTTCTTTACACATATCGCAGTTACACGGCTTTTCTAAAAACATTGATCTAAGAGCCCTTAATATAAGAACACCCCCCATATATGAAGCCCCTATCAAGGTAAGCCAAAACATAACGTTCTTAATAAGTTCATGGGTAAAAATCCACTGGTACTCATTCATTGCTTACCCCCCAATCCCACTCGCTCAAAATTGCAGCCACGGGTAGCCCTTCATTTTTTAATAACCCGATAATTTTGTCTTTAGAAAAATTTGAGGCTAACCCATAGGCTAATATTTCAGTAGCCCTTTCTTTTTTATTAATTGGCTTCATATCTCTCCCCGTCATCGTTTGCTATAGTTATTTTATGAGGGGCTATTTTATGAGCCTCCCTCAATATTGCCCACGCTATGTGACCATAATTCTTCCTGTTTGTTTTACAAAAGCTCACCTCGTTTATCTCGTCCATGTATTTGTATAAAACAAAAGTTTCACAGCTATCCTCCCCTATTCCATTAAAAATAATTCTGTCGTCATATTTTTTTATGTACTTTGAATAGGTGTCTATTTTAATTTGATCAAGCCCGACCCTCATTTCTTTTGAGTAATAATCAAAAGCGTTCCACAGCTGTTCCCACTCATAGTCGCTAAAGTTTTCTTTCTTTTCCCAATAAATTGTGTATCCCATTTTTTTCTCCTTATCTTATTCTGTAAATATTAAAATGCTCGTCGCCAATTTCTGCCGTATCTGTAAACTTATCTATATCAGCTGGGGCAGATTTTAGGACGTTTTTAATATAAAATTCAGTCATAAAAAAACTCATGTTTGACCCCAAGAACCCGTTTTGAAATTTCTTGCCCTCAAAAAAATTACCATCATAAAAGAAAAATAATTTTTTATCAAAGCTGTCGCCATCTATTAGTTCATCATTTTCAGCGTCTTGTATTAATTTCCACTTAGAACACTCGCTACACGAGAACCTCTCATAGCCGTCTCTATACATTGCTATATCCCTAAACTCTCCCTCATATATAGGGACTTTTTCTTCACAAACTGCACAACTTAAGTTGTCCAAAATGTCCTCATAAAAGTCTTTCTGATCCTCTGAGTTTGCTGAACACACCACACAATCTTTTACTGACGAACCCATTGCTGGGTCATCATCGTCATAATCAACAATAAGTAGTTGTGACCCACAGGGGCTACCCTCATAAGTGTGAATATCACGGCTACCACAAGTTTCCTGAGACAAATAACAGTCTATAATTTTAGTCATTTTCTTAATCCTTTCTATTTAAAATTTCTTTTATTTCCCCACCCCTATTAGCTGAAAACTTGTCTATTAGTTTCCAATATCTGTCTAGGGCTTGTTGCCCCCCAGTTGATAATCTGTCCCGATCAAATTCTAAGTCGTTCATTATTTTATTTATTTCATTAAGCGTTCCTATTGTTTCTGCCCATACGCCCTTAGCCCTTAGCTTTCCTTGACGTTTTATTTCTTCTAATTCTTTTCTATCCATTTTTTACCCCTTATATTTTTTTATAAAAATCTAACCATTCTTTTAAATCTTTTTCTATTTCGTTGTTTTTCATTCATGCCTCTCCAGTTTTCCAACGCAGCATTTGGAAGTGCAGTTCCTGTTTTGGTTATTGTCGCAATAGTCCCAAAACTCTTTTCTTTCCTCAAAATTATTAGTCATTAAAACATAGTTTGGGTCATCAGGAGACAACCCTTGTAGCTTTTCTGTCTTTGTATTTAAAAAATGCTCTAACCTTTCAGCCATCTCATAATTATTAACACTCAATGTAATGGAAATCTTTTTCATATCTACCTCCTAGTAGTTATTTTTATTTTTTACTTTAACCCTTCGTGAACCCATAAGTTTCGAACCTTGTCATGTCGCTCAGCATTCCAGCTAATTTCTTTGTTCATTTTTAATTGTTTTTTATCTTTAATTCTTTCAACGAGTAATGGGTAAACCTTAGAACGTGGGCTATATCCGATAATAGTGTACAACTCATTATCTACCATTATTTCGTCGCCTTTTTTAAAATTAGTTAATTTTTCTAGAGCAACCTGTTCTTCCGTCTCTCCATTAAAGCTTATTAAGTCACACTTAAGGCTTAGCTTAAAATCGCCCTCGCCCCACCTAAAACCAAACTTTGAAATGTCCAGACCATTTTCTGCAGCCCAGCTGTTTATGTTGGCTTTAAGACTTTGGTATAACTCCTCTGCCTTTTTTTCATCAATCTTCATATCTACCTCCTAGTAGTAATAATTTATTTGTGTAGTACCTTAACTCTATGTTTTCAAAAGTAAAGCGTTTATATAATAAAAGCCCCTTAAAAGAGGGTTGTTTATATGTTGAAAGGTAGTTGATTATATGGGATCAGAGTGCTTCATTTCACGCTTAGGAGAAATTTCAAGGTTTCTAAAATCCCCAACTCCTGAGTTCGCAACGTACATATTTCTTATAGACTGAATGACCTGACCATGGAAGGCTTCTATAGGGTACTCTTTAATATATTCATGGGAGGGCAAGTAAACATAACACGACCCGTTTCTTAACTCATAGTAAACAATTCTAACCCCAGCTGTGTCATTAAAGTCCAGCCTTGGCTCGTCCATATAAAAAGCCCCTATACCTTTAGTTGGATTAATTCCTATTTCTATAATGACCCTGTCGTTAGCCATAAGGTCGGGGGACAGGTTGTTCGTTTGTAGCTGCACGACTGAGATTTTTCTACCAGCGACTCTTTGCTGACTCCAGTAAATATAGTCAATAGGAGTTTGATCTTCGGCTTGGTTTAAATAACTATAGTGCGAATACACAGGTAATGAGACAGGGAGGTTGCTTATAATTTCACTTGTAAAATCTCTCAATCTTTGCTCGATATTAAGAGGCCCTACCTGAGTAGGATATCGGTCTACTAGGTGACCTATTTGAACCATATAAGCTGAGGCTAGTTTTTGTAAATCGTCTAAGTTACAGTAATTGATCCCGTTCTCTATAGCTGAAAGCCACTGGTACGTTTTACCAATTTTTTCTGCAGCCTCTCTTATGCTTATGTTTTTTGATTCTCGGGCTTTTTTTAATCTTGCCCCAACTAATTGTTTTAAAGTTAACTCATTGTATGAGTCTATTTTTTTTAAAGTCATAATTTCACGACCTCCATTGTTTTATTTTTTTCAACGTTTTTTACACAATTTTTTATTAATATATATATAAGTTTTATTTTTTCCCACCTTTTTCCCCAAATTTTTTATATTTTTTATTGACAAAGTAATTTTAAATTAATTATAAAAACGTAAAAGGACAATTTTTTATTAAAGGATTTAATTATGAATGAAAAAAAAATAAGGCCTATTGATCCCGAGGCTTCTTACAAGGTTGAGGAGACTAAAGCCTTTCTTAACTGTTCCACTAATCAGGTTTATAAATTATGCCGCAGCGGAAAACTAAAGCATTATAATCTCAACACAGACGGAAAGAACCAAATTTTTAGAATAAAAGGTAAAGATATATTAGAGTTCCAAGGAGCTAATCAAGAAGAGTATGTATTAGCTAACAAACTAAATACAACCATAAGAGAACTTGAAGCTAGTATTAATTCCTTAAAAAATTAAAAATATTAATTATAAATTGAAGTCAATGATTACATATATATTTAAAAAATTTAATAAAAAATTTAATGGGGAAATTGCGGGCCCCCTAAATAAACCCCCCTTTAGGGGGGGTTTTTTAGGGGCTCTATTTACATATAAAAAGAAAGAGTTAAGAGTAGTAGGAAGTATAAGGTCGTGAGTCAAGAATTATATCTAAATTTATTAGACAAGATTGGTATTGAAAAAGAGTTTATTACTAAGGCTATTTATCTACCATTACAAAAATCAAATAAAACGTGGCAGCAATTAGAGGAAAGAAGAAAGACTTGGATTGATGAAAGGCTCAGGGAGGTCTATCAACATGACTCTGACTATAGATCAAAGCTATATAAAAAAATATATAAGTCTTATGATGATGGCTACCCCTGTGAAGAGTGCCAAGGTACTAGACTCTTTTATGATCCTACTCAAGATGCAAGTGTCACAGTATCAAAAGAAACTTACAGAAAAAAATTAACCTATAAAGAGAGAATGATTAGTTATATCCCCTGTGAGGGTTGTTACGAGGATATGGACAAATTGGTTGACCTTAAGATGATAGTTGAAGGAATTGTTAACGCTTCTAAACTTTGGGTCTACCCTAAGAACAAAGAAAAGTTTGGTAACTGCGGCTCTCTATACGAGCTTTTATCTAATAAAAGCCACGATACTGAAGAGAATAAGTTACTACATGAAACTTACTATGAGTTGGTCGGTGGAGAAGAACACTCTAAGTTAGAACAACTTAATTATTCAACAAAGCCTAAGAACAGTAAGGCTAGTAAAACTAAGCAAGATAGATTCTTACATTTATTTAATTATAAATATCAATCTGAAATTAATATAAATCATAAGACTCAAGATCAATTAGAATACTTTGACTTATATATAAATAATAAAATCGAAGCCCCGAAACAATTAAACTACAATAGCTCTACTGCCATAAAGGTACGTGAGTTCGGTTCATCAATTAAGGGTATAAGGAAAGGTAAAGAGGCGGCAGAGTTTACGAATAAATAAAAGAGAATATATAAGGGGCTAAAGCCCCTTTATATTCTAGTAGCGAGAAAGAAGAAAGTAATGAATGAAAAAATAAAAAAATACTCTCCACAGGTGGAGACTCAAGACAATAAAAAGAGGGGGTTTAAGGGGTTCTCTTTCATCCCTAAATTTTCCCCCTCGGTTTTTCCTGAGAATAATTGTGTGGATTTTGAGTCTCCACCTGTGGAGAGCATGATGCCTAAATATAAAAGAATTATGTGGGAGACTTATGACGGAATATTAACGCAGCAAGAAATTGACACCACAATAGACGAGGCAATGAAAAGCCTTGAGGAGGATTCTATTGGATAGACCCGTAAATAATCCAATAAATCTAGAACTCTTTGAAAGAGCCAAAGATCAAGCCTGTGAAAGTTATTTAAAAATGAAATACGACGGGTTTATTTCACGCTCTGACTTTGAAATATTACTAGATGATTTTATTTTATTTTTATTGAGCCACATTGTAATGGACACCTTAGACTCTATGGAAAATTACGTCTTTGGATCAATATGCGAAGAAAAAAACATAGAGTTCCGATATGAATGGCCTTTTAGCTTTGACTTGGATAGATACCTCGAGTTTAGGGCAAAGATGGGCCTTAGAACGCATGGTATTAAGGAAGAAATAAAAAACAACAGGTGGGTCAATGGACAATAAACAAATAATAGAAGCCATAAAAATAAACGAGAAAAAGATAGGTCGGCTCTTTTTTGAGGTGTTATCTCTTAAAAACCTTATTCATAAAAACAAATTAAAAACAGTTGATATGGCACTTATAGAGGACAAATTGGAAGAACTAGAAATAAAAATAAACGAAATAAAAATAAATGAAAGGCTTTGATGATAAAGGCTTTTTCAATGTTTACTGGAATAGGGGGCTTTGAACTCGGGCTTAAAAAAATAAATATTGAACATGAAGTTGTTGGTTTTTCAGAAATAGACCCAATCGCAGCCACTATATTTAATAAGCACTTTCCAAGAGTTAGAAATTATGGAGACGCAACTAAAATTAAAGGGAATGAGCTCCCCAACTTTGACCTCCTTTTTGGAGGGTTTCCTTGCCAGTCGTTCTCTATTGCTGGAAAAAGAGAAGGCTTTGACGATGTCAGAGGAACGCTCTTTTTTGATATCGCACGGATTTTATCCATTAAAAAGCCTCAATACTTGGTGCTTGAAAACGTTAAAGGTTTGTTATCTCATGACGATGGACACACCTTTTCCACAATACTTAGGGTTCTCGCCGAACTGGGGTATAGCACTGAATGGAAGGTATTTAATAGCAAGAATTACGGAGTCCCACAACACAGAGAAAGGGTCTATATTACGGGACATTTTAGAACCGCAGCCCGACCGAAAATATTATTTATCTGAGGAAGCAATAAAGAAAATCATGAAAGAAAACAAATTATCTAAAAAAATATATAGCGGATCCGCTAAGGAGGTTTATCCAATTTTAACGCCAACAAAAGACAAAAAAAGACAAAATGGTCGAAGACTTAAAAACAATAACGACCCTTCCTTTACCTTAACCTCTCAAGATAAACACGGAGTTTTAATAAGAAAAATTTACGAGATAACAGGAGGGCAGAAACAAGCACAAAGAGTGTATCTTCCAATAATTTCTACAACAATATCAGCGTTAGGTGGTGGGCAAGGTGCTAAGACAGGTTTATATGCCATTGAAGATAAAATTAGAAGGCTTACTCCAGTTGAATGTTCAAGGTTACAGGGCTTTCCTGATAATTGGGTAGATGGACACTCAGATAGTTCTAAATACAGGGTTTTAGGAAATGCCGTAACTGTAAATGTTGCAGCCGAAGTTTTAAAGGAAACAATAAATGACTAATAAACTTTTTTTAGGCGACTGCCTTAAGATCATGGAAGACATAGAAGACGAGTCCGTTGATATGATAGCAACCGACCCACCTTATGGAATGTCCTACCAAGGTAATTATTCTAATAGTATTAACATTTTTAGAAAAATAGAAAACGATGACAACTTAGACTGGCTTGAACCTTTTGTAAAAGAAAGTTACAGGATAGCAAAACCCAACACTGCTCACTATATGTTTTGCTCATGGCATAAAGTAGATGTTTTTAAACAAGTTTTACAAAAATATTTCACTGTTAAAAACCTTTTAGTATGGCTAAAAAAGGGACATAGTGCTGGAGACTTAGAAGGCGATTTTACTCCACAATTTGAACTTATATTCTTTTTTACAAAGGGTAGGAGGATTATGAGGGGAAGAAGAGACGGCAACCTTTTGCCTTTTAACAAAATATTAAAAGGAAGATCACACCCAACCGAAAAGCCAGTAGCTTTAATGCAGTATTTAATTTCAAAGTTTACTGAAAAGGGCGAGACTGTGTTTGACGGATTTATGGGAGTTGGATCAACAGGGGTCGCAGCCCAACAAATAGAAAGAGATTTTATAGGAGTAGAAATTGATGAGGAGTATTTTGCAATAGCAAACCAAAGAATAAACAAGGCCAACCAACTGGCTCTTTCCCCTGAGTTTTTAGAGGAAAGGGCAACTGATAACGAAAGTATGAAGTGGTTTGAAGCCGAACAGAGGAGGATTGTATTATGACGGGATTAAATTATGAGCCAAGGTTTAAGTATGAAGACGAGTATGTTAAGTCTGTCCATAATGGAAGGAGGCACGAGCCTTTTGGCCTGGAGGCTAAAAAGGTTTTATTATCTCGTGAGGAAGTTAAAAGGTATTTATTTGTAAGATTACAGGCTAACTATAACCCGATAACAGAGAGAGATAAAATAAGAATAGCCAGTGGATTTAAGGACACTCCCGAAGAAAGACTTAAGTTTTTAGAGCTACATAATAATCACAACGCATATTTTAAAAAATATGGTTTTTATGTAGATACAAACAACAATATTATCCAAAAGGAACTGCCAATTTAATGTTTATATTTAAGCTACTTATGTTGCCTATGAAAATAATGACTATGTTGTTTTCTTTAGTTTCGTTTGCTGGGCTTATGTATTTGGCATATAAAATAATTTTTTAGAAAAAAGGAGAAACATGGTTTTACAAGACAATACACAAAGAGGCACAACCCTAGACCAATTAACTGCTGGTTACGACGTTGGAGGGGAGGCTCAAACAAGTATAAAACAAATAAACGAAGGGCTTTTAAATTTTAATGACGTTTTATATTTATCTAGTATAGGAAATTTGAGCGAACCCCAAAAAATAGCGGCAATGATTAGCTTTCTTAAAGAAATGAGACGGGCAGAGCAAATGGGTCAAAGGCTGGACAGAAGAAAGTGGGGCATATTAGCCGACATGAGAACAGAGGCAGCAAGAACCTCGTCGCTTATGCTGATTTTATCTAACTCTGAAAACGGGAACTTTGCAGCTAACTTTATATTTGCAATAACAAGGCGAGCAAAGGAAGCCGCTCGAAGTTTTGGTAATATGTT
>MDTB01103505.1_pt1 | contig 25879 bp, 27 predicted proteins | sample 811161 | NCBI WGS metagenome assembly MDTB01 (sample SAMN05326650, study PRJNA326480) | marine metagenome | isolation source: seawater | place: Mediterranean Sea | collected 2009 | reverse complement strand
TCCTATAGAGCCGTCGTAGACTACGACGTTGATAGGCTGGATGTGGAAGCGCGGTAACGCGTGTAGCTGACCAGTGCTAATAGCTCAATTGGCTTGATTTATGCACTGAAAAAAATTTTTAAAAATATATAGTAAATTAAATTATAAGTGGTACTAAATCATAGTTACAACTATGAAATCAAAAAAAATTTTAGCTGTAATACCCGCAAGAAAAAATTCTATAAGAATTAAAAATAAAAATACAAAAAAATTTAATAAAAAAAGTTTAGTAGAATTTAGCGTTCAATCATCTATTAAATCTAAATATATCACCAATACGTGTATATCGTCGGACTGTAAAAGAGTTCACAAAATTTCAAAAAAATATCCTGTAAAATTTATTTCAAGACCAAGAAGTCTTTCGGGAGGAAAAATTATGCCAGACGCAGCTATGATACACGCAGTAAAATCCTATAAAAAAAAATTCGATTATGTAGTGATGTTGCAACCAACAAGTCCACTTAGAAATACAAAACACATAGATGAAGCAATAACAAAAATTATAAAAGAAAAATCTGATTCTTTACTAAGTGTTTTTGAAACTCACGGCTTTTTATGGAAAAGAAAAAATAAAGAATATGTTCCAGAAAATTATAAGTTCTCAAAAAGACCAAGAAGCCAAGATTTAAAGCAGTACCAAGAAAATGGAGCAATATACATTACAAAAACAAAAACTCTTTTTAAGTCCAAAAATAGATTAGGTGGAAAAATATCAATTTATAAAATGAGTTTTTGGGACTCATTTGATATAAATACGCTAGAGGATTTTGTAAAAGTTGAAAAAATCATAAGAAAAAATTAAATAAAAATTGAAAATAATAACAGAAATAGGCTTAAATCATGGCGGCGATCCTTTTATTGCCAAAAAAATTTTACAAAAATTAGTCAACGCTAGTATAGACGGTATAACTTTTCAAATTAAAAAAAAATCATTTTATTTAGAGCTTGAGAAAGCCCATCGTAATAAAGATAAGAATTATTTTAATCAATTTAGAGAAAAAAATTTTTATAATTATATCTTTTTAAGAAAAAAATTTAAACCCTTAAATTTAAACAAAAAGTTTTATAGAGATGTTATTAAATTTACTAAAAAAAGAAATAAACTAATTGGATTTGCAGTAGGTGATATTGATATGTTGAAATATCTATCGGCAAAAGGAGCTGACTTTTTTAAAATATTAAGTGAAGATTTAGATAATCTAAAACTGATAAAAGAAGCAATTAAGTCAAAAGTCAAAATAATTTTTTTATCTACAGGATTGCATTCTACTAAAAAGGTAAAAAAATTATTAGAAAAAATTGATACACAAAAAATAGTTCTTCTGCATACAAAATTTGAACATTCAATAAAAAAAAATAATCTCAAAAAGATTATTAGTTTAAAAAAAGCTACTAGTTTGCCAGTCGGATTCGGAAACCATAGTAAAAATAAAAATATTTTTAGAGTTGTAAAAAATTATCGACCAACTGTTACATTTTTTTACGTAAAAAGTAATTTTTTTAAATTTCACCCTGATGACTCGCATGCAATAAATTTAAAACATGTTGAATCTCTTTGTAAAAAGTTAAGATAATTAAATTTTTTATAAATTTGATTATTTTATTTCCAATATTGCATTGTAGAAAGTTTCTTTTTTTCTAGCCTTATGAACTTCTTGTTTCCGTCGCCAATTTGAGTGCTAATTTTTCTTACTAGTTGAACTAATTGTCTCATTCCATCCGGGCCTAGCGATGCTGACTGGTCTGATCCCCATAAAGTTCTGTCAATAGTTATATGTCTTTCTAAAGCAGTTGCACCTAAAGCAACAGCTATAAGCGATGGAGTTACTGATGCCTCGTGCCCTGAATATCCAATATTGCACTTGAAAATTTTTTTTAGTTTCTTAATCATACCTAGATTAAGCATTTGATCCTCACATGGATAAATAGAAACAGAGTGCATAAGTGTAAATTTACATTTTCTTTTTTTAAAAATTTTAACTGCTTTACTTATTTCATTTAAGTTAGCACCACCTGTTGAAATAAATGTAAATTTTCTTCTTTTAGCAACTTCTTCTAATAGCTCATAATTAGTTAGCATGGCAGAAGAAATTTTATGAAATTTTAATTTATATTTATCTAAAAATTTTAAGCTTTCTAAATCCCATGCGCTAGCAAACCAATTAATCTTAATTTTTTTACAGTATTTATCTATTTTATCATATTCAGACTTATTAAATTCTATTTTCTTTTTATAGTCTAAGTACTTTATTACACCCCAAGGTGTTTCTCTTAGCTTATTCTTTTGATTATCTGGAGTTGATATATCAGGACTTCTTTTTTGGAATTTAACTGCATCAAATCCCAAATCTTTTGCCACCTTAATTATTTTTTTGGCTATTTCTAATTTGCCGTTATGATTAATACCTATTTCACCTATGATAAAAGTCATTGTTAAAAAATTTTTGTAATATATATATTTAAAGGGTTAAATGAAAATATTATGAAAGTAAACTTTAAAATAATGAGACCAAAAGGGTTTCATGCATCTATAGAAAAAAACTTAAAAAAATGTATTAAAAGAGTTAGAAAAAATAGTGGTTGGGAAAAAAGAATTTTTTGTCCTATTTGTAAAAAAAAAAAATTTTTCCTTTGGTTGAAGAAATTAGATATTCCAATTTATTTTTGTTTGAATTGTACTACTAGATTTACTGGATTAATTCCTAAAAATATAAAAGATGTTTACGATAATAGTGCCCAATTCAATTTTCATTTAAAATCATATGAAAAAAACAGGAAGTACAGAATTAAAAGATTTGGTAGGGAAAGAGTAAATTTAATTTCAAGATTTAAAAAGAAAGGAAATTTACTAGACATAGGTTGTGGAAATGGATGGTTTTTGGAAGCGGCCAAAAGTAAATTTAAAGTTTCAGGAGTTGAAGAGAATTTACAACTCTGTAAATTTGTAAAGGATAAACTTAAAATTAACGTTTACAACAGCTTAAAAAAATTAAAAAAAAATAGTTTCGATGTAGTAACTTTGTTTGATGTTATTGAACATGTAAAAAATCCAATTTTATTTTTAAAAGAAATTAATAGATTTTTAAAAAAAAACGGAATCATATTAATATTTACTCCAAATAGTGAGTCTTTAGGGTTTCATTATTTAAAAGAAAAAAACAATCTTATTATTCCTCCCTATCACTTAACTTACTTTAATTTAAAATCATTTAATTACTTGCCAAAAAACTTTAAAGTCATTTATAAAAAAACTTTTGGAATGGATTTTTTTGATATTTTTGCACACCAAAGAGATACTAAAAATATACTCTTAGATAAAAATATTGATCTCAATAAATCTCAGAAAATTTTAGATGACCTTAACTACTCGAATCATGTGAGAGTAGTTTTAAGAAAAATCTAGATTATTTCAAATATAATGCTGATATAAATCTCAAAATAAGACCCTTTTTCCATAAAATATTTTTTAAAGAATAAGCTTTACAGTTCAATTATTGAACAGTATATTGTTCAAAATTTGAACATGAACAAAGATCATTTTGACATTTTAAGAAAAATTCAGGTTCGACCTAATTTATCACAACGAAAATTAGCCGAAGAGCTAGGATTTAGTCTAGGAAAATTAAACTATTGTTTAAAAGCTTTAAAAAATAAAGGTTTGATCAAAATTCATAATTTTAAAAAAAATCCAAAAAAATTAAATTATATTTACATTCTTACTCCAAAGGGAATTTCACACAAAACAAAACTAACTATAAATTTTATGAAAAGAATGATGCAAGAGTATGATCAACTTAAAAAGGAATTAAAATAAAATGTGGACAATTTTAAAATTTGATAACAAAAGAATTTCATCTCTTAAAAAAGACCTCGAGTCCAAGTTAGGTAAAGATTTGATAATTTATTATCCGAAAATATTAGTTGAGACATATAAAAAAAATAAAATAATTAAAAAAGAATACAACATTCTAGGTGACTATTTATTTTGCTATCATACAAAATTTACAAATCAAAAAAATTTAGAAATCATAAAATTTTCAAAAGGGTTAAAGTACTTTTTAAATTTTTTTTATGAATCCCAGGAAGAAATCATTGAATTTATAAATAAATGTAAAAAAGAAGAAAATCATAAAGGCCATATTTCTGCGAATTTTTATAAATTGTGTGTTGATGCAACATATAAATTTAAAAGTGGACCATTTAATAACCAAATATTTAAAATAATAAGTCTACACAAAAACAAAATTGATATTTTATTAGGAGAAATAAAAACAAGTATAGAAAAGAAAAAATTTCTATTTTCTCCTGCATAAAAAATAAATGATAAAAATTAAGAATGTAAAAAGTCGTTTTTACAAAGTGCGGAGCTATGGTAAAATCTTTTTATAACGAAAAAAAAAATAATCTTGTAATTTCTGATCATAAAGAAACTTGGGAAAACCACAATAATATTTTAGTTGGTAGCTGGTGTGTACATGATAATTTTCAAGTTAAACAAAACTACGAAATTGCAAATTATCACTGGGATGATACAAAAAAAATAAAAGACGATCTTCAATTTATTAATACACTTTATAATTTTTTTCTATCAGAACTTTCTAAAAATTTAAACTTTTTTCATAAAACAAATTATAGCGAAAACTATTGGGAAATTTTAATTTCAAAGTGGTTACAATTTTATTTAATTTATTTTTATGATCGTTGGAGAATAGTCGAAAATATTGAAGAAAAATATCAAAATTTATTCTCAAAAATAATTCAATTTCATAAAACAAGATTTATTCCTGATAATACTGCAGACTTCAGTTATTATACGTCTGAAACAGACTGGAATCATTGGGTAATAAGTGAAATTTTAGATTATTTTCCTAAAATTAAAAAAGTCTTTTTAAACCATCAACTAGTTGATCCTGATTTAAAAAAATTTACAAAAAAAAAATCAATCAGTTCAGATTTTTCATTATTTAAATATTTTAATTCAAAAAGTGTTTTTTCACAAAATCTTATATATGGAAAAATATCAAATTATTATTTTAGATTAATAAATAGACAATTTAGTGAAAAAATTGAATTAACAAAATTTTCAAATAATAAAAAAATAGACCTAGAGAATCGAGGAAAATATTTAAATATTAAATCAGAGAAACGCTTAAGTAACTTTGAACACTTTTTAAATAATCAGCTAACAAATAATTTTCCTAAAATTTTCTTTGAAGATTATAAGTCGGCAAGAGAAAAGATAAAAAAAATGAGATTACCTAGCAACCCAAAGTATGTCATGACATCTTTAGATCACCATTTTAATGATTTATTTAAAATCTATGCAGGAGAAAAGAAATCTAAAGGTTCTAAACTCTATATTTTTCAACACGGAGGAACTTATGGTTCATCAGATCCTTGTCCCACAGAGGACCTCGATGTAAAAATTTCAGATAAATATTTTTCTTGGGGATGGAAAAATATCAAGGAAAAAAAAATACACCCCTTTTACTGTCAAAGATATTTTTTTAAAAATCCTAAAATATTTAAAAAAAATTATGCAAATGGAATTATATTGCCAATTACCGAAATGCCTCTTGTGCCAGGCAATATACATAATGGAAGGCCGAGAAATAAAATGGAGCTGGAGCTTTATATTGATTATATAGCAAAATTTTTTACTAATATAGACGGAAACATAAGAGACAAAAGTGTTGTTAAAACTTTTCCCAATCATAGATTTAATTATGTAAGAGATTCACTAAAACATAAATTAAATAAAATCAAAATAATTGAAACAAACTTAACTACAATGAAATACTTTAAAAATTTCAAAATATATGTTGAGACCGTTAATTCAACGGGGTATTTAGAGTCTTTAATGATAAACTTTCCTACAATTTTAATTTTTAATAAAAAATATTGTAGTTTTAGAAATTCTTCTCAACATGATTTTGATGAATTAGAAAAATGTAAAATTTTATTTTATTGTCCACTTGAGGCATCAAACTTTATAAACAAAAATTATAATAATTTAGAAAAGTGGTGGTGTGATAAAAAACTACAACTTGTGCGAAAAAATTTTTGTTATAAATATGTCAGAATTTCAAAAAATCCTAGAAAGGAGTTTAAAAAGATTTTAGATAATTAATATGAAAAAAAAAAATAAAAACAAACTTTTTAATAAATTTAAGAAAATTTTAACAAATAAGAAAAATCAATTTAAGAAAAAATTAAAAAAAGAAAAAGAAAAAGATAAGAACTCCACAGAAGACATTTACCCTCTTTGGTAAAACATGCATTATTTAATTATATTTATTTTTATTGTAATTTTATGTGAGATAGCTTTTTCACTAATTTATAAAAAGATTTACGGAACTAAATATAAGTTTATAAAGAAAATTCCTATTAAAAAATTTGTAATTGAGACTCATCCATACTTGCCATTTGTACTTAAAAAAAATTTCAAACTTTCTAAATCAGAGAAAATAGAATACCCATTCCATAAAGATTTTTATACTTCAGAATTAAAAACAAATAATTTAGGCTTTTTAAATGGAATAAATGGAAGCAGAAATATTAAAATACCAAAACCAAAAAATTTATTCCGCATTAATTGTTTTGGAGCTTCAACAACTGGCAATTACATAACTTATAAAAAAAAGAACTACTCATACCCTCTTGAACTTGAAAAAATTCTCAAGAAAAATTCAAAAAAAAAAATTGAAGTAAACAATTTAGGACAAGGAGGATATAATTCTGCAGACTTGCTTATCAGGCTGTCATTGCAAATAATTGATACTAAACCAGATATAATGATTATTTATCACGCTTTTAATGATATCAGATCTTATTTCACTAAAGATTTTCATTCAGATTTTTCACATTCAAGAAAAAATTTTGGTGAGATCTTTTGGAGATTTTGGCTAGGATCTAAGATTCCAAATATACCTCTAAATTTTGTTAATTATTTAACTAATAAAATTTTACCAAGCAATCATAGACATTCATTATTAGACGTTGTTTCAAAAGGAGAATTTAATTTAAAAAATGACTATAGAAAAGGATTAAAAACTTTTGAGAGAAATATGCAAAGCATAATTGATATAAGTGTAAGCAACAATATCAAATTAGTTATGTGTACATTTTGTTTTTATTTACATGACAAAATCAAAAATAATTCTATACATAAAATTTTTAAAAAAATTGTGATTGAAGAAAATAAAATAATAAAAAAATTAGCTGTAAAAAATAATCTTAAATTAATAGATTGTTATAATCTCATTCCAAAAAATAATAAATACTTTGTAGACTCGATGCATTTTTCTCCTTACGGGATGAAAAAAATAGCAGAAATAGTAAGTAAATCTATTAAAATTTAAAATTTTTGAAAAAAAAAATTAAAATTCTCGTAATCGGTGGCACAGGATTTATTGGCTATCACATATTAAAAAAAGCTTTAGCTAAAAATTGGTTAACTTATAGTTTTTCAACAAAAAGCCCTAAAAAAATAAGAAAATTATCTAAAGTAAAATACCTTTTAGGAGATATTTCTAAAAAAAAAACATTTAATAAAATTGATAATTATTATGATTTTATTGTAAACGCAGGGGGATATGTAGATCACTCTAATAAAAAAAAAGTAATAGACACTCACTTTAAAGCTTGTAAAAATTTATCAAAAATATTTTTAAAAAAAGAGCCAAAACTTTTTGTTCAAATTGGAAGCAGTGTAGAATATGGCAAGCAAAATTCACCACAAAAAGAAAACCATAAATGCCTACCTAAATCAACTTATGGTAAAGCAAAATATATGGCTACTAAATTATTTTTCAATCTTTATAAAAAAAACAATTTTCCCGTAACAATTATAAGGCCATACCAAGTTTATGGACCGTCACAAGATATCAATCGGCTTATTCCTACAGTAATTAACTCTTGTCTTAAAAATAAAAGCTTTCCATGTTCGCATGGAAGGCAAAAAAGAGACTTTATTTTTATAAATGATTTAATTGAGCTTATATTTAAATGTTTTTTAAATAAAAGAGCAAAAGGAAAAATTTTAAATGTAGGATCTTCAAAACCTTTGGAAGTAAAAAAAATCATTCAGAATATTAAAAAAAAAATCAACAAAGGAACCCCTCAATTTGGAGTAATTAAACTGAGAAAAGAAGAAATGCAAGAAACTTTTCCAAGCATTAAACTTGCAAAAACAATATTGAACTGGAAGCCGACTGTAAATTTTTCACAAGGAATAGATAAGACAATTTCATATTACAAATATAATCTTAAAAAATTTTGATGAATGAAATAAAAAAAATTTTAACTGTTAAACAAAAATTAGGTTTTTTTCTATTAACAGTTTTGATGATATTAAATGCTTTTTTTGAGATTTTAAGTCTTAATTTTATCTTTTTAACTATAAGTTATTTCAGTATTGAAAATTTCTTACTTACTGACTCAGTATTATTAAAATTTCTTAAAAATTTATTTAGTATAAAAGATATATCAAATTTTTTGATTTTAGGTCTTGCGATATCATTTTCTTTGAAAACATTGTCTCAGATTTTTTTTTATTGGTTTCAAAGCAAGTATATATCTCGCCTTAGAGCTGAACTAAGTTTGTTTTATTTTAAGGGTTACTTGAGTCTTCCAAGACTTTTTTATTTACGATCTAATATCTCTGAGTTTGTTAAAAATATTACTTCTGAAGTAGAGTATTTTTCGGCTGCCATTTTTTCTATTTCTACCGTTTTAATGGAGATTGTAATACTTGTTCCAATATCAATTTTTCTTCTTGCTACAGATTTTGAAATTTCATTAGTAACAATTTTTGTTTTAGTTTTTTATTCAATTTTGATATATTTTTTTAATGCAAAAATCGTTAATAAACTCGGCAAAGATCGTTCAAAAGAAATTAATGATAGACTAAAAGTAATCTTAGAATTTTTATCTGGAAATAAAGTTATCAAATTATTAGGCGTAAATAATAATTTTGTCAAAAAATTTGTTTCTCACAACGACAAGCTTGCAAATATTTATCAAAGAACAACTTTTAGAAACAGCCTTCCAAAACCACTATTTGAATTATTATTTATATTTTTAATAATTAGCTTTTTTATTTCATTTAACAATAGTCAAACAGATTTAAACACTATGCTTCCTATTTTAGGTACATTTATTGCTGCTGGTTACAGATTAATTCCTAGTTTTGGTAGAATTATAAGTCAATTGCAAATTTATAAATTTTTGATTCCTTCTTCATTCAAACTATCTATAGATAAAGAAAAATTTGAAATTTTACAAAAAACAAATACAGAAGAAAAAGATTTCAAGCTACTTGAAAAAAATGTAAGTTTAAAAAATATCAGTTTTTCGTATCGCAAAAATCATAAGATAAAAGATAATTTAATTCTTGATAACATTAATTTGGAAATAAAAGCTGGGGAAAAAATTGGAATAGTAGGTGAAAGCGGTTCTGGTAAAAGTACCTTACTAGATATAATTATGGGTTTAAATAAACCCTCTAAAGGACAAGTTTCTGTTGATGGAAAACAACTAATTAGTATAGAAAAAAAGTGGCAAAATATAATAGGCTGCATTCCACAAGACGTATTCATTGCCGATACTAGTTTAAAAAGCAATATTGCTTTTGGAATAGACGAGGCTAATGTAGATTTAGAAAAAATAGAAAAGTCACTAGCTACTGCAAATTTGAATACTTTTGTAAGCAATTTGAGATTTGGAATTAACACGCTTCTAGGACAAAATGGCGAAAGAACTTCAGGTGGGCAAAAGCAAAGAATAGGTATAGCAAGAGCAGTATACAATAATCCAGATATTCTAATATTAGATGAAGCCACAAGTTCTTTGGACTCGTCTAATGAAAAACAAATAATAGAAGATATTTTTTCTAAGTTTAAAAATAAAACTATAATAATGGTATCTCATAAGTTAGAAAACTTAAAATTTTGCAATTCAATTTATAAAATAAAAGATAAAAATTTATCCAAAATAACAATTAATGCTTAGAATTATTAAAATATTATTTAGAGCTAATTATAGTTTTCTTCCACCAAAAAAAACAGATATTCTAATTTTTGATTTTTTCTCAAAGCCAATAGTCCAAATAATTTTTAATTTAAATAAAGTGGAGTTTTTATCAACTAGAAAAGAAGAAATAAATTTATTTATTTTATTTAAACTATTTTTAAGATTGAAATTTAGCTATTTTAATTATCTTCTTACTTATATAGACCACGTTAATCCAAAGCTACTGGTAACTTCTATAGATAATAATAAGGATTTTTATAAAATAAAAAAATTTAAACCAAATCTAATAAGTATTTTTTTTCAAAACGGACATAGAACAGGTGGAAACGGAGATATATTTGAAATTTTAGAAAAAAAAAAATTGGCAGAATATAAAAAAACTTACAATGTGGATTTGATGTGTGTATTTAATAAAATGACTTCAGACTTTTATAAAAAATTTATAAAGGGTGAAACATTTATTTCTGGTTCTATTAAAAGTAATCAAAAAAAAATTTATCGAAAGAGCAAAGGCATTGTTTTTGTATCATTGTTTAGGCCATCTAGAAGTCCTTTTAAAAGAGAAAATAAATTAATCAATATTATTGAAAAATATTGTAACCAAAAAAAAATAAAATTAACAATTCTAGGTAAACATATTAAAAAAAAAGAAGCTGCACTTGAAAAAAAATACTTTTTAAAAAATTTAAAAAAAAATTTTTCGTTTATAGATAATATTGAAAAAAGAAATACTTATAAGTACTTAGATCAAGCAAAAATAGTGGTTAGTCCTGGATCTACAATGGGTCTAGAGTCACTAGGCAGAGAAAACAAAACAGCAATAATTCATTCTTTACCTAAAACAAATCAATTTAAAAAAACTTTCTGGGGTTACTACACAAAAAGAAAAGATAATGGTTTTTTTTGGGGAAACGACATAACTGAAATCAACATATTTAGAATTTTAAACAATCTAAATCATATTACATCTGCTAATTGGAAAAAAAAGTTAAAGAGTTATAAATATGAGACTTGTAAATATGATTTTAAGAATAGAGAACTTAAAAGAAAAATTGTTTCTTTTTGCAATAAATACAATTTTAATACCACTTCTTACTTACAATGATAATTTCTGGAATTTTGGGACATCCTTTAAAAAATCCAAGATCTATTAAAATTTGGAAAAAATATTTTAAGAAAAATAATATTCGATCTAAAATGGAAAAATTTGATATTGTTCCAAAGAATTTACCAAAATTTTTTCACTTTATAAAGAAAGAAAGAAATTTTAAAGCCACAGCTGTAACTATGCCATATAAAAAAGAAGTTTTAAAATATTTGGATGACGTGGATGAATTTGCCAAGAAAGCTGGAGCTGTGAATTTAATAATTAAAAAAAGAAAAAAATTGATTGGATATAACACTGATCTATATGGTGCATTTAATTCGATAAAAAATGAAATTACAAAATTTGATAGGATAATTATTATTGGCCTTGGAGGAACAGGACAAGCAATTTTTAAATACTTATCTAGTAGATATAAAAATATCGAGTTTGTGCTAATTTCTAAAAAATACAAAATCAAAAAAAAATCAAAAAAAATTCAGATTTTAAATAAAATTCATAGTAAAATATTATTTAAACCAGCTTTGATAATAAATTGTTCACCATTAGGGAGTGACTTAAAAAAACGATTTATAAAAAAAACTCCTATAAAAAAAGAATTTGTTGATAATATCAACTCTTCTTCTTTTGTTTTTGATATAATCTATAGTCCTAAAAAAACTATTTTTTCTAAAATTTGTAAACAAAATAAATTAAAGTATTTGAACGGTTTAAAGATGAATACTCTGCAAGCTTTTAGAGCATTAGAACTTGCTTTCGGAAAATAGTAAATGTGTGGAATCTCAGGAATTATAAACTTTAACAAAAAACCATCACTGAAGGTTGTGGAGGCTATGAGTGAGAAAATTTCTCATAGAGGTCCAGATTTTAAAACAACTTGGTCTAACGAATTTAGCTCTGTGGGGTTTGTTAGGTTAGCAATAATTGATTTAAGCGTTAATTCTAATCAACCTTTTGTATCTGAAGATAAACAAGTAAGCCTTTTTTATAACGGTGAGATTTATAACTTTAAAGAGCTAAGAGATAAATATTTTAGTAAGAAAATTTTTAAAAGCAAAGGCGACGGAGAAGTTTTATTACACTTATACAATAAGTTTGGAATAGATTTTTTAGACAAAGTTAAAGGGATGTTTGCAATTTTTATAAGTGACAATAAAAAAAAGACTACTTATTTAATTAGAGATAGATTTGGAATAAAACCTTTATATTATAGTGAAGATAATAAGAATAAAGAATTGACTTTTTGCTCGGAGATACAAGGAATATTTGCCAATGAACAAATTAAGAAAGAACAAAACTATTTTGAAACACATAGATATTTAAAACAAGGTTTAGTATCATCTTCTAATGAGACATGGTTTAAAAATATTTTTCAAATAAAACCTTCTCATTATCTAAAATTTGATAATAATGGAATTAAACATATTCAATATTACAATTTAGAAAAACAAATAAAAAATAATATATTTGACAACAAGTCTTTTTATTATTGTTTAGACGAATTTAAAGAAAAAGTTTTAGAGTCATTCAAACAACATACTATTTTTGATGTTAAAGCTGGTATACACCAATCTGGAGGCCTGGACTCCACAGCTTTGGTAGCAATAACAAAAATTTTAAATAAAAAATTTGATACTTACACTTTTGATTATGAAAACAAAGATTTTAGCGAAGCAGATAATGCTAAAAGACTTTCAGATTCTGCAGGTTTTTTAAATTACACGTCTATAGTAAAAGACTCTGATCTAGAAAATTATCTTAATAAAGTAGTTGAGATACAATATGAGCCCTTCTCATCTTTAAGAGTAGTTTCGCAACATCAATTATATGAAAATTTTAAAGACGTATCCAAAGTGATTTTAGATGGAAGTGGAGGAGATGAAATTTTGGGGGGTTATCATTATCATGCTGTTGCATGGGAGCAAGATATGTTAAGAGAAAAAAATTTAAAAAGAATTGATCAAAGATTTAATTCAATAACTAAAAATCATGAAACGCTAAATAAAGAAAAATTTAGAGACGGTGCCATGAAAAGACTTAGTGTGAGTGGAACGGCAACAGAAGATGGATCAGAGTATTATAGTAATGACTATTTGAATATTGATTTTTTAAAAAAATATAAAAGCGATATACAAATAAAAAGACCTTTTAAAAGTTTATTAAAAAATGCTCAATATACTGATTTTTTTTATTATAAACTTCCGAGGTCTCTAAGATATGTGGATAGAGCTTCAATGCGGTTTGGAGTAGAAGCTAGAGTTCCGTTTTTGGATCATGAATTTGTAGAACTTTGTTTTAATTTACCTAATAAGTATAAAATGGGATTTGGACAACAACGTTTAATGATGAAATACTTGATTAGAAATACTCTGGACAAAAGTTTAATTTTTCAAAATAAAAGAACTATTGCTGATCCACAAAGTCATTGGCTCAAAACAACTCTTAAAGATCTCGTTATGGATATACTACATTCAACTGAAATGAAAAATAGTGAAATATTTAACCAAAAAGAAATATTAAACTTTTACAATAAATTTCTAGAAACAAAAGAACATGTTAATTCCTTTTTCCTTTTTCAAGTCATAAATACTATGCTATGGAAAAAAGATATTTTAAATCGATAAATTATGAAAAAAAAATTTGCAACAGTTAGACAAGCAGAAAAATTTGCAAGCAAAATTTCAAGGCTTGGAACTTTTCAGTGGTTACAGGCTGCAGCAGAAGATGGTTTTACCAATAAAAAAAATATAGTTGATTTAAATAATATACAAATTTTACCAAAACAATTATCAAAAATATTAAAACCAGATTTTTCTACAAATTTTTTTGGAACTAAAATTACTTCACCTCTTATTTTATCACCCATGGGTCATCAAACTCAATTTCATAAATTAGGAGAAATTGAAGTTGCCAAAGGTATAGAACTTGTCAATACAATTGGTTTTTTTGGTACTCAAAGTAGAATGAGTTTAGGCGATATTAGAAAGCATAACAAAAAAACTAAATTAGCATGGACAATATTTCCTTTTGGAGACAAAAGCTGGATACTTAAACAAATTAAATCTAGTGAAAAAAATAAGTGTAAAGCTATTGCTATTTGTATTGATGCAAACGTTAGATCCCACAGATACTTAGATAGAGAATTATTAAACTATGATGCAAGAAAATATGGAAGAAGAACTAATAAGATTTCTCCCAATCCCAAGCATGCATTAAAATACGATTGGAAATTAGTACGGTTTATTAAAAATAATACTAGATTGCCTATAATAGTAAAAGGAGTTTTGACAACATCAGATGCGAAAAACGCTATTAAACATGGGGCTGATGGAATTTGGATATCAAATCATGGAGGAAGGATGTTCAACTCAGGCATAAGTGGGATTGACGCAATACTTAAACTTAAAAAAAACATTAAATCCAAAAAAATTAAGTTTATCGTTGATGGAGGCGTTAGAAAAGGTAGTGATATTATTAAATATCTTTGTTTAGGAGCTGATTTCGTTGGAATAGGAAGGCCGGCGATGTATGGCCTTATTTGTGGGGGCAAAAAAGGAATTAAAAATATTTTTGATATTTTAAACAGTGAAACAAAAACGGCAATGATTAATGGGGGCTTCAAGAACTTAAACTCATTTCTTAAGAATAGATTAAATATTAATGAGAAAAAAAATTAAACAAAATTTTAAAGTTATTTGTATAGTGCCAGCTCGTGGTGGCTCTAAAGGTATTAAAAATAAAAATTTAAAAAAAATTTGCAATAGGAGCTTAGTTAGCTACCCAATTCGAGCAGCAATTAAAAGTAAAGTCTGTGATAAAATTATCGTTTCGACAGATTCAAAGAAAATTGCCATTGAAGCTAGAAAACATGGGGCTGATGTTCCATTTTTAAGAAAAAAATTATTCTCTGGGGATAGAGTGACTACTGAAAAAACTTTACAAAATGCATTATTAGAGGCAGAAAAATTTTATAACGTGAAATTTGATATCTGTGTATTTTTAACATGTACAAATATTTTTAGAAAAGCGTCATGGATTAAAAGTGCTGTTAATGCACTTAAGGAAGACAGGAATATAGACAGCGCTTTTTCTGTTCATAGTTTTTATAAACATGTATGGCATCTAAAAGGGAAAAAATTTGAAAAAGTTTCTAAATGGATGAAATCCTATACTTCTAGACAGACTGGACAAAAACTATACAGAGAAGATACCGGTCTAGCGTCTGCTACTCGAGCTAAATTTTGGAGAAAAGGAAAAAGAATAGGATCTAAAGTTAAATTTATAATTAATGAGGATTCCTTTTCAGGCATAGATATTCACTCAAAAAAAGACTTATTCTTAGCAGAAATGGCTATGCGTTATGTTAAAAAACATAAATTAACGGATCACTAAATATGCAAAAAGTTCCAATAGTAATATTTGCTTATAATCGCCCTAATCATTTTAAAAGAGTTATGATAGCTTTAGAAAATTATAACATAAGTAATAAGATTTATTTATTTTTAGACGGCCCAAAAAATAATAAAGATAAAATCTTACAAAAAGATATATTAGGCTCAATTACTAGAGTGGGGAAATTTAATAAATTTAAAAAAAATCAAATTCTAGTTCAAAGAAATAAAAGAAATTTAGGATTAGCAAGTTCAATATTAAAAGGTCTAGATAAGGTATCTAAAATACATAATAAATTTATCGTTTTAGAGGATGATGTAATTCCATATGTTAATATGATACCTTTTATCTCAAATTGTCTTACAAAATATAAAAATGAAAATAAAATAACCGCTGTTTGTGGATACCAATTTTTAAATTTTGAAAAAAAATCAAAAATTCTTGAAACAAAAATACTAAAACACTTTATTCCTTGGGGCTGGGGCACTTGGAGCAATAAGTGGAAAAATTTTAGAAAAAACTCAGTACATAACTATAAAGATAATAGAAATAAAATCCCAAAATTTATTCTTTCTCTTCAAAATAAATTGATAAAAAATAAAAATAGCAAAAGATATTGGTCACTAAAATTCATGATTTATAATTACTTTTTTAATAATTACTTTATCTTTCCAAATAATTCATTAGTCAAAAATATAGGTTTTGACGGCTCAGGAACAAATAGTTTGGTAACAAACGATCTATACGTCTTAGAAAAAAATATTAAAAAAGTTAGATATAACAACATAAAATTACATACATCTGAGCTAATTAAACAAGAAAGATTATTTAAAAAGGTTCTTAAAAATTTTTACAATTGAAGTATTTATGAATGTAGTAATCGTAGGAATAGGAAATGTAGGAGAGCATTACTTTAATCTACTGAGGAAGATTAAAAAAGTAAAAAATATTTATATTATCGAAAAAAATAATAATTTTAGAAAAAACAAAAAATATAAATTTATTAATCTCAAAGAGCTAGAAAGAAATAAATTAAAAATAGATTATGCTATTATTTCTACTCCTTCTGGGAATCATTATTATTATGCGAAGTTTTTTTTAAATAAAAAAATTTCAACTTTAATAGAAAAACCTTTTGTAATTTCGTTAAAACATGCAAAAGAATTAATAAAATTAAAAAATAAAAATAAAACAAAGTGTTGGGTTGCGTTTCAAAATAGATATAATAAATCAATAATTCAAGGAAAGAAAACGCTTTCCAAAAAAAAATTTGGTAGAGCTTTCTTTGTTGATGCAGCTCTATATTGGCATAGAAATAAAAAATATTATTCTACTTCTTGGAGAGGAAAATACAATTCAGATGGTGGCGTATTATTTAATCAATCCATACATCTTTTGGATATACTTATTTATTTTTTTGGAAAAGTAAAAAATTTCAACGTCGTGGCAGGATTTTCAAAAAATAAACTCCAAGCAGAGGATTTAATTAGTATTAATTTCAATCACATAAATAAAGTAATTTCAAATCTCAAAGCAACTACTAGGGCTAACAGGGATTACAGAATGTCCATAGATGTTTTATGTGAAAAAGGAAGATTTCTAATCAAAGGCATTAGTTTGAATAAAATATTCTATTTTAATGAAAGTAATTTGAAAATTGATCTTAAAAATTCTGAGAGTTTTAAATTGGGTCTAGGGCCTAAATCAGGTATGGGAAATGGACATGAAAAATTATTGACAGATTTTTTAGATAAAAATCAAAAAAAATCTAAGAAAAAATTGGATATTGAAGATAATAAATATGTAATTAAAATTATTCACTCAATTTATAGAGCTATACTTAAAAAGAATAATTATCAGATTGTTAAAGATAAAGAATTTAAGGTAAAATAAAAGTTATGATAAAAAAATTTGTTAAGAATCTATCTAATAAATTTCCAACAAAAGATATAACAGCCGATGATAGAAAAAATAAATTGAAACTTTCAACGGCAAAAAAAAAGGTCATTGTAAAAATTGACAAGGATATTGAATTTGGCGGACAAAATATTCCAATTATAGCCGGTCCTAACGGAGTCGAAAGTCTGGAATTAATGAGAAAAGTAGCTAAAAATCTCAAAAAAAATAATATAAAATTAATAAGAGGACATTCGTATAAACCTCTTACGTTTCCTTATAGATCAAAGCAATATAGCGAGACGCAGTCACAAGGTATGAACTGGATGGATACTATAAAGAGAGAATTTAATTTAAAAGTTGTTACTGAACTAACTGAAATACAATTTATAGATAGAGTTTGTAAAACCGCAGATATCTTACAAATTGGTTCTAGAAACATGCAAAATCTAGAATTACTAAGAGAAGTTTCTAAAACTGGGTTTCCTATAATTCTAAAAAGACACTTTGGATCAAGTTTAAGAGATTTTCTAGGAGCTGCTGAACATATTTTAGTTGAAGGAAATAATAAATTGATTTTATGTGAAAGAGGAATTTCTATTCCTCACACTCATCGAGAAACTTCCCGATTTGCATTAGATATCCAAGCAATTCCAGCACTTAAAGAAATTTCGAAATACCCAATTATAAGTGATCCTAGTCACGCTTCATTTTGGGCGCCATGGGTTCCTAGTTTAACTTATGCGTCTATTGCTGCAGGGTGTGATGGATTAATAATTGAAATGCACCCAAACCCAAAAAAATCTTTAGTAGATCCTCTTCAACCATTAAATTTTAATGAATTTTCAAAAGTAGTTAAACAATCTAGACTTGTGGCAAAATCTATAAAAAGAAAAATTAGTTAACTTGTAATGATTAAAAAAAAAAGAATTTTAATCATGGGTCTGCCAGGATCAGGAAAATCTTTTTTAGCCAAACGTGTGGTTAAATTTTTAAAAGCGAACTGGTTAAATGCAGATAAAATAAGAGGAAAATACAATGATTGGGATTTTTCAAAAAAAGGAATTATACGTCAAGTGACACGCATGAAACATTTATCTGATAAATCTAGAAAAAAAATAACTGTTGCTGATTTTATCTGTCCGTTACCAGAACAAAGAAAAATATTCAAACCACATTGTTTAATTTGGATGGACACTATAAAAAAAAGTCGATACCCAAGAATAAATCGTATTTTTAAAAAACCAAAAAAATATGATGTAAGAATTAAAGAAAAACAAATTAAATCAAATTTAATAGAAGTAAAGAAAATATTAAAATTAAAAATTTTAAGGTCAAAATAATCTCAAAAAATTACTGACTATTTTTTTAAATAACTTAAACCATGAATAATAATATTAAAATAATTTGCACATTAGGACCCAGTTCACTGAACAAAAGATTTTTAAATTTTGCAAAAAAAAATGGCGTAAAATTATTAAGATTAAATATGTCTCATTTAAAGATTATTGATTTAAAAAAATCGATAGATTTTATTAAAAAAAATTCTCCAATCCCAATTTGTATTGACACAGAGGGAGCACAAATAAGAACAAAGGTAAAGTTTGATAAATTTATTCGTCTAGGAAAAATTATGGAGATTAATGATAAGAAAAAAGAATTTTGCTTATATCCAGAATACATAATTGATAGAATAAAAGTAAATGACATATTAAATATTGGATTTAACAATTTAAAAGTTAAAATTTTAAAGAAAGATAAGAATATCATTTGTAAAACCATTTCCTCAGGTAAACTTGAAAATAATAAAGGGGTTCATATTGAAAATAGAAAAATAAAAATTGACTATTTGACAAAAAAAGATTTTGAGGCAATTAATATAGGAAAGAAATATCAAATAAAAAATTACGCTCTATCATTTACTAATTCAGTCAATGATGTGCTTAATTTTAATAAAATGCTTCCAAAAGAAAATAAAATTTTTAAGATAGAAACCTTAAATGCTTGCAAAAACTTCAGAAAAATAATTAAACATGGAAAAAATTTTTTAATTGATAGAGGGGATTTATCTAAAGACGTAAAAATTGAAAATATTCCTATTTTTCAAAGAAATTTATTCAAGATAAAAAATAAACTGAAGCAAAAAAATATTTTTGTAGCGACAAACTTATTAGAAAGCATGATCGAAAATAGTTTTCCGACTCGAGGAGAAGCAAATGATATATTTAATTCTCTTGAAATGGGTGCAAATGGTTTGGTTTTAGCTGCTGAAACAGCGATAGGAAAAAATCCAATAAGTGCTGTTAAGTTTCTTGATCTGATGATTAAAACCTTTAAAAAAAGTAAATATCAAAAAATTTAATTTAATTTATGCAATTGGTTCTTCTTGTAACTGGGGGGCGAGGTGGCTCAGATTTTTTTCAAGGACATCTTGATGATCATAAAGAAATCATACAATTTCCAGGTATATTAAGAATTGAACCAAAATTCATAAAGTTGTTAAATAGTGACTATAAACTAATAGCTAAAAAATTTACTAAATTCGCACCAATTTTTTTTGACTCTAGGTTAAATAAAATTGAAAGACATGACAAGCTTGGAAAAACTAGAGATCAATTTTATACAGTAGATAGAAAAAAATTTATTAAAAATTTTAATAACTTAATTACGAATAAAAAAAAATATAGTACAATTGATTTAATCAAAAAACTACATTTAGCTTACTACACAACCAGAAACAAAAATATTAAAAAAGCAAAAATTTTGTTTATTCACACGCACACAGTTTTTTTAACTAAAAAATTTATAAATTTAACTAAAGTTAAAAACTTTTCAATTGTCTATACGATGCGTCATCCTTTTAATGCATTATTTTCACCGATTAAGAATTGGTTAAATTTTAATAACGGATCATCTTTTTTTTCAAAAGATTTGTATTTTCAATTTGACTTAGCTTTAAATGGCCTATCAGATTTAGTGGACATTACAAAAAAAACATATGTTGTTCAGCTAGAAAATCTAATAAATAAAAAAAAAGTTGTAATGAAAGACTTTTGTAAAATTTATAAAATTACATATTCAAAGTCTATGCTTAGCTGTACATATTTTGGAAAACAATGGTGGGGAGATCAGATTAGCAAAAGATGGCTTGGAAAAAAACCTAAACAAAAGGAAAATAAAATTGATGAAATTAAAAAATATTTTTATGAAAAAGATTTAGATTTTTTTTACAATTTAACTCAAGATGTAGTCTTTCAATATTATAATGAAAAAAAAAAAGTAAATAGAAATATTAGGATCTTATTTTCTCCCACAAAAGCTGAAATATTGGTTTGGTTTAATACATTGAAGCATTTAAAGCTTAAACATATTTTAAGTATACCATTCTATTATATTAAAAGAATTATACTGTTAAATAAATATAGTGTGAGAAATTCTATTTACCCATATTCTCTAGGATCAAACTAATCTGATTTATAAAAATGAGTTTACCAATTTCATTTAAACCTAAAAAAAACTACAAACTTATTAGACTCGGAAGAGATAATGATGGAGGATATCTAGTTGGAAGTAAAACCATTAAAGAAACAAAAAGTTTATTATCTTTTGGGATTTTAGATGATTGTTCATTTGAAAATGATTTTAAGAAAAAAAATTCTGTAGAAGTTTTTTGCTTCGACCAAATTAAATATAAATCTTATTGGATTAAAAGAATCTATAATGATTTGGGTGCATCAATCTATAATATCAATTTTTCTTTTTTCAGGAATACTATTTTTAGATACTTTGAATTTAAAAAATTTTTTAAAGATAAAACAAACTTTCTAATTGAAAAACATCTTGTCAAAGGAAGTTTAAAAAAAATAATCGATGAAGATAACGAAATCAAAAAACCGCTTTTAATCAAAATTGATATAGAAGGAGCTGAATATAGGTTGTTGGATGAAATATTACTATATCAAAAATTTTTGTCTGGATTGATTATTGAATTTCATGATGTAGATTTAAATCAAGAAAAGATTGCTAAATTTATTGATGATTTCAATTTACATCTCACTCATATACACCCTAATAATTTTGGACTAAAAGATGAGAAGGGTGATCCCAAAGTAATAGAAATGACTTTTGAAAAAAATCCTTTAATTGTAGATGGTGATAATGTTCTACCCAATAACTTAGATCAATCTTGTGATCAAAAAAACGAAGAAATAGAGTTAAAATTTCTTTAATAAGTTTTAATTTTTATCATGAATAAAAAAACTATAGCAATAATTATTGAAAATTTTTTGTATGGAGGAACAACTACTCATTTAATAAATTTTATAAATAGTAAAGTTTGCAAAAACTATTCTTTTAAAATAATCACAAATAAGAATAATAAGGCTATCAAAAATATAAAAGAGTCTTGCAATTTAAGTAAAATACAAATTATACAGTTTAATTCTCTTAACGCCCTACAATCAGAATCATACTTTATCAAATTAATTTTTTTTTCATTAAAACCGCTTCTTTTTTTATTATCAATAATTCAAATGATATTTCTTCTTAAAAAAATTAAGTTTGATACTATATTACTTAATTGTGGTGGTTATGGAGACTTTAGATCTGAAATGGCAGGCGCAATTGCTTCAAAATTTCTTAAGAAAAAAAATTTATTCATATTAATTCATCATTGTTATTCTAAGCCAAAAATTTGGGGTGGAGTAATTAATTTTGTTAATAAAAAGATTTCTACTTTTTTTACTATGATCTTTTTTGTTTCAAAGGCCACTAAAGATTCGATAAAAAAGAACACCTCATTAATAAGCAAGTCTTCAAAATGTAAAATTATATATAATGGAGTTCCTGTTAGATCTTTTAAAATTAAACAAGTAAGAAAATTAACAGTTAAACAAGGGGTATATAAAATTGGTATGCTTTCGAGAATTGAAGAGTATAAAGGTCATTTAGATTTAATTCATTCTTTTACAAAATTATCAACTAAAGAAAAAAATAAATTTAAAGTTTTTTTTATTGGAAATGGAGACTCAATTTTTCTAAGAAAAGTAAATGATGCAATTAGGGACAATAATCTTAAAAAATATTTTCAAATAATTAATTATATAAATATAGATAGTTATACAATTCTTAATAATTTCGATATCACAGTGTCTTTAACAAAAGATTTTGAGGGTTTTGGTTATTCTATTGCAGAGTCTTTATTTGTGAAAACTCCGGTAATTTCAACAAATGTGGGTGGAACTAAAGAATTTTTAAACAGCAAAGTTGCAAATATTGTTAAACCACATGATAATATAGGAGTCGCTAGAGAATTAAAAAATTTCTTATTAAAAAAAAAAATTTGGAGAAATAAAGCCAAACTTGGAAGAAAAATGATTATAGAACATTTTAATTCTGAAAAAATGAGTAAATATTTTTTAAGTAACCTTATATTAACTAAATGATTTTAACTAAAAAATACCTAAATAAAAAAGTAATTGTAACTGGACATACTGGTTTTAAGGGTTCTTGGTTAAGCGCTTGGCTTATTCTTTTAGGAGCAAAAGTAATTGGAATTTCTGACAATTATTCGACCAGCCCATCCCATTTCAAATCTTTAAAGATTAAAAATAAAATTAAACACTATTTAACAGACGTCAGAAACCTTAAAGAAATTAAAAAAATTTTTATAAAACACAAACCTGATTATGTTTTTCATTTAGCTGCACAGCCATTAGTAAACACTTCTTACATTGATCCAATAAAAACCTTCGAAACTAATATTTTAGGCACACTAAATATTTTAGAGTCGTTAAGGTATATAAAAAATAGGTGCATTGCTGTCATAATAACAAGTGATAAAGTTTATAAAAATTTAGAAATAAAAAAAGGTTATAAAGAAACTGATATATTAGGCGGCTTTGATCCTTACAGTGCTTCAAAAGCTAGCGCTGAGTTAATTTTAAAATCTTATATAAATTCTTATTTTTTTAAAGAAAAAAAAAATATTCGTATAGGCATAGCAAGGGCTGGAAATGTGATCGGTGGGGGAGACTGGTCTGAGAATCGATTAATTCCAGATTGTATAAAATCTTGGTCAAAAAATAAAACTGTTATCTTAAGAAATCCAAGATCCACAAGACCTTGGCAGCATGTTCTAGAAGCATTACAGGGTTATTTGCTATTATCATTAAAACTTCAAAATAATAAAAACCTTCATGGGCAAGCTTTTAATTTTGGTCCAGATAATAAATTTAGTTATGACGTTCATTCAGTTGTAAAATTAATGGGAACTTTTTGGAAAAACATTAGGTGGAAGACAATTAAAAAAAGAAAAGTTAATTTTCATGAGTCTGAATTATTGCAACTAAACTCAAATAAAGCAAAAAAATTATTAAATTGGAAAAGTATACTTACATTTAGAGAAAGTATACAATTAGTAGCTAATTGGTATAAAGATTTTTATGACAAAAAGAATCCATCATTAATTACTTTTTCTCAAATTAATTTTTTTATGCAACTTTTAAAAAGAAGAAAATAGATAAATATCATGAAAATAGTAATATTAGCTGGTGGGTTGGGAACCAGAATATCCGAATACACTAAAACTACCCCGAAGCCCATGATTAAGATTAAAGGTAAACCAATAATATTTCATATAATGAAACATTATGCCAAATACGGTTTCAAAGATTTTTATATTGCCGCAGGATACAAAAGCAATATCATTAAAAATTATTTTAAAAATAAATCTTTTGGTTGGAAAATTAAAATTATTGATACTGGAAAAAATACTATGACTGGGGGCAGAGTAAAAAGATTAAAAAATTTTTTAAAAAATGATACATTTATGCTGACTTATGGGGACGGAATAAGTGATATTAATATAAAAAAATTAATCTTATCTCATAAAAGAAATAAAAAATTAGTTACATTAACAGCCGTAAGACCCCCAGCAAGGTTTGGTGCCTTAAAATTAAAAGGTAATAAAGTAAATTATTTTAAAGAAAAATCAAAAGTCGATGAAGGATGGATTAATGGAGGTTTCTTTGTGATTGAGCCAAAATTTATAGATCTTATTAAAAATGACAATACATTTCTAGAGAGAGAGCCGTTAGAGAAAGCATGTAAAAAAAGAGAGCTATGTGCATATAAACACTATGGTAAATGGCAATGTATAGATACACAAAGAGATTTAGAAAAAGCAAAATCTTTTTTTAAATAATACACAGATGGCAACAGTCAAAAATATATTAAAAAAAATTATCCCTAATAAATTCTTAAACATTTATCATAATATTAAAATCAAAAAAAAAATAAATTCTAAAGATATAAAGGAGATCTTTAAAGAAATTTACTTACAACAGCTGTGGAGACCTCAAAATAAAAAAAAAATTTTTGAATTTTATTCAGGAATAGGATCTTACGATGACGAATTGGTTGCAGACTATATTTATTCAGTCAAAAAATTTTTAAAAACTTTTAAAAATAAGCCTGATGTAGTAGACTTAGGATGTGGAGATTTTAATATTGGTTCAAAATTAAGAAAATATTGTAGAAATTATATAGCAAGTGATATTGTTGAAGAATTAATTGAACATAACAAGAAAAAATTTAAGAAATTAAAAGTAGATTTTAGAGTTTTAGATATTACTAAGGATGAACTTCCAAACGCAGATATCTGTTTTTTAAGACAAGTTTTACAACACTTGTCAAATAATTCAATTTTCAGATTTATAAAATTATTAAAAAAAAAATACAAATATATTTTAATTACTGAACATTTTCCCAGCATTCCAAAAATAATTCCAAATATTGATAAATCTGATGGCCCAGATATAAGAATTTATCAAAATAGTGCAGTTGTATTAACAGCTCCTCCATTTAATTTAAAAATAGTTAAGGAGAAGATAATTTGTAAGTCCAGGTCAAAAAAAATTATAAATTTTGATGGATATTTAAAGACAACTTTGCTTCAACTTTTTAGTTAATTTAAGGGCGTGTAGTTCAGTGGTAGAACGCTACGTTGACATCGTAGAGGTCATAAGTTCAATTCTTATCACGCCCACCAAATTGCTATTTTTATACAATAATAAACCTTTACTTTGTAATACTTAAATATTATAAAAACTTGCCTGGTAATTATTGCGAAGGGGCCACACCCGATACCATTCCGAACTCGGAAGTTAAGTCCTTCAGCGCCGATGGTACTTTGACTTAAGATATGGAAGAGTAGGACGTTGCCAGGCTATTAAAAATTATGAAAATAGCTAGTTCACTGAAGTCACTGAAAAAAAGAGATCTAAACTCTAAACTTGTTAAGCGAAGAGGCAAACTTTACGTAATAAATAAAAAGAACCCAAAATTTAAAGCTCGCCAAGGTTAAAATGAGCGAACAAGATTTCAAAAAAACTTATAATGGTTTTACAAAATTAG
>MDTB01066265.1_pt1 | contig 25885 bp, 18 predicted proteins | sample 811161 | NCBI WGS metagenome assembly MDTB01 (sample SAMN05326650, study PRJNA326480) | marine metagenome | isolation source: seawater | place: Mediterranean Sea | collected 2009 | reverse complement strand
TGAAACCATCACCCGGGTGACAATAATCACGGCATAGATAACCGCTGAAATAATCCCAGGAATAAACCCAGCCAACAGCAATTGGCCAACTGACTCCTCAACAATAATGGCGTACAGCACCAGGATTGCGCTGGGTGGAATAAGCGAGGCTAAGGTGCCGCCTGCGGCCACCACACCGGCGGCAAGTCGGCGATCATAGCCATGGCGAAGCATCTCCGGAATGGCGGTTCGGGCAAACACCGCCGCCGTCGCCGTCGAGGCACCGGACACCGCGGCAAAACCAGCGGTTGCGAAAACCGTTGCCACGGCCAAGCCGCCCGGCAACCAGCCGAGCCATTTACGTGCCGCTTCAAAAACCGCTTGGGTCATGCCCGCATGAAAGGCCAAATAGCCGATCAAGATGAACATCGGTAGCACGCTCAAGACATAGGTCAGCGATTTTGAATGCGGGATCGTTCCGGCCATTCCGACACCGGCATCCCAGCCGATAATTGCAATAAGACCGGCCATTCCGACAGCACCGGCTGCGATGAAAACCCGCACACCGATAAAAACAAGCCCCATCAGCGCGAAAATGCCGATGATGCCAATCGTTAATGGTTCCATATCAATCATTGTTTGGCATCCTCATCCGCGTCAGCTTTATAGTCATCCCCTAAGGCATCTTGAATCTCGCCATCGGCCTGCTCCTCCACATCCAGCACCAGAGGCACTGCGATCGGAGTCGCCGTCGGGGTCAAAAACAAACGGAAGTAGCCAAGAAACTGCAGAAATAGCCGCAGCCATAAAATCGTTAACGCCACAGGCACCATGAGTTTGGTCGGCCAGATGGCGATTTCGGCATTGATGCTCGAATCACCTGCTTCCCAGGCGCGCAGAAAATGTCCGTAGCTTGGTGAAATCATCAAAGCAATGAAAACCATTGATGCGAGAATCGACAAGACTTCAGCAAACCAAAAGGTCCGACCACTGAAGCGGGAAATGATCAATTCCATCCGCACATGGCCGCCCAAGCGCTGGCAATAGGCCACTGCCAAAAATGCGAACAATGCGATCGATTGTTCGACCAAATCGATATAGCCAAAAATCGGATAATTGAAGATTTTGGCCATGACGATCTGCGCCGTACCAAAAAACATCAACAAAAAGATACCTGCAGCCGACACCCAGGCCAGAATATCTTCAAAAATTGAGTAGATACGGTTGACGGCGGCCAAATTTGCGCCGTAACCGCTATCATTCACCGCGACCATGAAAGCCTCCTGGAAAAATAGAGGAAAAACGCGCCGGAACAGCGATTCCGACGCGCTTCATTGTTCACTAAAAGACAGGAAGCAAATTAGCTGCCGTCCGCAGTTTTAATGATCAGGTCAAAAAGTTCCTGAGCCGGTACACCGTCTTTGCTGCCTTCAGCAATCCAGTTATCCCAAATCGGCTTACCACCGGCGGCCCGTAGGGATTTCAGATCGGCGTCTGAATATTTCACTTCAACCAGCTTCTTGCGCAACATCGGCAGGTTAACCGCGTCTTTTTCCGCATAAGCGGATTTCAGCGCACCATAAGCCGAATCTTTCGCTTCCATGATCAGCTTTTGATATTCCGGCTCCAATTTGTCCCATGCTTTGGTGTTAACAACCAACGGGCAGTTAGCGCTACCAAGTGACATGTTTGAGGTGAACCAGTCTGAAATTTCATGCAGTTTGTAGGCAACATGGGCGTATGAGAACGGCCATGAGGCACCATAAACGGCGCCACGCTCGACCAAGGAATAAGTCTCTGGTGCCGGCACTGTCGCTGGCACCGCACCGATTGCCGCCATTGCTTTACCCATACCACCAAGGGCACGGACCTGCTTGCCACTCCAGTCAGACATGGAAGCAGGCGGTTTGCCTTTGCCCATGAACTCGTACTGCGGCAGGATCGATGACATCACAAATTTGGCGTCCCATTTGGCCAAGTCGGCAACAACCGCCGGATGGGCGTAATAGGCTTCGCTGACATTGCGCTGAACGTCAAAATTGGCGATCGGCAGGAACGGCAGATCAAGACCGCTCAAAGTTGGCGTTTTGGCAGGATGATAGGATGAGCAGAACATCGCCATCGGGAATGCACCCAATTTGATGCCGTCGAGATTTTCTTTCGGCTTTGACAGCTGGCTGCCGTAACCAATCCGAATTTTGAATTTACCGCCTGACTTCTCGTTCACATATGCGGCCATTTGCTCGATGCCCATCGTGAAGGCCCGCTTTTTGCCCCAGACGGAAAGATTCCATGTTTTGGCCTCGGCGACGGTGATGCCGCTCAAGCCGGCGACTGCGGCAATTGCGGCAGCGCTGATCAGAAATTTATTCATTGTGTAGCCTCCCAAGGCTTTGGTCCCAAAATAGGTGTGACGTCAGTTTACGTCACAATGCACAATATGAAACTGCTAACGCTGCTTCAAGCACCAAATGCACCTCCGCAGGCAGAACAATCCGCCCAAAAAACCGCCCATAAAAAAATCTATCGCAGGCAACGAAGCCACCACTTTGGTCAACCACAATTCATTGTTGCAGCGATAGATCATGCGATCGGCGGAGCTGATATCGTCGCAATCAAATCATCGGCGATCGCGGCTGCCCTGTCCCATGAAAATGTGCGCCGAATTCGCTCCGACGCCTGCAGACCTCGGCGGCGCGCTTGTTCGCGGTTTTCATAAACCGTTCGCATTAATACCCGCAAGTGATCACGGTCCGGCTCCGCCCAGACACCATAATCGCCATCTATGGTTTCAAAATAGGGCTTGTCGATTGCTACCATGTGGTTTTTCAGGCGATATGATTCGGCCCCTAGAAAATCTCGTGGTGCGCTGTAATCAGTTGCGATCACAGGCAGCCCACAGGCCATCGCCTCAATCAGCGGCAGGCCCCAGCCTTCTGCACGAAACGGGCTTACAAAAGCATCACAGGCACGATACAGCCTGGCAACCAGCTCAAAGCTTTTGAAGGGTGGAATAAATGCCAGTTTATGTGAATGGCGGATGCCAATCGACCGCAGAATGGCCGGCAAGTCATAGTCTTTGTCATGGCTGTTGTGACAGGCAACAAGCAGTTTTACCGGCTCATCAGGGCCGAATTCCGCATCAAAAGCCTCGATCAACAAGCGCGTCCCTTTGCGATCCTCATAGCGGCCGATGTTCAAAAACCGAAATTCAGGGCCATCGCCGAAAGCATCGGTTTTCGGACCGTCGGGGCAAAATAGCGTGGCATCGATACCTTCGGGCACGACATCAACTTGGCGTGCCGGAAAGCCATTATCGATCATGACCTGCCGGCCCCATGTGGACGGCACCCAAATTCTATCGGTCGCACCCAGCGGCTTTTGCCAATCAGCGGGAATTCGCGTTGATTCCCAAACTGTGTATGCGACCTTTGGCCCCGGTGCGGTCGCCAGGACATCCATCAAACTGCCATATAACAGGGCGATCGACACCAGGTCTTGACCGTACAGCTCGGCCAGTTGGTTTTGATCTTCTTGCCACGGCCCCTCCAATCCGATCAACGGCGAGCTAAAAACCGGCCGTCGTTTGGCCAAGGCTTCAAAAAATCCGCGTGTGTGCGTGTTATAACCATAGCGACCTTGAAACCAAGCAATCGCATGAACCGGCACTTTCGGCAGTTTCATTTCACCCACTCCGATGGCCAATCATGGCCGTGGTTTTCCGACACAAAGCGGTTCACCATCGCCACCATCGTCATCGGTTGATAATTAAACTCTGAGGTTGCCTGGGCAGTAGATACACAAAAGGCTTGCTGCACTTTGGGGACCGTTGTTACCGCTGCAGTAGAGTTAACGGCATCGTGCATCTGCATGACCACCTGGCGGATCGCCATCGGCGCGGCGGCGGCCAGGGTTAGCGTGTGGAAACCATGCCAGGCGGTGTTTGCCAGATGCACCGCCCACGCCGCTAAATCGGCCACATGTACGGCATTGTTAAAATCTGCCTCGGCATTAAAAATCTCAACCGCATCGCCGGTTTTTAATTTCGCCAACGTATTCGTGAGCCAATTTCTCGGCGCAGCTGGACCAAGAACGCCAGGCAAGCGGGTAACCACCACAGGCGGGCCACCCGCCGCCGCGGCCATGGCGAAAAGACGCTCGGCAAACAGTTTGCTGGCACCATAAAGGCCGGGCTGCACGGGTACTGTCGACGGCTCAACCACAGGCACGGAAATCGTGCCGTACACAGACAAGCTGGACAGAAATAAAATCCCCCCAACGTCACTGCCTGACGCCCAATCCAAGAGGTGCTTGGCAGCGATGATATTGTCGGTCAAATAGCGATCCGGGTCACCGCCGCCCGGTTCATGGTCAGCGGCGGCGGCAGCGGCCGCATGGATGACCAAATCAACCCGTCCCGGAACGGTCAAATCGGGGGTTGATAAATCATGAACAAGGGTCTCGAAACGGGCATCCGGCCGCGCCGGCATGCGGCGATAATGGGCGATGACCTGGTGGCCGGCGGCCGCCAGCATGCTGGCAACATGGCTGCCCACAAAGCCGCCCGCACCGGTTACGAAAAACCGCATTTCACCCTATCCTCATTTTGACCAAACAACGATTGATCAAGTCGCCAAGCGTCCCCGAAAATAATCAATTGTGCGGGCTAATCCAGTCTCTAAATCAACCTCCGGCTGCCATTTTAGATGGGTTCGCGCTCGGCTTATGTCCGGACAGCGCTGCATCGGATCATCGGTCGGCAACGGCGCATAACTAATCGTCGATGAGGAGCCGGTCATTGCTTTGATGGTTTCCGCCAAGGATCCGATTGCCGTTTCCTGAGGATTGCCGATGTTGAGGGGGCCAATCAGGTCTGCCGGTCCATCCATCATCCGCAGCATCGCCTCGATCAAATCATCGACATAACAAAACGATCGGGTTTGCCCGCCGTCGCCGTAGATACTGATCGGACGATTTTCCAGCGCCGCAACAATAAAGTTTGAGACCACACGACCATCATTGGGATGCATGCGTGGGCCAAAGGTGTTGAAAATCCGCACCACTTTTACCGGCAACGCATGCTGTCTGTGATAGTCAAAAAACAGCGTCTCTGCGCATCGCTTACCTTCATCGTAGCACGCCCGTGGACCGATCGGATTGACGTTGCCCCAATAGTCTTCGGTTTGCGGATGAACACTTGGATCGCCATAAACCTCGCTGGTTGAGGCTTGCAAAATCTTCGCCCCCAGACGCTTTGCCAAGCCGAGCATATTAATTGCCCCGTGAACGCTGGTTTTGGTCGTCTGCACCGGGTCGTGTTGATAGTGAATTGGCGATGCCGGGCAGGCCAGATTGAAAATTTCATCCACTTCAATATACAGCGGAAAGGTCACATCATGGCGCATCAATTCAAACCGGGGGTTATCCATCAAGTGCAGGACATTGTCTTTCGTGCCGGTATAAAAATTATCCAAACAAATGACGTCATCGCCGCGTGCGAGCAAGCGCTCGCATAAATGGCTGCCGAGAAAACCAGCCCCGCCCGTCACCAAAATGCGCCGCCGTTGTGTCAACATGCTCACTCCAATCTTCGTTTTTTACTCTTGTTAAGAGTTTGCGATTTGAAGCCTTATCCTATGCCGAAATGGGCACACACTCCAGTGACCAATGGCGCCAAGGCCGGTCAGTCCGGCGCAAAACTGTTTTGGCCGTCAACGTTGCTGACCGTGCCGGAGGCGGCTAAATAGTCATGCCGCGTCATATCTTCTAACAGCGCATGATCGTCCGGCGTGTTGGCAACAAACCGCCGTCCATCTTCTAAACGGCCATAGAGAATTGCGAAGGCAGGACCCTCTCGATCATGCATGACGGTGTAGGTTTCAATACTGGCTTTACCGGTCGGCTCAGCGCAAAAATCAGGACCTTTGTCGGCATTTATTTCGGCTTGGTAAAGCGCTGGATCAGGTGGCGCGAATGGCCGCTCAATAGGTGCCGTCGAATAAATTCCGGCCGATTGTTTGGTGATATAATTACCATTCGCCGTGACCAACCCCTTGGTACCGGGTTTGGCCCGCACCTTGGCCATAATTTCAGCAATCGAATGGGTTACGTAGTTGTTTCCCGGACCGCCGAAATACGGCAGCCCGCCGGTGACGGTTAGGCCACGCTGATCGGTCTCATCAATGCCCATTTCCGCGCAGGCAATCTCGACTGCCGAGGGAAAGCAACTGTAAAGATCAAGATAATCCATGTCAGCAATCGTTGCCTCCGCCATGGCCAAGGTTTCGCGGGCAACAACCGACATCGCCGGTGAGCTGTAGAAGTTTTTTCGATCACTCAGATACCAATGATCATAGGCATCTGCGCAACCGTGCAGATAAACCCAGCGATCCTCGGAAATGCCAAGCTCCCGTGCTTTGGCAACCGACGTTAAAATGAGCGCGGCAGATTGATCAATGAACGCATTTGCATTCATCAATTTGGTATAGGGAAAGCCAATATAGGGGTTTGCTGGACTGAGCGTGGCGATATCATCGGCCGTAAAGCCTTGCCGTCGATCCGCCATCGGATTATCGGCAGCGACGGCCGCAAACTGCGCAAATAAGGCACCCATGGCCTTGCCATGGTCGGAAATGCTGCGTCCACGCGCACCCCGAATGGCATTCTCGATCATCGGATAGGCGAAGATCGCACCTGCCATCCGATGACGTTCTTCGGCATCGCTCCAGCCACGTTTTTCGACACCCCAGGAGTCGAACCGGCCCCCGGGGTCTTCGCTCCAATCCAGTGTCAGGTTGGCGCGTTGAGCTGCTTTTTGCGTTGCCAGCGCCTCACCACCTGCGATCAACGCTGCCGAAACCTCGCCGCGTGTCACCATTTCAAACAGACGATTAACGCACCATTGCGGCATATTGCCCCCGGCATAGGTGTAAACCAAGCGCTGCGACGCTGTTGCACCAAGGCGGTTTGCAAGTGATTGCGGCGGATTGGCATAACGACCAAATGGACAGGTAAACCGCCAACTTGTATCTGAAAAAGCGCGAATAACGACAACCGTGTCCAAGGCTTTCAAAAGCGCCGGACCGGGGCCTGCGTCAGCGGCTGCTTGGCGTGCCGCCGAGGCCGTCAAATCAATCGGTGACAGCGCTTGCATTGGATCTGCTTCGCGTTGTGTGACTTGGCCTGCGCCCACTAAAATCGGTATCCTGCTCTCATCCATCGCCTTGCCCCAAAATTATCTTTTGACCGAGCCATGATTAATGGCCGTCCGCCTGCCATTCAACGCGGGATAGCAGGCAATGACAAGCGCAACGACTTCCGACACACTATTGACCAGCGTCGGCATTCGGGTATGACTTTCGATACAGTTGCCGACGCGGTGTCGCACTGTGGATTGCACAGACCAAAAAATGGCGTCATGACTGTGATCAATACGCATTGTATTTATGTGGGCTATGATGGCCGCGAGGATATCGCCTATCAAGTTTGCAAATATTCGTTGCAGCGACACAGCAGCCAGCAAATCGCCGTTACACCGCTCATTCAAAGCGATTTGCGCAGCCGTGGCCTGTACACCCGGGCGGCGGACCCCTTGGCCTCAACGGAATTCACCTACACCCGGTTTTTAACGCCTTACCTGGCAGGTTTTAACGGTTGGGCCTTGTTCTGCGATTGCGACTTTCTGTGGTCCGGCGATGTTGCAGAATTGTTTGCCCTGGCCGATCCCAAAAAAGCCGTGATGTGTGTCCATCATGATCATCGTCCTGATGAAAACACCAAAATGGACGGCGCAACACAGACTGTTTACCCCCGTAAAAACTGGTCCAGTTTGATGCTTTTTAACTGTCAGCATCCGGCCAATAAATGTTTGACGCCGGAACTGATCAACCGGGAAACAGGTGCCTTTCTACATCGCATGCAATGGCTTGACGATGATTTGATCGGTGCGCTGCCGGAAACCTGGAACTGGTTGGAAGGCTGGTCCAAAAAGCCAAGCTCGGGATATCCGAAAGCCATTCACTTCACCCGAGGCGGCCCCTGGTTTTCAAATTGGCAACATGTGGATTATGCTGACCGCTGGCTGGCTGAAAAGACGGCACTCGAAAATCAACAGTGACCGGCAAAGCGGTGACAAAAAGCAAATCTAAAAAATCCAAAAAATCGCCGCGACAAGCCTTCAAACGGCCGGATCCACGCCTCATTTTGGTTACGCAAGCGCTCAACCGTGGTGACCTTGTCGGCGCCGGTCGCGGCTATGCGGCATTGCTGAAAGCCTATCCGGGCAATGCGGTATTTTGGGGGCAATTTGGCCAGCTGGCTGATCGGCGCGGTGACCAGGCAAGTGCGTTTCAAGCAACCCAAAAAGCCTTATTGATCAATCCGCAGAGCCTGACCGCAACCGTAAATTTATCCAGTTTCGCAAAGCCATATCTACCCACAGGGACGCTGCTGTCTTTGGCCCGTTGGGGGCAAATTGTTGCCCCCCGATTGGCCCATGGATATTTCAATCATGCAAGCGCGCTTGATTTCATTGCCGATCAACTTGCCAGCGCGATCCCGGATTATCGACGCGCTGTTTTGCTCAACCCGCAGCATATAAAATCAATAATTAACCTGCAGCGCCAGAACCTCACCACCAAGCCGCACGCGACACTCCCCTTCATCGCTTTTGGCGCAACCTTGCTTGCCCCAGAAATGCCCGAAGCCTGGGAGGGTTTCGGTGTGGCGCTGAAACAAGCCGATGCATTGCATGCGGCTGCAACAGCCTATCGACGGGCCGCGATATTAGCCCCTGGTAGAGCTACCGGGTGGTTTAACTTCGGCAATTTAATGCAAGCGCGCAGCAGCGATGAAAAAGCCATAAGCTTTTACAGGAGATCACTCAGCATTCAGCCTGAGGTGGCCGCCTGTCACTGGAACCTGGCGCTTTGTCAATTACTGACCGAAGATTTTGACAATGGTTGGCAGTCATATCGGTGGCGCTGGAAATGGGCCGATTTCAGTTCTTCACCGCCGCCGACCGATTTCCCGTCATGGCAGGGCGAAAACCTGCGCGGTCGCCGACTTTTGGTTTTCAGCGAGCAAGGGCTTGGCGACAGTATTCAATTCGCCCGTTACCTGACGACGTTAGAAGCAATGGGCGCAAAAATCCTATTCCAGTGCCCGCAAGTATTGCACCGTTTGTTTCGCCATGCCGGCCTTAATGCCGAGCTGGTCACTGCCGATGACGCCATTACCCGCTGTGACTTCCAGGTCGCCTTGATGAGCCTGCCTCAACTTTTGCCGAACGCCGGCGCAAAGCCCTTGTCTTTGACGCTGCCGACTGCGCAAAAACAGCCGCCCGTAGGCGGCGATGCGACGCTTAATGTGGGGCTAATTTGGGCCGGAAATCCGGATCATCACCGCGACCATGAAAGATCAATTAGCCTTAGTCGGCTGGCACCCCTGCTGGCAGTGCCGCGAACGGCCTTTTTTGCGCTTCAGCACGGACCGGCCGGTGCCCAGGTTGATGCCCTTGGATGGCGGCAGCAAATGCCCGACTATGGCGATACAGCTGATTTCTATGATGCCGCCACAAATATTCAGGCCATGGACGTGGTGATCAGCATCGACAGTGCCTTGGCGCATCTGGCAGCCAGCCTTGGCAAACCAACCTGGATTATGGTTAGTGATCCTCCTGACTGGCGTTGGCATCGCGGCAGCAATGGCAGCCGCTGGTATCCGACAGTTCGCTTGTTTCGACAGACCGAGCGAAATAATTGGGATAACGTCATAGAGGACCTCACCGACGCACTGACGGCACAGGCAATAAAGCTAGGTGCAAAAGATCTGCATTTTTGATATATCGACGAGCGAATTTTTAAAATAAAAACCCTCAAAAAGGCATTTCGCATCCATGAACGACATATCCGACATGACAAAAAATACCGCTAATGCCGCGTTGTTTTATCAAGGCGATGCCTTTGATGCGAGCCGCGCAAAAGTCATGGGCAGAAATGTTGCCGGTGCCACTTTTTTGGGCGCTTTTTTGAAATATGCCAATGTTGATCAATGGCTGGCGGCGGTTCAAACCCGCGGCGATGAAGAGAAGTTTAAACAGCAGGTCGCGGATATATGTGACGCCAACGGCTTGCCGGCAAAACCAACGTCGGTGGTCGGCAATCAAAACTTCAAAGCCTTCACGGATGTCGGCTGCTATTTTTTGCCTGACCCGGGTATCGGTCGCCACACTTGGTTGCGGCGAGAACATAACCAACGCGCCTTTAGTTTTTGCGGCATCACCCACACCATCGCCAGCAACAATGTGATGGATCAATTCACGAAAACGTTTTTGACCCCTGTGCAAAGTTGGGATGCGGTCATTTGCACGTCAAAGTCAGTGCGCCAGGCGGTTGAACAATTAGCGGACGGCTATGCCGAATTTATCGAAGCACGCTTCGGCGTCAGGCCCAAACTCCCCATGCAACTGCCGATTATACCCTTTGGCACGGATGGCGACCTTGGCCGCAGCCGCCGGGATAACGCTGCCGGCCGGAAGGCGCTTCGGGCGCAATACGGGGTCGCGGAAGATGACGTGGTGATCATGTTTTTTGGCCGTTTGTCCTTCCACGCCAAGGCGCATCCGACGCCCATGCTGCAGGCCGTCGAGGAGGCCGCCGGGCGCCTGCCGAACACCAAGCTACATATTTTCATGGTCGGGCAATTTTATAATGAGGCCATTGAGGCGACGTTCCACAGCCTCAGTAAGGAGATATGCAGCGCCTCAACCTGCCATTTTCTTGATGGCGCACAACCTGACGTGGCCGAGGCCAGCTGGGCAGCAGCAGATATCTTTTTGTCACTGTCGGATAACATTCAAGAAAGCTTTGGCTTAACACCGCTGGAAGCAATGGCCGCAGGGTTGCCATGCGTAGTTAGCGATTGGGACGGGTACAAAGATACGGTGATTGAGGGTGAGACCGGATTTCGGATACCAAGCGTGATCCCGCCGCCTGGCTCAGGGACCTCAATTGGCAATGCACATGGCGTTGATCAATTGACCTATGATCGCTATATCGCTGCGGTCTCACAAACCACGGCCATTGATATTCCGGCCGCTGCAGATGCGATTGCAAAACTTGCCGATGAGCCAGAGCTGCGCCGAAAAATGGCCGCCGCCGGCCAGCAGCACATCGCCACAACGTTAGATTGGGCGCAAATCATTCCGCAATACCAAGAACTCTGGGCCGATTTGGCAGCACGCCGGGTCCTTGATGCCGAAAGTGCGCCGCGCGGCAAAGGTCGAAGCATGAACCCGTCACGCCCTGACCCGTTTGACATGTTTAAAAATCATGCCACGCATATCCTCAGCGCCGATGATGAAATCGGTCCGGGGACCGTTGGCCCTGTTGACATCAAACAATTGATCAATGCAACCCATTACAATGTGACCGGCGGTCTGTTCTTTTCCGAAGATGAAATCGCCATGGTGCTGGCAAAAGTCGGCGCCGGTCGAACCACTGTGAAGGATATGATAACCACCCTCTCGCCAAGGCATGCAGCGCAGATTAGTCGCGGTCTTACCTGGCTTTACAAATTCGGTCTGATTACAATCTCGAAGAAGTGAGACATGAAAGAAAAACAAGAAACGGATATCGTCGAGCAAGCCATCACCAAGGCCATGGGCCTGAGAAATGAGAAAAAACTCTCTGCTGCCATCGCGCTGCTGGTTGATGTTCAGAAAAAAAATAAAACTCACCCGCATCTCAATTTCCAACTCTCCCGGCTTTTCGGAGAGATTGGCAATCTTGAACCAGCGATCCGACATGCTGAGATTTCACTCAAAAACGCCGGCGCCCGGCCACCGCTGAACCTGCTGCTGCATCGCGGCGGCCTGGATCTGCTCAATAATGACCCCGCGCACGCATTGCAGATCGCACAAACGGCCACCGAACTATATCAGAATGAGCCGCGCACCTATTCCCTCGGCGGCCGCGCCTTGGCGGCGCTCAAAAACTATCCTGCGGCGATCCAGATGCTTGAAGCCGCCGTCAATTTAGGACCAAAAAACAGCAGTTATTTGAACCAGCTGGCGCAGACACTTGAGCTTGCGGGCGATTTTGAACGTGCCTTAATCGTTTTCGGCTTTTGCCGTAACGCCGAAAACCCACCAAAAAACGTGACCATGCTGATGGCAAATTTGTTGCAACGCATGGACCGCTATGACGACAGCTTGGCCTTGTATCGACGGGCACTCAAAGAATTAGGCCATAAAAGCTATCTTTACATGAACATGGGCGCTCTTTTTCGGCGTTTCGAGGCAATTGAAAATGCCTATCGATGCTATCAACAAAGTCTCGTCCTAGATCCCGGCGATGGTGGCTCTTATTACAACCTTGGTAATCTTGAACGCGGACGTTTAAACGTTGATGTGGCCGATAAATGGTTTCAAATGTCGACGATAATTGAGCCTGAAAATGGTACTTTCCATTGGAATTTGTCGCTTGTTAAACTTCTAAAAGGTGAGATTGAGGCTGGTTTCGCCGAGTATGAATGGCGCTGGCAACATGATGGCTTCCCGTCACGGCGGCGAAATTTTAGCCAACCACAATGGCAAGGCGACGATTACAGCGGCAAGACCTTGTTGGTTCATGCCGAACAAGGCATGGGCGATCATTTTCAATTCGTTCGCTTCATGCCGATGATTGCGGCCTTAAAAGGTAAGGGCGGTAAGCTGATCTTAGAATGCCATGAGCCTTTGATGAATTTGCTACAAACCTTCCCTGGGGTTGATCAGATCATTGAACGCAATGTTGACGACCCAAGCCAGCTGCCCAAATTTGACCTGCATTTGCCGATTGTGTCGGCACCTTTCGCCCTTGGCATGAAGACAGTCGATGATCTGCCAACAGCCGTTCCCTATCTGACGATTCCCGACGGTCCTGATTTTGAGCTTCCCAATGCCGACCCTGAAGCCCTTAAAATTGGCTTTGTGTGGGGCGGCAATCCCGGTTTCGGCGATGATCAAAAACGCTCGACAAAAATCGACTATTACCAACCTTTGTTCGATATTCCAGGAACCCAATTCTTCTCCATACAAAAAGGTCCACGGGAACCTGAGATCAGCGAAGCACCTGAAAAAGTGGTCCGTCTGAACGCCCAAATCGAGGATTTTCGTGATACTGCGGTGCTGATGACAAAACTCGACCTGGTGATCACGACCTGTACGTCGGTTGCACATCTTGCCGGTGCCCTGGGCCGGCCAACCTGGATTCTGCTGCACACAACGGCCGATTGGCGCTGGCTGATGGAACCCGAAAGCAGTGTTTGGTATCCAACCGCACGGTTGTTCCGGCAACCGAGCGACGGGGATTGGCAAAGCGTGTTCGACGCTGTCGGTGCCGCCATAACGGCGCGTGTCGCTGAACAGCGCAAAAGCGCCAAAGCTTAAGCCCATGGTTTCCTCTTGCCGGCGTTTTGCGCTCAGCCGCCGGCGAGGAGATCCGAAATGTGCCGAATTTAGCGGCCAAAACCGCTTTACCCTTTCCCACAGATGGGCTGGATGTTAATTGATTCCCAGCAGATGACATTTGCGTTAGGGGCAGAGAATGAAAAAGGCATTAATTATCGGCGGCGGTATGAGCGGGTGTGCTGTTGCCCATCAGATGGCGTTGGTGAACCCGGATTGGGATATTACCGTTATTGAGCGCGGCTCTTTTTTAGGTGGTGGTGTTAAAACCCATTGGCGCGGCGGTCACCCATTTACCTTTGGGCCACGGCATTTTTTAACCCCTTTGCCCGAGCTTTATGAATACCTAAACAGTGTTATTCCAATGCGCCGCTGCCAGGAGCATGAGTTCATCACGTATATTGAACCGGACCAGAATTACTATAGCTATCCGATTCACGCCGACGATATTTCACGGATGCCCGAAGAAGGCCAGATTCGCCAGGAAATGGCCGAAGCATTGCAAATGCAAGGCGCCGCCAATGCCAAGAATTTCGAAGAATATTGGACCGGCTCGGTCGGAAAAACGCTCTACAGCAAATTCGTCGATGGCTATTCACGCAAAATGTGGCAGCTGGAAAGCAATAAGATGATCGACGAGTTTTCTTGGTCACCAAAGGGTGTCACCATCAAAGAAGGTCCGCGTGCGACCTGGGACACGGCAATTTCGGCATATCCCATCGCCGCCAATGGCTATGATGATTACTTTGACATCGCGACCCAGGATGCAACCGTTCTGTTGAACACCGATATCACCGACTTTGATATGGACAACAAGCGCGTTCGCTTCAACGGCGAGTGGCAGCAGTTTGATATGATCATTTCGACCATCTCACCCGATACCATCATGAACAATGTTCACGGTGAACTGCCCTATGTGGGCCGTGAGTTTATGACCATCATTCTGCCGACCGAATTTGCCTTCCCGGAAAATGTCTACTTTGTTTATTACGCCGGTAATGAGCCATACACCCGCATTGTCGAGTATAAAAAACTCACACAACATAAATCCGATTCAACCCTTCTTGGGATCGAAATTCCCAGCGATAAAAACAAGCTTTATCCGCTGCCGATCCAATCGGAAATCGCCCGCGCCTATCAATATTTCAGCGACATGCCGGAAGGCGTCATCTCCATGGGCCGGATGGGCAGTTACAAGTACATTGATATCGACGATATTATTTTCCAAGCCATGGAATTGGCCAAGCAGATCAAAGAGGGCGGCGTTGCCCATCCGGTGCCTGTCTACGGCTCCGACAAGCTGGCCTTGAACCTTCTATCTAAAATGATCGCCCAAGGCACAACGGTGCAAGACATTGAAGCAGGGGTGAAACTGAAATAAACCTGCCGGCACTTCTGAGCGGCCCGCCGCCCCGCCGGGGCGGCGGCAAATACCGCCTACATCTACGCGCGATTAGGAACAATAAACGGCCATGGTGAGACTTCTTCGCTGCGGTCGACCAGCACTTCGATCAGGCGTGGGGCGTCGGCATCGATGGCGCTTTTCAGGGCGGTTTGCAAAGCGGCCGGGCTGTTCACCCGCTCACCTGCGACACCTTGCGCTTCGGCCAATTGCAGATAATCAATTTTCGGCAAATCCGAGGCGATCACACGGCCGTCAAAACGTGTCATTTGATCGCGCCGCACATTGCCATAGGCACCATTGTTGAACACCACCGTCACCAGCGCGATTCCGTGCTGCGCGGCGGTCGATAATTCCTGGGCCGCGAACATGAAGCCACCATCACCGGTGATACAAACAACCGGCGCATCCGGGCAGCCAACCTTCGCGCCAAGCGCCGTCGGCAAGGCAAAGCCAAGATTGCCTTGGTAGCCGGACGTTAAATAGGTGCGCGGGCGATGCACGGGATAACCGAAATAAGATGTAAAACCGGTTTGACAAATATCCTTCACCAGAATGCCATCAGTCGGCAAAACCGCGCGCAACGCCTGCAAGTAAGAGATGTGCGGTTGCACCGCCGCAATTTTTTCTGCGGCACGCTGTTTGGCAGTCGCCAATGCGCCCCGGCGGCCCGCCGAAACAATTGTTTGACCGGACAGCGCGTCAACCAAAGCACGGGTGGCCAGCGCGGCATCGCCCACGATGCCAACATCCGGCACCAGCCGCAAAAGCTCCTCAGCCTCAATCTCGATACGGATTAATTTACGGTCACCGCCAATGCGCTCGGCCGCATCGGTCATCCCGGACCACCGCAAGGCCGGCATTTCACAGCGCGAGCCAATGCCAATCAAGACATCTGTTTCATCCCACAGCTCATAGGCGGCGACCGATGACAGGCCAAGCTCATGGGCTTCATCGACCACACCGCGGCCGCCGCGAAAAGCCGTCACCCCGGCCCCCAACGCCTCGGCCAGGGCAGTCACTTCGGCACTGGCATGTTGCGCCCCTGAGCCAACCATAATCAGCGGACGTTTGGCATTCACCAATATGCTGACAGCCGCTGCAATTTTGGCATCATCAAGGGGTAAGGCGGGTGCCGGCGCTGGTAACGCAGGCAGCTCGACAGGTTCTTGCATTGCCATCGTGTCCCAACACATCTCGACGGCAACCGGGCCTGGCCGGCCGCCCAGCATATGGCCAAAAGCTTGGTCGATCAGGGCCGGCGCTTCGGCTGCCCGGGCGGCTCGCCCGCTCCATTTAATGAACGAGCCAAGCGTCCCCGGTTGATCCGGCAATTCATGCAGGTGACCACGGCCACGGCCAAGAAAAGGTGCCGGCACTTGCCCGGTCAGCAACATCACCGGTGCGTTCACGGCCACCGCCGTCAATAACGCGGCACCGGCATTGAGAACCCCCGGCCCAGGCACGACAGAGCATACCCCCGGGCGGCCTGTGGCCTTCGCATAGCCCATCGCCATATAGGCTGCGGCTTGCTCATGGCGCACGCCAATTGTTTGAATCTGGTTGCTCTGACGCTGCAGGGCGTCAAATATTGGATAGGTTTGCACCCCCGGCAAGCCGAACACGGTATCAACACCATGCCGCAGCACGGCCCGAATCATGGCATCGCCCCCTGTCATGATTTCACTCATGATGATTTCCTTTCCTGGTTACCCCAGATTTGCATGTGTGCCGGTATTTTTTTATGGCTCCGAAAAGCATCGCTTATGCTGTGACTTCCCACAGTAATGGCATGAACGCAAAAAAGCTTCAGAATTGCGTCCCGGCAATACGCTGCCGACTGCTTAGCAGTAAGGCGGCAATCACCAGAGCGCCACCTGCGTATTGGTTGAATGTTAAAATCTCACCAAGCAGGATCGCCGCTGCCACGATCGATAGGATTGGCTCTAAGTTGTACAGAAATGCAACTCGGCTGGCGGCAACCCGCGCCATCCCGAAGATTAAGCTCAGGAAGCCGGCACCAAAGCATAGGCATAGCGCCAGCAAAGCCCATAGTCCGGTTTCGCTCTGTGGCAGTGCAAAACCGCCAATCCATGGCAGCGCCAACAGCGCCAGGAAGGCCGATGGCAAGGTGATCGCCGCAGTCAGCCCAAGCCCCGAAAACTTCACCGACAACTGCCGCACCGACAACATGTAAACAGCGATCAGCAAGCTGCCGCTACAGGCCAGCACAATGCCCCATAGATCAAGGCGGGATAGATCCGGCGCTAACGCCACCGCCAAACCAATGAATGCAATCAGAAAATAAATGCCGGTGGTCAGAGACGGTCGCCGCTCGCCGATCAGCGGTGCGAAAGCTGCCACCAGCATTGGCCAAAAGAAGAAAATCAGTGCCGCAAGACCAACGGGGATCCGCGCCACAGCCGCCAAATAGCATAAACCTTGGGCGGTGAAGGTGACGGCAACAACCGCTAACCAGAACAAATCAGCACGCTCAAATCGCGGCCACGCACGCCGCCAAAAAGCCAAGCCGGCCAGCACCACCGCAGCAGCGGCAACACGCAGCAAGGTGACCGTCGCCGTATTTCCACCGTCGGCATAGATCAACGGTGCAAGTGGCGTATTCAGCGAGAAGCAGGTTGCCGACAACAGGACCAGGGCGGTGGCAAAACCACCGCCAGAGGGCGCCGACAGGTGCTTTTCAGCAACCATTAAAGATCGCCTGTAAACCTTCACGATAGCTTGGGTAGCACGGTCGCCAACCAAGTTCGGCCTTGGTTCTGGCCGCAATCACGCGCCGACATTGGGCATAAAAGCTTTGCGCCATCGGTGATAAATCTGCGTCTTCAAAAGCAATCGCGGCCGGCGGCTCGATGCCAAGTAAATGCGCGCCATAACGGATCACGTCACCACTGGCGCTGGGCAGGTCATCGGCTAAATTATAGATGCCGCCATCTTTTGGCGCCGCAATCGACGCCTGCACGGCCGCCACGATGTCGTCCACATGAATGCGCGAAAAAACTTGCCCCGGTCGGTCAATAATCCGCGCCTGCCCGGCCTGCAATTGCGCCAAGACATTGCGACCTGGACCATAAATACCTGCCAGCCGAAAGATCTGAAAACATACCGCCGTATTTTGGAAATACTGTCGCCACTCCCGCTCAGCGGTCAGCCGCCGCTCGGCCCGGGCACTCTGCGGCGCCGGCGCAGCGTTTTCCGTCACCTCACCGCCTTTGCGATCACCATAGACGCCGGTGGTTGAAAGATAACCAAACCATTGCAATGCAGGTGTTAAGGCACCTAAGTCGGCATCTTGATGCAAAACAACATCACCGCCTTCGGCAGGGGGGATCGAATGCACAATATGGGTCACATCGCTAATCGCGGCATCGCCCACAAGCTGCTGATCGCGATGCAGCGTGAAGAGGTTAATCCGAGGATCAAGGTGCTTTTCGGCGACATTGCGCGTTGTGCCGGAAACCTGCCAACCGTCCTCAAGCAGCTTGGCGGCCAGCCGCTGGGCAGTGTAGCCAAAACCTAGAAAAAGTATATGCTTTGACACGTAAGACGCACTTTCCAGAAATATTCACCCGGTTCACATATCGATGACAGCAAAGCATGAAGATAGCAATCTTGATAGCGTTGAAAGCCGTCTTGGCTGGCTCGTCGTTATTGCCTCGGTCATTTACGGCAGCATGGCGTTCGGCAGTTCACATTTGATTGTGGTCAGCCTGAAGCCGATTGCCAGTGAGTTTGATTGGCCTCGATGGATCCCCTCGCTTGCCTATTCATCAATTGTTTTCGGCAGCGGGCTTGGCGGCATTCTTATGGCCACGATCGCTGACCGCTTCGGGTTGAAATGGATTATGATCAGTGGGCCGATTTGCATGGCTTTAGGCTTGATTTCGGCAAGTTATGCCAACGGTGCCGTCAGCCTTTTGATCAGCTGCGCGATTTTCATTGGCTTTCTGGGCACCGGCACCGCCTTTGCGCCGTTAATGTCGAATGCGACTCGCTGGTTTGATCGCCGTCGCGGCATCGCGGTTGCGATCGTTGCCAGCGGACAGTCCGTCTCCGGGGCGATTTTTCCGCGGTTTTTCAGCCAGGGCATCGAAAGCGACGGTTGGCGCGACACCTGGTTTTGGTATGGTTGGTTGGGACTGCTCATCATGATGCCAATGGTGCTGGTTTTGAAAAACCCGCCACCGATCCAAACGAGCAGCGGATCTGCCGCCAAACAGCACCAGCAATCGACCGACGGCAGATGGTCAAAGGGCGTTAAACTCAGCCTTTTATGCATCGCAATTGTCGGCTGTTGCGTTGCCATGGCGATGCCAATGGTGCACATCGTTGCCTATTGCTCCGATCTTGGTTTCGCGGCGGTGCGCGGTGCCGAAATGTTATCACTGTTGCTCGCGTGTGCGTTTGTCAGCAGGCTCGCCTTTGGGGTTCTTTCCGACCGCGTCGGTGGATTGTGGACGATCTTCATCGGTGCCGGCTTACAAGCCATGGCGCTGGCCGCCTACGCGGTCATCGATAGCTTGTCGGGCTTGTATGCCCTGTCGGCAATTTATGGTTTGGTTTTTGGGGGCATTGTGCCGGCCTACGCGATTGCTATCAGAGAGCAATTCCCCGCCGCCGATGCAGGGTTAAAAATGGGCATTGTGTTCTTCTTTGGGACCGTCGGCATGGCCGCAGGTGGTGGCCTTGGTGGCTTGATATTCGACCTGACACAACTTTATCCGCTTGCCTTCTTAGTGGGGGTTATTTTCAATATTGTAAATTTAATCGCCATTACGGCACTTTTATGGAATGGCCGTGAGCGTGCCCCACAAGCAACCACAGCCTGCGTCGAAAGCGCTCAATCGTCTGCTTGAGATGCACTCAACCCTTGCCTTTTGATGGTCTGATGACGATAGTTTGGGCATGAGCATCGATGAAAAAAATACCACCACTGAATGGGTTTCTGGACCGCTGACCGCTGCCGCCATCGCCGGCAAAGCACGCATCGGTGACAGCGCCCTCGCCGACCGCCTGAACCGTGAACTCGAAGGCGAAGTCTTATTTGATCGATTTTCGCGTGGCCGTTACGGCACCGATGCCTCGATCTATCAAATGGAACCGCTCGGTGTGGTCGTTCCCCGCACCGCTGCAGACGTTAGCAGGGCGATGGCGATTGCTGCCGACGAAGGGATCCCGATTACCGCCCGTGGCGGCGGCACCTCGCAATGTGGCCAGACCGTTAACCACAGTTTGGTGATCGATCTGTCGAAACATCTGAACAAGCTCATCAGTGTAGATCCGAGCGCCGGCGTCGCGGAAGTCGAGCCTGGCATCGTCCTTGACGATCTGAACCGGGCACTGAAACCGCATGGTCTTTGGTTCCCTGTTGATGTGTCAACCTCGTCGCGGGCAACCATCGGCGGGATGGCCGGCAATAACTCCTGCGGGTCGCGGTCAATCCGCTATGGCACCATGCGCGATAATGTGCTCGCCATCGATGCCGTGCTTGCCGATGGCGCGGAAATGCACTTTGGCCGGATTACCGCCGATCAAGCTCAGCAGTTGCAGGGCAAACAGGGCGATATGGTGCGCCAGCTTTTGGCCTTAGGGTCTGCCGAAGCCGATGAAATTCGCGCCCGCTTCCCGGATCTGATGCGGCGAGTCGGCGGCTATAATATTGACGCCCTGCTGCCAGGCAATGACATCAATCTGTCGCATTTGCTGGTCGGCTCGGAAGGCACTTTGGCGCATTCTCAAAAGCTGCGCTTGCAACTGTCACCCTTGGCAACCAATAAAACCCTTGGGGTGTGCCATTTCCCGACCTTTTATCAAGCCATGGATGCCGCCCAGCATCTGGTGAAGCTTGGGCCGGTGGCTGTTGAACTGGTTGATGACACAATGATCGCTCTGGCCCGCGATATTCCAATGTTTAAGGCCACGGTGGATCGCTTTGTTGACGGCCAACCGGCGGCGTTGTTGTTGGTCGAATTTGCTGAAAATGACGCCAACGAAAGCTTGAGCAAGCTGCGTGACTTGGTCAGTTTGATGGCCGATCTAGGTTTCCCCGGGGCGGTGGTTGAGGCCACCGATGCAAGCTTCCAATCGGCCATATGGGAGGTCCGCAAACAGGGCCTCAACATCATGATGTCGATGAAAAGCGCCGGTAAGCCGGTGTCATTCGTCGAAGATTGTGCTGTCCGCTTGGAAGATCTGGCCGATTATACGGACCGGCTAACGCAAGTTTTCCACAAATATGAGACCGCCGGAACCTGGTACGCCCACGCCTCTGTCGGCACCCTGCATGTTCGGCCGGTTTTGAACATGAAAGAAGAACTCGGTGCCTCGCAAATGCGGGCCATCGCCGAAGAAGCCTTTGAACTCGTCCGGGAATATAAAGGCTCGCATTCAGGCGAACATGGCGATGGTATCGTCCGCTCCGAATTCCATGCCGAAATGTTTGGCCAACGCATGGTCAACAACTTCAAAACCGTCAAGACCCTGATGGACCCTGACAGCCTGTTTAATCCTGGTAAGATCGTTGATCCACCGAAAATGGATGACCGCAGCCTGTTCCGCTTCAAGCCCGACTATGAAACCCAGGCCTTAGATACGGCTTTTGACTGGACACCATGGGGTGATTTCGGCGGCGCGGTTGAGATGTGTAACAATAATGGCGCTTGCCGGAAATCAACAGGTGGCGTCATGTGCCCGTCTTTCCGAGTGACAGGCGACGAGCGTGATCTGACGCGCGGCCGCGCCAATACGTTGCGCCTGGCGATCTCCGGCCAGCTTGGTACCGACGCCCTGACAGCGCCTGAAATGACCGAAACCATGTCGCTTTGTGTCGGCTGTAAGGGCTGCAAACGGGAGTGCCCAACCAGCGTCGATATGGCCAAATTCAAGGTTGAGGTCGCTCATCAAAAGGCCCGCCGTCATGGCCTCTCCTTGCGTGACCGACTGGTCGCAGAACTGCCGCGCTACGCGCGTGCCGCCAGTCGCTTTAGTTTTTTATCAAATTGGATCCAGAACCTCGGCTGGGTGCGCCGCCTGCTTGGCTTTGCCGAGGATCGCCGTCTGCCGGCTTGGGCCGCCACTGCGTTTGAGCCGGGGCAACCTGCACTGGGCCCGGAAGATGGACCTGGCGTGGTGCTGCTGGCTGATACCTTCAACCGGCATTTTGAGCCGGAAAATCTCGAAGCTGCCGTGGATGTATTGGTGGCAGCAGGCTACCGGGTGCATTTACCCGTGCCCGGCGATAAAGCGGCGCGGCCGCTGTGCTGTGGACGCACCTATCTGAGCGCCGGCCTGGTCGATCAGGCGAAGGCCGAAATGAGCCGCACCAAAGCGGCCCTTAAGCCCTATCTGGATCAGGGCATGCCGATCATTGGGCTGGAGCCGTCATGTTTGCTGTCGATGCGGGATGAGTGGACGGCCCTCACCCCCGGCCCGGAAGCCGAAGCCTTTGCTTTTTCTGCGCTTCTGTTTGAGGAGTTTCTGGCCCGTGAGCAAGCTGCCGGCCGCCTCGATCTGACCTTGCAACCTCTGCCGCAACAGCGCGCCCTGCTGCATGGCCATTGCCATCAAAAAGCCGAAGCCGTGATGTCGTCGGTGGAAACTGTTCTGGCCTTGGTGCCAGAACTTACCGTCGAAACCATCGAAACCTCCTGTTGCGGGATGGCCGGGGCCTTTGGCTACCAAGCCGAGACCGCTGAGATTTCTCGCAAGATGGGCGAGCTTAGCCTAGCGCCTGCGGTGCGTACAGCCGATGACAACAGCTTGATCGTCGCTGACGGCACCTCATGCCGTCACCAAATCGATGATTTAACAGACCGCCAAGCGTTGCATGTGGCCCGCATTTTACAGATGGCGTTGCCGTCACTGAAAGACCAAAAACCGCAGTAAGCCCGGCTTTTGACCAAAGCTGACTGGATCAGCAACCGTCAATCGTGTATTTTTTTGCTTTCTACACGATCTGACGATTGACTTCGAGGGGGAACAAGCACACTATATCTAGTGTTCTGAATGTCAGAGCAATCAACATACAGCTTTAAGCCGGAAAACGGCACATCTCATGTGCACGGGCCGGAATCGAGTCACGAGAATTGGAGGATGCGGAAATGAATATGATGCTGGATACCGCTATTCAGATGGATCACCGCAGCCAGGTTTTCGTGGATGAAAGCCGTGATGAAAATTTGACCGTGTTTGGCAAAGCCACGCTGAGCGATCGGTATTTGCTGCCCGATGAGAACTATCAGGACCTTTTTGCCCGCGTTGCCTCTTACTATGCCGATGATGAAGCGCATGCCGGCCGTCTTTATGACTACATCTCAAAATTATGGTTCATGCCGTCGACGCCTGTGCTGTCCAATGGCGGCACCAGCCGTGGCTTGCCGATCTCGTGTTTTTTGAACGAAGCAAGCGATAGCCTTGAAGGCATTGTTGATACCTGGAATGAGAATGTTTGGCTGGCCTCGCGGGGCGGCGGTATCGGCAGCTATTGGGGCAACCTTCGGTCGATCGGCGAACCTGTCGGCATCAATGGTAAAACCTCTGGGGTTATCCCGTTTATTCGCGTTATGGACTCGTTAACACTGGCCATTAGCCAAGGCTCTTTGCGGCGTGGCTCGGCAGCCGTTTATCTGCCGATTGACCATCCTGAAATCGAAGAGTTTGTAGAGCTTCGGCGGCCCACCGGCGGCGATCCAAACCGTAAAGCACTGAACCTGCATCACGGGGTTCTTTTGAGCGACGCCTTCATGCGGGCAGTTGAAGCCAATGAAGACTGGAAGTTAGTCAGCCCGAAAGACGGCACCGTCATGAAGGTCGTCTCAGCGCGGGACATTTGGATTAAAATCCTGACCGCACGGATTGAAACCGGCGAGCCATACATGATTTACATTGATCATGTGAATCGCAGCATCCCTGAGCATCAAAAATTGATGGGTTTGACGGTTAAGACCTCTAATCTGTGCAGTGAAATCACCTTGCCGACCGGGATCGACAAAGACGGCCATGACCGAACCGCCGTCTGCTGCCTGTCGTCGCTCAATCTGGAGACCTATCCAGAGTGGCAAGATAATGAAATGTTCATCGAAGACATCATGCGCTTTTTAGATAATGTGCTGAGCGATTTCATCGAGAAAGCGCCGGACAGCATGGCCAAAGCACGGTATGCGGCGATGCGCGAGCGCTCGGTCGGCCTGGGTGTTATGGGCTTTCATTCATATTTGCAGCGCCAAGGACTGCCCTTCGGCTCGGCGCTGGCGAAAGTTTGGAACATGCGGATGTTCAAGCATATCCGCAAGCAAGCTGACGCCGCCTCGGCGAAATTGGCCGAAGAACGTGGCGCCTGCCCTGATGCCGCTGCTTTTGGTATTATGGAGCGGTTTTCAAATAAACTGGCAATCGCGCCAACGGCCTCGATTTCGATCATTTGTGGCGGTACCTCGCCTGGGATCGAGCCGATTGCCGCCAACGCCTTTACCCATAAAACGCTTTCCGGCTCTTTCCCTGTTCGGAATAAGTATCTGACGGCATTGCTGGCAGAAAAAGGCCATGATGATGATGCAATCTGGTCGTCTATTACCTTGAATGGCGGCTCGGTCCAGCACCTCGATTTTCTCAGCGATGATGAGAAAGATGTTTTCAAAACAGCCTTTGAAATTGACCAGCGTTGGATCATCGAACATGCCGCTGACCGGGCCGCAGAAATTTGTCAGGCGCAGTCGATCAACCTATTCTTGCCCGCCGATGTACACAAACGTGACCTCCATCACTTGCATCTGCAAGCCTGGAAGCGGGGTGTCAAAAGCTTGTATTATTGCCGCTCGAAATCAATTCAGCGTGCCGAATCGGCGGCAACGGCGGATATCGCGCATGTGCCGCATCTTGGCCGCATAAACGACCGCGACCAGCCAGCTGCAGGCGAGCCGATTGATTACGAAGAATGCCTTGCCTGCCAGTAACGCCGGCACATATATTTTTAAAATATCGTTTATTTGGAGAGCGAACCGATGTCTGGTTTGATGACAGCTAATCCTGTGTATAAGCCCTTCCGATATCCATGGGCCTATGATGCGTGGCTGATGCAACAACGCTTGCATTGGTTGCCTGAAGAAGTGCCGCTGGCGGAAGATGTTCGTGACTGGGCGAAAAATCTGACCCAATCAGAGCGCAATCTGCTGACCCAAGTGTTTCGGTTTTTCACCCAGTCCGATGTTGAGGTGAATAACTGTTACATGCAGCACTACGCGCAGGTTTTTAAGCCTACTGAAGTGCGCATGATGCTGGCCGCATTCTCAAATATCGAGACCATTCATATCTCTGCTTATTCGCATTTGTTGGATACCCTTGGGATTCCGGAATCCGAATATGAAGCCTTCCTGCATTATAAAGAAATGAAGGATAAATGGGATTACATGCGTGGCTTCAACGTTGACAGCAAACGCGACATCGCCAAAACCATGGCCATGTTTGGGGCCTTTACCGAAGGTCTACAGCTGTTTGCAAGCTTTGCGATCCTGCTGAATTTCCCACGCTTCAACAAAATGAAAGGCATGGGCCAGATTGTTGCCTGGTCAGCACGCGACGAAACCTTGCATATGCAATCGGTGGTCCGGCTGTTCAAAGCGTTTGTCGATGAAAACCCTGAGGTTTGGGACGAAAGCTTAGAGCGGGAACTTTATGCCGCCTGCGAAACAGTGGTTCATCACGAAGATGCCTTCATCGATCTGGCCTTCGAATTGGGCGGGGTTGAAGGCCTGGAAGCCGAAGAAGTGAAAAGCTACATTCGCTATATTGCCGACCGCCGCCTTGGCCAGCTTGGCCTGCAACCCATGTATCGGATGACGGAAAACCCGCTGCCGTGGATGGATGATATGTTGAACGGCGTCGAGCACACCAATTTCTTTGAAAACCGGGCAACCGAATATTCCAAAGCTGCCACCCAAGGTTCTTGGTCAGAGGCGTTCGACTAATTTACGCCGGCGATAAAGCCGTGTTGAGTGCGCTCAACACGGCAACCACTGCCGCAGCGGTCACCAAGGCATAGC
>MDTB01032763.1_pt1 | contig 25889 bp, 19 predicted proteins | sample 811161 | NCBI WGS metagenome assembly MDTB01 (sample SAMN05326650, study PRJNA326480) | marine metagenome | isolation source: seawater | place: Mediterranean Sea | collected 2009 | reverse complement strand
TATGAGTTCTTATTACTCCAGGAACACCCACCATATCGGGATAACGACCAGTTAAAAAAGCGGCTCTAGTTGGCGAACATACTGGACAATTGGCGTATGCGTTTTCAAAGCGACATCCATCATTCATTAATTTATCAATATTTGGTGTCCTCATGTCTTTGGCACCGTGACTGGATAAGTCACCAATCCCTAAGTCGTCCGCCATTATAAAAATAATATTGGGTTTCTCTGCACTATTCAGATTTGAAAGAATAATTAATAACAATGACAATCTTTTTATATTTTTTAACATCTGTAGCTAAATATGATTTTATAACTCTATAACTAAAAACCCTCTACTTCACCAAATCCATCTGCAAATTGAAGTGCCGCAGGACCACTATATAGCTTCCCTTTGTTAACGATGCTCGGCTTACCTCCTGTTATTTTTGAAATTTCAACGAGGTATCCGAAGGCTCGCCCAGGAGTCTCCATGCCAATGGTATTAATTGGAATCTTTGATGGATTTATCTGCTCCATCTTATTAACAACTTCTTCAGCATCCTGCGCTTCTCCATCTGAGAGAAGCCATACAACAACTGGAACAGGCCTCATCGCGAAGGCTAATTCCAGGGGGTCTCTCCAAATTGTAGCTCCTTCAGGATTAGCACTCTTTATATTATTAACTGCAGAAGCAATGCCTTCTTTCGTTGCCTTGCTCCATGGTATTCTATCTTCGGCCTTGTCCGGAAATCGTGTGGGCGACGTATAAAGGGACTCTCCACCTAGCCATGGGGCTGTAGAGTAATAAATCACCTGAAAACTCATATCCTTTGGCAGCTTACTAATTGATTTCACCAACTCTTGTTTGAGCATTTGAAGTCTTACCCCTCCACCTTCTCTGATCATTGATGCTGAAAAATCAACGACGAATACGACACGATTCCCTTTCGCTGTACCGCCAAAAAAAGTAGACGTTCCGCCACCACCATCACCATCCCCCTTGCCTGATCCAAAACCGCGTCCAAAGTCTGTACCAATACCGAGCGGATCGATAACTGGGTCCTCTAGAGATGGTACAGATATAGCTGACACAGCAGTAGACGAAACTGGATCAATTCTTGCTGCGCTCTGAGCAGGTTGAGGTTTCTTTTGTACTTTTTTGGCAAAGTCTTTTTTTTCTATTTGAGGTGTATCTGTTTGTGTATCAGTAATCGCAACGATCTGAGGAACTTTGTCCGGACCAAAAGAAACAACTATCAGATACAGAACTAAGACTATAAATAAATGGATAACTATGGTCGTTGCAATTGAAGCAACTTTGCTCTGTTTGAAGCCTGATGAATTAATAGCCCCTATACCATTTACCGGCTCATTAATATTTTGGTCTTCAATGGCAGGCTCTTGCATGAGGAAAAAGTCTTTCTTAACGAATCATATCATAAAATCCTTTAAATCTATCAACAATTATGGATTATGGCAGCCAAATTTCTACTCACCGTCATAGGAAAGTCCAATTTCACGCCTCCAAGTATCTAATGATCTCATTAAGGCAAGCGTATCCTCTAGGGACATTGCTGGGTAAGGCGCACATTTCTCTCTTATTCCAACAGCAACTGCATCAGCCTCAGCGCCGTATAAATATTCTTCTGTAGTTACCTTAATAACCTCAAGAGAGCCAGATTCGAGCTTGTTTGAAGGCGTGCCAGCACCTGCCGGACAATAATGCAATTCAGTAGTGCCTCCTTGAGGTGATGGCTTCCAGGGTTGAGGAATAAATAAGCGGCCTTTAGTTCCTGTAATACTTGCATTAATAGGTTCGTCAAGAGCTACTCCACAACTAAGCCGTGCGGTAATTCCTCTATCAAATTTTGCCACTGCACTAGTGTATTCATCAACTCCAGTCTGACCAATATGACCCACTGCCTTTATTTCCAAGGGTTCCAAAAATGAACTTCCACTACCAATTCCTGCAATTAAACCAGCAAGCGTCATTGGATATCCTCCCACGTCAAGGATCCCTCCGCCCGCCAAGCTTTTATTGAGATGCCTTCCCTCTAAATTGTCTCCAATATCAAAAGAAAATGAAGCCTCAATTGAACGGACTTGACCGATAGCACCAGACTCAATTATTTGAACAATTTTTTTAGTTTGGGCCGAACAACGATACATGTATCCTTCCATTAGAAAGACTCCATTATCTTCGGCTGATTGGACAATCTCCTTGGCCTCTGCTTCATTAAGACCAATTGGCTTTTCGCATAGAATATGTTTTCCTGCATTTGCTGCTTTTATTGCCCACTCTTTATGCATCGGGTGCGGAGTAGCTATATATATTGCATCGACCTGGTCGTCTTCTAGCAACTGTTGATATGAAGCATGCCTGTTGGGTATACCTCCAAATTTGTCTGCAAATTTGTCTGCTGAATCTTGGGATCTACTGCCAACCGCAACTAATTTACCAAAACTAGAATTAATTACTCCTTCTGCAAAGGAGGCAGCGATGCTTCCAGTTGCTAATATTCCCCAACGTATTTTTTCTTTTTTCTCTTCCATGTGAATTTAATGAAACTGAGAATTAACTCAATTGGCAGGAAGATAAAAGCAATTATTACTAAATTCACATAAGATTATTCCGATGAGGAGCTCTCTAATTCTCTTTGCTTAATTTTTTTAAGATCTTGTAATTCAAGAAGCTGTCTTTCTATCAAATTGATCTTTTTGTTTAAATCCTCAATTTCACTCTTAAGAGAACTCGCATTGCCAGAACTTTTCGATTTAAGAGAGTTTATAACTTTTATCAGATCGAGGCTAGGTATGGCGTAGCTTTTAACTCTTCCACCTCTAGCAATATTGACTCCAACAACCTTTCCATCTAAATTCACAATTGGACCACCACACTCATCTGGTCTAATCGTTAGATCGTGTTGTAAGGCGTTCGGAAAATCTACCCTTTTATTACTCAATGGACCTCCGAACTGCGCTCCAGGATCAGGCATTGATAATTGAGGTTGAACGTTAGACCTAGAACCTAGTACTGCTGTTACAGTTTTTTTCTTGTTGTTTCTAAGGTAAAGAATTTCTATTTCATCGGAAGGCTTCAGCCCAGAAACTGATTTAGCTAATTCTGACGGCGAGTTGATTTCTTTTCCGTCAATCTTCAAGATAACATCTCCATCTTTGATGCCAGCTTTATCCGCACCCGAACCATTCTGAACCATTGTCACTTTTACCCCATCAGGAGTATTTTCCATACCAACCCCTAAAAATCCTCTATCATTAATTGAAAGGTTTCTTGGGGCAACACTAGCTACTCCAACAGCAATAGGGTAATCAAGCGTGCCAGAAGCAGCCAAAAATGACCCCAACTCGACTGAATTGCTGTCATCAAAATCAACGGCTTTTAGTCCATCAATATTTACTTTTATTAGAGCTATGTCCCATCTTTCATCAGTATTGATAAGAGTAAATGCTGATTTTCTTCCATCTGTAAATAAACACTGCGCTCCCTTTTTGGGTAATTCGCTGGCCTTTGTAACAAGAAGACCACTTGAATCAATCACCGTACCAAGAGCAACCTGATCGCCTTTTTTGTTAATAATACTCGCCGTAGAACCGATGACTTCGGCAATCACGGGTTTATACTCTGAAAAAACACTTTTGTGATCTTTTTCATTTCTGGAGGGTCTCTTTTTTTCAAGCTGTGCCTGATAAAACTTCATTAGGTCAGCCATCCTTGGATCGTTCATGTCTAGCTCTAGGCCGCCATTTCCTGGAGTCTGAAGACCTTCGTCGTTCCATAACTCCTGAGCTTTCCTAACCAAGTCTTCCATTAGATCAGAAAGACCATTCTCAGCATCAGGCTTTAATTCACCCTGCCTAGGCACGCCCTCGCCACCAAACAATTTTTTTAACTGGTCTCCAAACTGCTCGATTAAACCTCGTTCCGTTGAATCTTCAGCAAATAAAACATCCGAAACTAGTACTAACCCAATGAACGCGGCTCCTGTCAGTGTGAGTTTCCTTAGTAGTCTCATTGTTATTACTCTCATCGTTATATTTATTCAAATATCAATTCAGCCTTAACAAGTTCCTCGACTCGATCACGCCTTATAGAAAAATTAATTTTGGCCCCAAGCCTGGTGTCTTTAATTTTTAATACCATTTCATCAGCATTAGAAATATCATCACCATCAACAATCATTACAACATCACCTGCTAATACCCCGGCAATATCAGCAATAGAGCCGTTGATAACCTCAAATACTTTAGCTCCTCCTCCCTCATATTCTGCATCCAATATTATACCCAATTGAGGTCGTATTTTCTCTTCCTCTTTACCAATACCTGAAGCAAGGTCCTCCCAACTTACCAATTTAACTGTGAACAACTGGTTCATATCACCTCTTAAGACTTCAACTTCTAGTTGGTCTCCAGCTTTACTTGATGACACTTGGTTAATAACATCTGACATTTGCTCAGCAGGCATTCCGTCTATTTTCAAAATAACATCACCATCCATGATGCCAGCTCTCCTGGCTGGAGAATTAGGAAAAACTTTATCAATCGTGACCTTACCTTCACTTTCATTCATTCTTACTCCAAGCATGGGCCTGTCAGGGTTGACTCCTGCGGCCATCATCCCAAGACTACCCCAAATCTCTCCACCGACCATGCGCTCCCAACCTGCTTTAAATACTGATGAAGGAACATGTCTATTTTCGGCAAGGCTTCCACCAATCGAAGAGTGAATCCCAATGACTTCGCCATCCAGATTAAAAAGCGGTCCACCTGAGTCACCACCCACTAGCGTACAGTCAGTTCTCAACATACCCATCGAACCAGTGCTTATCAGTCTTCCAAGACGAATTGGAGGGCTTCTATTGAGATCATATCCTCCTGGATGCCCCATGGCTATTAACCACTCTCCAAGTTTGGCCTCATCTGAATTACCAATCGGAGCAAATGGCCATTTACCCTCTTCTGTTATTCTTGCAAGACCTGCATCTCTGGTTCTGTTAGCGCCTAAAGACTCACCCTTTACACTCCTTCCATCGGGAAAAATTATTGTTAACTCTTTGCCGGCTGCCTCTGTTACATGTCCGGCAGTCATTATCAAACCATCTTCATTAATTATAACTCCACTACCTGTTGCAGGCTGATCGTTCCCAACGACAGCAACAACTGTTGGCATTAACTCCGATACAATTTTTTTTACTTTTTTCTCTCTTTCTTTAAGTTTTTCAACCGAACCTGATGCCTCAGTACCTTTAATAAATAAAAAGGAAATTGATATTAGTAAGAGACATATACTTTTCATTGTAATCATTTTAATTAACGTAATCACTAACCTATCGGTTTTATATCTTATAACGAGAATAAGATCCTCATTACTATATATCAAGCGACACGTTAGGCATTCACTTGTCTAAAGATTAATTTTTTCTCACCTTCTACCCGATTTTTTTATAAAAATAGGTCTAACGAATAACCAAAGGACTGCTGGAGCTAAAATACTTAAAATTATTGTGAGCTTTGGGTTTTCTTTGCTGGAGGCACCAATTATTGAGAAAATAAAAGCCAATGGTATGCTCCCAGTGGCAAGAGCAGCTATAAATAGTCTGGAAGGCATTCGAGATAAACCAGCCATACATGCAATAACTTCTGGCATTACTGGCAGCCATCTGGATAGGACAACTAACCATGCTCCCGTTCTTTCAAAAATATTTTCTCCTTGTTGAATAGCTTTATCCCCTGCAATTTTAATCGCAATTTCCCTACCAAATTTTAGACAAAGTAAATACGCAACGACTCCAGAGAGTATTGAACCGATAGACCCTACTATCCCCCCTACTATAGGACCATATATCAAACCTAGTGTTACCATAACAGCTGTACCTGGAATCGGCAGAATGAGATCAGACATTAACAGTAGGATAGCGATTAACCAGGCCCAGTTGCCCCACTTTCTTAACCATTCGCCATCCGTAGAGAATGCATTTTCAAATTCACTACCCCATATGATAAATGGAAGAACGAAAGAAATTATTAATACTATCAGTATCCAAACAAGGCGCATTAGTTGACTTTTGGTAAGAGAATTTAGTATTAAAGTAATTACAAATAAAATCTAAGAATGCCAACATCTAAACCATTTGATAAAGAAAAGTTACCAGAGATCGCAATTGAATGCATGAATGAAGCAAAATTTCCTGTACTGGCAACTGTAGACGATAACCAACCCAGAGCTCGACCAGTTTCACCTGTCAAGACTGAGGGCTTTACTGTGTATGTGGCTAATCTTAGGCAGTATGGTAAAACTCAAGAGATCAAGGCTAACCCTAAGGTTGAGCTCTGCTACATATCCTCATCACACGATCAAGTAAGAATCAGCGGAATAGCAACCGTTTTAAATGACAGGGGTGAAATAGAAGAAATCTGGAAGACTAATCCTTTACTCAGAAAATACCTTGGAAGCTCAGACAACCCAGAACTAATAATCTATAAAATATTACCAAATGACGTTCGATTCATGCGTGAATGGGCACTCGAATACTACCAAGTCCCTATTGATTAGGCCCCAAAGAAGGACATTGCCCAATACATGAGTGCTATAAGCACCAGAATTATGGCTCCACATGCTTTTGCGCCTTTCCAAGGAGTGATATCAACATCATTTGTATAGGTTTGTTCGTAAGCCTTCTCTCTAGGATTAATGGCAGCCATGACAATCATTATAAGTGATATCAGAACGAAGTTAATAGCGGCTAAATGCAACCAATGCATTTCCCAACCAAATAGGTTATTTTCCTTCCACAAACCAAATACAGCCCAAAATGAAAACCCAGTGATTATCGCAGTCATAGCACCTGAAGAAGTCACTTTCTTATGAAAGATACCCATCAGCACAACTGCCAATAAAGGAATGTTATATAGAGCAGCCAGATTTTTCATTAAATCAAAAAGCCCATCAAACCCCCTAGCCTTAAGAACATCAATCATTGGAGCAAGGCAAATTGCCCCTATCGCAATTAAAATTCCAAACATTTTACCCACCTGAACCATCTGTTTATCCGAGGCAGTTTTATTAATTACTCCCTTGTAGATATCAATGCTGAACAAAGTTGCTGCACTATTAAGACTCGAGTTAAATGAACTCAGAATGGCACCAAAAATTACAGCCGCAAAAAAACCTAACAACGGAGCAGGTAATACCTTACCAACCAAAGCTCCATAAGAGTCATCAGCTTCTATTTTTTCACCAAAGATATGCCAAGCAATAATTCCTGGTAGCACTAAATAAAGAGGTCCTAATAATTTCATCCCTGCTGCAAAAAGAACACCCTTCTGCCCCTCCGCTAAACTTTTAGAGGCAAAGGTCCTCTGCACGATGGCCTGATTAGTGCACCAATAATAAGTAGTAATAAGTAGCATTCCAGTAAACAGAGTCGAAAAAGGAATGTTTTCATTTTCTTTGCCTATAGGCGAAAGCCTTTCAGGATGATTCTCTAAGAGATAAGAAATACCTGCGCCGAATCCTCCTCCTCCGCCTAATTCATTCCCGAGAGCAATGAGCCCAAGAATCGGGATAAGCAACCCTCCTATAAGAAGCCCTAACCCATTTAAAGTGTCTGATATAGCCACTGCCTTAAGTCCACCAAATATCGCGTATATACTCCCTACTACCCCAAGAGCAATAACCGTAGCCCAAAGTGCTGAAGATTCATTGCCACCAAAAAACTGAGCCAACCCAAAAACCTTAATCATGAACAATGCTCCAGAATACAGCACAAAAGGAAGTAAGTTTGTCAGTAAAGATAAAAGTAATAAAATTGAAACGGTGGCACCTACGGTCTTTGAGTATCTTCTCTCAAGAAAAAGGGAAACAGTAGCAACTCCACCCTTCAAATATCTTGGAAGAAAAACAAGAGCCATCAAGACAATAGCTATAGATGACCAGACCTCCCAAGCCATAACCTGCATTCCGTTGGCAAAGGCACCTCCATTCAAACCAACGAGTTGCTCCGTAGATAGGTTAGTCAAAAGCAAAGATCCGCCCACAACAATCCAAGGAAGGCTTCGTCCAGCAAGAAAATATCCGGTAGTTGTACTATGACTGTCGCGTCGAGTAGCTCGCCATGAGAAAAACCCAACGAGTCCGGTAAATATTAAAAATGCAAGTATTTGAATCATAAGTGTGGGAGTTATGAGCGATAACTTAGAGCTCTTTTATTTGAATATCTTTATACCATGCTTCGGCAGATGGACCAGAATGAATTTGCAATCCAAGCCGACCGTTTCTTGGGACTTTAGTTTCATTAACTTTCTCAAAGTATCTTGTGGCGAGTGCATCGTTAATCCAAATAGTAATAATATCACCTTGAGTTCTTATTCTAAATTCGTTCCAGCCGTCAACCTTAGTCACTTTCTGTGTAGGAGTGGGAACATTGGTAAGAAATCTTCTACGCCGAGACTCATCATATAAAGCCCCCCAAATTGAAACGTCCGCCATACTTCCTATGTCACACTGAAACCCTATCATCTCATGATGATTAGGAATCCTCTCACTCCAAAATTGAACGCCAGCATTTTTTCCCTGTCCAATTAGCTTAGCCTTAAATTTTAAATCAAAATCTTTATATGATTTATTTGTTACAAGAAACTGATTTTTTGGAATTTTCTTCTCTAAACTTCCCGCGACAATGGCTCCGCTCTCAACTCTAAACCACTCTTCACTACCTTCCCAACCCTTCATTGTTTTTCCATCAAATATTGACTCATAATTATTTACTTTGGGGTATAGGAACTGAACGCACACTGGACACGGCACTGAAATCGGAGGACCCACGGGGTCGATCGCTCCGTCTGCTGAATTAATTTTAAATACCCTCACGTCATTACTATTCTGGCCACCAGCAATTAGATACTTTCCAGTAGGATCAATTCCAAAACCTCTTGGCGTTTTTACCCCTAAAACTTCAACCTCTACCAAAGATAATTTACCTGAGTTTTCATCAACTTTAAAAACTGCCACGCTATCATGTCCTCTATTTGAACAATATAAAAACTTCCCACTAGGATGCATCAAGAGTTCAGCCGTAGAGTTTTTGTTTTCATGTGACTTAGGCAAAGTGCTAAGGGTTTGTATGTTCTTCATAGTTCCACTAGAAGAGTTAAAATCAAAAACCGTTACTGAAGAGGCAATCTCATTATTTGTGTATCCATATTTTCCATTCGGAGAAAAAGAAAAATGTCTGGGACCATTACCAGGAGCAACCTTTGCAAAACCCGGCGCACTTGCTTTTAACTCACCCTTAACTGCATCAAAATTGTATATCATTACTTTATCCAAACCAAGATCAGCACAAACCACATATTTCCCACTTGGATCAATATCTATCGAATGAGCGTGAGGAGACCTTTGCCTTGGAAGAATGCTTCCTCCTTTATGCTGAACAAATGATGTTAGCTTCAATTTACCTTCACCACTGACTGAAGCTGTACCGATACTACCGCCTACATAGTTTGCAAAAAACACATGCTTTCCAGATTGATCAGCGGAAATATGGCATGGGGCTCCGCCTCTAGTAGACAAACGATCTATAAGTTTTAATGTGCCATCATTATGATTAATCTTATAGGAAGCTAATGAACCACTCGACTCACCCTGGTAGTCATTTGTCTCCTCAACGGCCACAAGAAACTCTTCATTAGGAAGTATCGTTACAAATGAAGGGTTGTCACCTGTAGCTGCAAGTGATGGTTTTGATAGTGTACCGTTCTCTAGATTTAACTTGGAGACATAAATTCCTTGGCTCTCTTTATCTCGGGTATAAGTTCCAAAATAAACCCACATCTCCTCACTCTTCAATTTTGCAATTGGCCCAAGAATAAAAATAATGACTAAAAGAATTAGTATTTTCATCGTATTTTAAAACTTACAAAGTTAAACGTAATCAAGCCACACTTTTCTAATATTTTTCACACCTCCGGTGCTTAGAAAGGCTTTGAACTAATTAATAGCATTGTTATAAATAGTGACAGATTTTATAATTTATAATTCAACCTAGAACATGCTCAAACTCACAAAGAAACCATTTATTCCTTTTGTTGTATTGGCTTTTCTTTTTATATCAATATTCCTCACAAGCAAATTATCCGCTCATACCTTTCAAACAAACCTTTATCCTGATATTGAATTAAAAAAGGATCACTTAGTTATCGAATTATGGATAGCTACATTTTTATTTCCTCCTTTAGAAGACATAAATTACGGAGATAATAAACCTCGCCCAACACTGGATAAATCAAGAGAGCAAATAGAAAGCTTTTTTAATTCGAATTGCCCCGTATACATAAATGGAAAAAAAGTTCCTCCCAATACTCAGTGGCTCAAATTTGAAGAAATGGAGGAAGTTTCTCACTTGGGAGAAAATGCTGATCTGACAATGGCCAAAATGCTCTTTCATTACCCAGCTTCTGAGGAAGTTAGAAACATTAAATTCGGTTGGGGGCTTTGGTTCACCGATCAGGCGATTAAGGTGGAAACTGAAAATGGAGAAGAAACTATTTCTCATAATCCAAACATATTGGATATGCTCATTTTCGTTGGTGGCGAAGCCCACCCAATGTACCTAACAAAAGAAGAACCAGAATTCACTTGGCATGCCCCAGCTAGAATTATTACAGATAATGTAGACATCGTATCAATCGAACCCATAAAAAAAGTAAATGCTGGAATTCCCATAATATCGATTTGCGTTTTAGTGATCGGTTTCTTTTTAACGATAACCCGACAAAGGGGTAAAACTTTTCTGCGCCTAAGTATAATAATCTCAAGTTTTATTGTAGCCTTTATTCTCCGCAATACTTTGGTTATCGAAACCTCTCAATCCTCTGAAACTTTGGCCAAGAATCTTGACTCTTCCTCAGCTGCAGATCTATTTACTAAACTTCACAGAAGCATCTACAGAGCTTTTGAATCTGAAAGCGAAGATGCAATCTACAATAATCTGGCCAAGTCGGTATCTCAAAAACTAATTGGCCCCCTATATGAAGAAGTTTACCAAAGTCTAATATTAAGAGATGAAGGAGGCGCTATATCAAGAATCAATAGAGTCGATTATATCGAAGTAAATGCAATCAGGATTGAAAATTCAAATGATTTTAAGATATATTGCAAATGGCAGGTTCATGGAAACGTCAGACACTGGGGCCATAGCCATAAACGAAGTAACGAATACGAGGCTGATTACACATTGTCAGTAGAAAATGATTTGTGGAAAATAGCATCTTCTTCTGTAAACCTTCAAAAACGTGTCGCCTCGCCAAATGGAAAATGAAAAACAGATTATACAAATCGAGGATCTTAAGTTCTGGTATACAGGAAAAGAGTTTCAATTAGAAATCTCTAATTTGAAAATTAATAAAGGGAGCAAAGTTGCAATCTTTGGTAAAAGTGGTTCAGGAAAAACAACACTGGCTCATCTTATATCGGGAATCCTGAAGCCTCAATCAGGCCTCATTAGATTCATGGGACAAAATATTAGTAATCTAAGTGATGGGGAAAGAAGAGCTTACAGAATAAAAAACATAGGTTTCATTTTCCAAGAATTTGAACTTATAGAGTACTTAAGCGTACTGGATAACTTAATTCTCCCATACAAATTAAATAAATCTCTATCATTGAATGAAGAAACTATTAACAGAGCCAAAGCAATCGCAGGAAGAATAGAAATTGAGAATAAACTACATAAATACCCCAATCAACTCTCAGGAGGTGAAAGACAACGACTTGCAACGGCAAGAGCATTAATAACATCACCTGCCCTAGTTATTGCTGACGAACCTACTGGCAACCTTGACACACAAACTGCTAACAAGGTTCTTAATGAAATTATTAACCAGTCCTCCAAAAGTAATTCAACGTTACTGATGATCACTCACGACCCCCGTCTCCTGGAGTCATTTGATCAAGTAATTGACCTCAACAAATTAACCAACCCAATTACAGTATAAAAGAAATAATACAGATCTCATGGAATCACATCCTCTATCATTGGGGTAAATCCATTGTGCAGGTGGCAGCATTAGCTATAACAATGTGCCTACCTATCACCGCGAATATGATTGTTGGTGAAGTTTCCGACAAACTTCAATCAAGAGCAAAAAAAACGCCTTTGATTTTTGGAGCAAAAGGTGATCGTTTCGATTTAACTATCAATTCACTATTTTTCAGAGGTGCACCTTCAAGTGAAATCTCGATGCTTGAATACAATAGAGTTAAAAATGAAAACCGAGGCTCGGTAGTCCCCATCATTCTTGGCTTCACTGCAAAAAAATATCCAGTTGTTGGTACTACCACAGAATATTTCCTAGAACGTACACTGGTTCCGAAATCAGGAACGTTGCCACTAGTTTTGGGAGACGTGACCCTTGGTTATTTATGCGCCAAAAGACTAAACTTAAAGGAAGGTGATCACATCTTAACTGATCAAGTTAATCTTTATAATCTATCTGCAAACAATCCAGTAAAACTCAATATCACTGGCATTCTAGAAGAATCTAAATCTGCTGATGATGAGACCTTATTCGTAAACCTTCAAACTTCATGGCTCTTATCTGGCATTGGTCATGGTCACGTGAAGATCGATGACAAAACATCATCCGAATCTATTCTTTCAAAAAATAAATCTAGCATCACTGCAAACGCTTCTTTAGAAAATTACATTGAAGTTAATGATGAAAACATCAATGCCTTTCACTTTCACAAGGAACAAGAAAATCTCCCAATCTCATCATTACTGGCATTCCCAAAAAATATAAAAGATGAGACGATCCTCAAAGGAAATTACATCAACGACAAAACTGTCCAGTCAATTAGACCGAGAGAAATTGTTAGTGAACTACTAGAGTTTGTATTTAAAATTAAACAATTCCTCAACACCTCTTTTATACTGACTGGAATTGCCGCCTCACTCTTTCTTTTGGCTCTAATTCTCTTATCCATTCAAACTCGAAAACGAGAAATCAAAACTCTTTTCCTAATTGGCTGCGACCGCAAAACTCTAGCCCTATTATTCATAGGAGAATTAGCTATTCTCTCATGCGTGGCGCTTCTAGTTTCAATAATTACTGCTTATGCTTTAAAAAGTCTGGCCATTGGTCTTATCATCTAAATTACTCAAGCCCTATAATTTAAGGTTTTTTATTAAAAAAATCTGATCCTCACAAATTTAACGATGACAAATATTTAAGAATGGTTTAATATTTAAATATGATAAAGTCATTTCAAAGACTTGGCATAATCATTGGGGCGATAACTTTGTTATCATCGTGTCAAACTTACAAAGTATCTTTGACTTACAATCCTCCAAGCTTAGGCCAAAGAATCATCAAAGGAGAACCACTTATCAAACTTGATAAGATTAATGATGTTAGAAATCTAAAAGGTGCCGAAATAGGGTCTATAAAAAACGAATTCGGAATTCCAATTAAATCAATTTATGCAAAACAGCCAGTTAGCGAGATTACCAAAACGGCTTTTTCTCATGCTCTAAAAAGCAGAAATCTTCTTAGCGAAAAAGATGCAAAGTATTTGTTACAAGCAGATATTTTACAGTTTGAGTGCACCCAATTCTCTGCACAAAATGCTGAGTGCAGAATTAGAGTACATTTATATCAGGCAAAAACAGGGCGTCTAATTTTTAGCCAGTATTATTATTCTACGAAGACCAAGGTTTCACCAAATGTGTCATATTGGTCAAAAGTTGACGAGATTGCCTCAGTCGCATCTGAAGCTCTTCAAGATGTCGTGGACAGGGCAGTTGATGACAATAGGATTCGACAAATAATTAAGTAATCTTATTAAGTTAGATACTTACTCAAAACGGTCCAGACTCCTACGAATAGGATCATTGCTGAGCTCAGCCAAAAAGCAAATTCATAAACTTTACCAGTCTTGATTTTTGAGTTCTTCCTTTGCGCTTTAAAAACAATTGCGGCAAAAAGAACTACCAAAAGTATTATCGAAGTCGCGACACCACCAACGACAACCATCCAAACTGGGCTCTCGAATAAAAGGAAGACTCCTGCCCATATGGCAGGAATACCCACGGCAAGAATTGCAAACCAGTTTCGCCTCGATTTGTAATCATCGAAATTAAGTATTCCTATCCTGCCAAAAGCATCAGTGAATTGTCTAGTCCATGCCCCTAAAGCAGAAAATGCAGTCGAAAATAGGACTACAAATGCACCAAAATAGAAGAAAGGCTCAGCCCAATTACCCAAAGTCACGGTATAAAGGTTTGATAGATTCTCTAGAAAATCCTTCCCGCCTCCCTCAAAATCACCCTTACCATGAAGAAGAGCTGAACCTAGAAGGAAAAATGCAACCGTTACAACCGTATAAACAAGCATCGCAAATATTGCATCTATATACATAACCTTGATCCATCCCCTCGCTCTAATAGCCCATTCTTCGGATCCATCATTTTTACCTGTATTTGAGGCATACCCTTTCTCTATCAACCAATAATTATAAGCCATTATCTCATCTCCACCCACCCCAGTCAGCCCAAACGCTCCAATGACTAAAATAGTCATTTCAGCACCCTCAGGCATTTTGAACTGCAAACCAGAAAGCACATCGCCCATTGATATAGCAGCCTCGGTGTTTTGAAGTGCTATTAATGAGAAAAATGTAAACAGCGTAAAGAGTCCTATCATGGATACAGACATAATCTCTAAAACCTTGTAATATCCTGACACTACAATTCCAGAAATCGCTAAAACTACTATTAACAACCACCAGAAAACAGAAAGACTCGGCACTGCCATGTTAAGCAATACAGCGACAAGCCCAACAATTCCTCCAACCTGCAAAAATTTTACTAACATCAAGCCCAACCAAGTCCAGACTGACCAATTTGCCTTACCTATTTTAAATCCTGGCAATGAATTAAAAGAAGCGAATGTCGTTTCCCCTGTCATTATTGCTCTTTTCCCAAACTCGAGCTGAACAGCCACTTTAACAAGGCAACTTACTAAGATTACCCACATAGCAATAAATCCAGCTTGGGCTCCAAGCTTGGTTGTTGCAATCAATTCCCCTGACCCCACGATTGAAGCTGATAATATAAATCCTGGGCCTAAATGTTTAATCGTCCCTCCAATTGATTTAGGTGGATCAAGAACTTTCGATTTGTCTAGTGAGTAAGGGTCTTGGGTTTGCATACTTAAGTATTTCCGTATAGCCTGATACTAAGAACCTCACAAAAAAAGACAATTTTCAATGCGCTACCTAATGAAATGGATTTTTATAGGCTTCATAAGCTTATTAAGCCGTTTATCAGAGGCCTCAGAGCTGAATTTTTTTGAAAAGAAAATTAGACCTATTCTGGTTGATGAATGCTACAAGTGCCACAGTGAGGAAAAAAAAATTAAGGGTAACCTTAGACTAGATTGGAAAGGCGGTTGGCTAAGTGGTGGTGACTCCGGACAGGCTATAATTCCAGGCCAAGTAGGAAAGAGTCTACTGATTCAGGCAATCAGACACACAGACAGCGACCTGGCAATGCCACCAAAGAAAAAATTATCTTCTCAACAAATTAAAGATCTAGAGAAATGGGTTGCTGATGGCGCATACGACCCAAGAACCTCAGATAAAATATCAAACAATGACAAACGCCTTAACATTGAAGCTGCGCGCAGGTACTGGTCATTCCAGCCGATTAAAGATTACCCAACTCCAAAGGTAAAAAATAAAAACTGGTCAAAAAACTCATTAGATAAATTTATATTAGCAGAGCATGAAAAAAGAAAGTTAATTCATTCAGATGATGCAGATGACATTACACTTCTAAGAAGAATTTATTACAACCTCACTGGGCTCCCCCCCCAAGACAGAGAAATTCAAAAATTTCTAGAAAGAGTCTCTGTTGATCGGGATAATACGATAAGAAGCACTATTGATGAATTGCTATCAAGGGATGATTTTGGAATTAGATGGGGAAGGCATTGGCTTGATATTGCGCGATATGCTGATTCAACTGGTGGAGGCCGAACCCTATTACTGAATGAAGCATGGCGCTATAGAGACTACGTCATCAAATCATTAAATAATGACAAGCCGTATGATTTATTTATCAAAGAGCAAATCGCTGGTGATCTACTGGAAAGTTCGAACCCTGAACAGCGAGAAGAGCGCTTAATTTCAACTGCATTCTTACTGCTCGGGCCGACCAATTATGAGCTTCAAGATAAGACCATATTAGAAATGGACATCATTGATGAACAGCTTGATACAATTGGAAAATCTTTCATGGGGCTAACTTTAGGATGTGCTCGTTGCCACGATCATAAGTTCGATCCTATAACTACAGAAGATTATTATGGCTTGGCAGGAATACTCAAAAGCACAAAATCTGTAATCCACAGCAATGTTTCTACATGGAACAAACGTTCTCTTCCCTTATCAAAAAAACAGGAAGAAAACGCAAAAATCATTCGAACTAAAATTCAAAAAATTCAAAATGAGATAAAGACGTTAAAACTAGAGCTTCCAAATACTAAAAACCTAAGCAAAAAATCTAAAAATCTTCTTGGTCTGATTATAGATAATGAAAAGGCTATAAAAAAAGGAAACTGGGTTAAATCAACAGCTGTTAAAGGATTCATCGATGAAAATTATATCCATGACGATTCAATGGATAAGGGTAACAAAACGGTCACTTACAATATTAAAGCACCAGATACCGGAAGATATGAAATTAGAGCTTCATATACACACGGCACGAATAGGGAAACTAAAACCCCTTATACGGTGAATCACACAAACGGTGAAACCACGGTATTAATAAACCAAACACTGCAACCTCCGATTAATGGTTCATTCGTATCACTTGGGGTGTACGAATTTAATAAAGACATTGAATTCGAAGTTGTTATTTCCAATAAGAACACAACCGCAGTAGTTATCGCTGATTCCATTCAAGTTATTCGCGAAGGGAAGTCTAGGGAAAAAATTAAAGATGATTCAAACCAAAAAATAAATATATCTAAGATTAATGAAAAGATAAACCTACTCGAAACAGAGCTCAAAGACCTTCAGAAAAAAGAACCAAAAAAGATTCAAGTTATTGCCGCAGAAGACCACAAAAAACCTGGCGATATAAATATTGCTTTAAGAGGCAATGTTCATAGTAAAGGAGATAGAACACCCCGCCAATTTATCGAGGTAATGACATATGAAGAAACTCCGGAATTTAATCAGAAATCAAGTGGGCGTATCCAATTAGCAAATTGGATTGCGAGTAAGCATAACCCTCTAACTGCAAGAGTAATTGTAAACAGAGTATGGTTTCATTTGTTTGGTGAAGGTATTGTATCGAGCTTGGACAATTTTGGCCACATGGGCACTCCTCCAAGCAACCTTAAACTTCTTGACCATTTAGCTGTTAAATTTATTGATAACTCTTGGTCCATTAAAACACTAATCCGAGACATTATGCAGTCTCGTACATATCAACTTAGCTCTACAACAAACAATGAGAGTGAAAAGATAGACCCAGAGAATACTTTTTTGTGGAAACAAAATCAGAGGCGTTTAGAAGCTGAGGCAATAAGAGATTCAATTCTATTTGTAAGTGGAAGTCTTGATAAAGACAAAGGTGGAGCGGCAATTAAGTCAGGGACAAAAACTGAATATGGATATTCATTTAATTCGAAAAAACGAAGCATTTATTATCCTGTTTTTAGAAATACTTTGCCTGAGATAATGCAAGTATTCGACTTTGCTGATCCAAATATGGTGACAGGGAAAAGAACAACAAGCAGCGTGCCAACACAGGCTCTCTACATGCTGAACAATCCATTTGTTATAGAAGAATCAAAAAAGTCTGCCGAGAGATTAATTAAAGAAAAACTTTTAAATAAATCTCTGGAAATAGAAATGGCTTACAGAAGGGTACTTTCTAGAAACCCTACAGACAAAGAAAAACAAATACTCTACAATTTCCTAGAACTAGAAAATGAAAGCATAGAAGCATGGGCGAACATATTTCACAGCCTTTTCTCAAGTTTTGAATTCCGCCATACTAATTAAGGTTCTTGAAATAAGCTGCTAATTAGTTAATTTTAATTTATTGATGGACTACTGGAATATAAATCGCAGGCAAACGCTCAATAGTCTGGCTTGTGGCTTTGGTGGCCTTGCTTTCGGTGCTCTTGCTCACAAGGATGCTATTGCTTCAAACGACTCACCAAAAGAGATATTCCATCACCGACCAAAGGCAAAAAGAGTCATATTCATCTTTATGGCTGGAGGAGTTAGTCATCTGGACTCTTTTGATTACAAGGAAAACCTTGTAAAGCATGATGGTAAAATGATGCGATTTGATGATGCTAGGACTCTCGCGAAAACGCGTAAAATTATAGACCATCGTGTTATGAAACCTTTATGGAAATTCAAAAAACATGGTCAGTCAGGAAGAGACGTGAGTGAGCTTTTCCCTCACATTGCAAATCATGTTGATGACCTTTGCTTCATCAAAGGCATGCACACAAATGGAATTGCACATGGTCCAAGCACCCTATTCTTACATACTGGAAATATAAATTTAATTCGTCCATCAATGGGGTCATGGATCAATTATGGTTTAGGAACAGAAAATAATAATTTACCTGGGTTTGTCAGCATCGGCCCCTCAATGGGCAACGGCGGCCCAAGAAATTTTAGCAATGCATTTCTACCCTCATCCTATCAAGGAACACCACTCGGTCGTGCAGGCATACCCGCCAAAGAAGCAACTATAAAGAATCTCGTTAACCAAAATTTAAATCATCAACAAAATTTGAAACAATTTGAATTATTGCAGAAGATTAATGCGGAGCAATTATCAACTTACCCCAATAACGATAAAATTAATTCTGTTATTAACTCTTATGAACTCGCTTGGCGAATGCAAAATAATGCTCCTAATGTTTTAGATATTAAAAACGAGAGCCCTAGCACCATGGAAATGTATGGGATCGGTCAAAAAGAGACTAACGATTTTGGTCAGTATTGCCTCAAGGCAAGAAAATTAAGCGAAGCAGGCGTACGTTATGTTCAAATCAACTATACTGATAACACAAACAACCCTGCCTGGGACCAACACTCGAATATGCCTAAACACATGGAGCACGCTCGAGCCACTGACAAACCTGTTGCAGGGTTAATCACTGACCTCAAGCAAAGGGGCCTTCTGGAGGATACGATTGTTTGGTGGGGAAGTGAGTTTGGACGAACACCTTACGCTCAAGACAAAGGGACAGGACGTGATCATAATTCAGATGGGTTCACGGTTTGGTTAGCCGGAGGAGGGTTTAAAAAAGGGTTTAGCTTTGGTGAAACTGATGAATTTGGACACCATGCAGTTGAAGGAAAAGTGCATATGCATGATCTACATGCAACCATTTTACATCAACTTGGAATCGATCACGAAAAACTGACGTATAGATACGACGGAAGAGACTTCAGGCTGACTGATGTTCATGGAAAAGTAGTACATCAATTGCTAAGTTAGCATTTCATTTTAATCATCTCCAAGCATTTCTTTCATCCGAGAAAAGTAGGCATGGGCATCTCCTTCATCTATTGGAGCCCCTATCGCCTCTTCATTGGATAAAACATCGATATGCGTAGGGTCTAACTCTTCTAAAAACGAACTTTGCTCTCCTCTGATTAATTCACCGTACTTTTTTCTAGAGGCACAATAAGTTATAGTTAAACGATTCATTGCACGAGTCATTCCAACGTAAAAAAGTCGCCTTTCCTCATCTCTTGTCCCCTCTTCAAGCGATCTTTTGTGTGGTAACATTCCCTCTTCCACGCCAACCATGTATACATCAGAGAATTCAAGACCCTTTGCTGCATGTAGGGTAATTAAATTTACTCCCAAACTAGAATCATCATCTTCGTCACGGTCCTGCTGAAGGGCAACATCATCTAAAAAATCCTGCATGCCATTTTTTTTACCTCTCTTTTCATAATCTTTCAAAGATGATATAAATTCGAAAACGTTATTTCTTCTATTTTGATATTCATTATCAGTTTTGCAATTCCTCTGCAAAAAATCAGTGAACCCAATTTCTTCAACTAATTGGTCAAAAAGAATACCAAAAGAACTATATTTAGAAATCATTGGTGATCTATATGATTCCATAAGACTTACAAAAGACTCTACTTTTGATCTAGACTTTGGGGGTATTGTTAAAAGAAAATCTCCATCTATTAAAATATTATAAAGACTGCATCCAAGATCCCTACTCTTCTCAACAGCTATATCAATAGTTGCATTTCCAATACCTCTAGGAGGATTATTAATAACACGTAAAAGATTAATATCATCATCAGGATTTTTGATGACGAGTAAATAGCCTAAGAGGTCCTTAATTTCTCTTCGATCAAAAAATGATTGCCCCCCTATTACCCTGTAAGGAATTTTATACTCTCTCAACTTAGATTCGAATAATCTAGACTGACTATTCATCCTGAAAAGAACGGATATATCATCGTAGGAACGTTTTTCAGTGGCTGTCATTTCTAGGATCTCATCAACCACAAATTGCGCCTCCTCATCCTCTCCAGGCATTGCTATAATTCTTACATTATCAGCAGAAGATTTTTCACTCCAGAGAGATTTTTCACGCCTACCTGTATTATTGATTATAGAAGAATTCGCAGTATGAAGTATGGCCTGATTACTTCTATAGTTTTGCTCTAGGGTGATAACTTTTGGTGATTTAAAAAATCTTTCGAATTCAAGAATATTACTTATTTCAGCTCCTCTCCAACCATAGATTGATTGATCATCATCTCCAACAACACAAACATTTTGGTCAGAACCACTTAATAGCTGTACAAGTTCCATTTGCTTTTTATTAGTATCCTGAAATTCATCAACAGTTATATATTTAAACCGTTCCCTCCAAAAACTAACAACATCTTCATTCTCTTTTAATACTTGAACGGCTAAAATCAAAAGATCATCAAAGTCTACAGCATTTAGATGTTTGAGCTCTTTATTATAAAACCTTTCTATCTCACTAACTAAGGAGTCATTATTATCAGAAACAGGCACCCCTTTGTTCTTGCTTCTACTAATCAATGATATCGCAAGGTTATGATCAAGGGATTCATCCTTCGCAGATTTTCTAGATATCAATTTTCTAATTAATCCAACTTGATCTGAGGATGAATAGATTGTGAAATTATTTTTGTAGCCAAGCTTCTCAATATCCTTTCTTAAAATTCGCACACAAAGAGAATGGAAAGTACATACCGTCATTTCTTTAGCCGACTCTTTAGAAACCATTCCTCTGATCCTTTCGCGCATCTCATTAGCCGCCTTGTTAGTAAAGGTTACTGCAAGGATAGAGTCTGAAGAAACGCCTTGCCTCAACATATTAACCAGCCTTGAAATAACTGTTCTTGTTTTACCTGTTCCCGCGCCAGCAAGAATTAGAACGGGACCATAAATATGCTCAACAGCTTCGCGTTGGGCGGGATTCAGTTGAGATAAGTTGAATTTATTTTTGGTTTTCAGACTAATAATTACTGAATCCCTATGGCACAAATATGCAAGGAAGAAAAATGTTGTTTAAATCAAAATTAAAGGTTGAGCGAGATTACTTTATACTTCTATGTAGTTATAAAAATTAACAATTTAGATAAATAATGCACGATCCCAGAATTGATAAACTCGCAAAACAACTTGTAACTTACTCAACTTCCGTTAAACGCGGCGACAATGTTTTAATCGATGCTTATGACGTCCCAGATTCAATAATCATAGCGCTAATTCGAGCAATAAGAAAAGCTGGCGCACAACCTTATGTTAACATTCAAAACGCACAGGTCAGTAGAGAACTTTTAATGAATGCTTCTGAAAAACAGTATGATATTCTTGCTAAGTACTCTTTAGCTCAAATGAAACAAATGGACGCTTTCATAGCACTACGGGGAAGTCATAACATAACTGAAACCGCTGATGTTCCTGCAAAGAATATGGCATTAGCGATGAAGAAAATGCGTTCTGTACAGAACTACCGAGTCAATGAGACTAGGTGGTGTGTCTTGCGCTGGCCTCACCCTGCAATGGCGCAACAAGCTGGAATGAGCACAGAATCCTTTGAAAATTTCTTTTTTGAAGTTTGTCTCCTAAATTATAAAAAACTATTACCGGCAATGAAAAAATTGGAGGCCTTGATGAGCAAAACTAATAAAGTTTTAATTAAAGGGAATGGTACAAATTTAGAATTTTCTATGAAGGGGCTTAAAGCAATTGCTTGTGGAGGAACACACAATATACCAGACGGTGAATGCTTCAGCGCACCAGTTAAAAACTCCGTAAATGGAGTAATTAAATATAATTCACCAACAATATATCAAGGCATTTCATTCGATGATATTGAGTTAACATTTGAAAAAGGTAAAATCGTAAAGGCAACCGCCAACAATACAAAAGCGATAAATAAAATTCTGAATTCTGATCCTGGAGCCAAATATATTGGTGAATTTGCTATTGGATTTAATCCAAAGATTAAAGAACCAATGCGAGACATACTATTTGATGAAAAAATTGCTGGTAGTTTCCACTTCACTCCAGGTCAAGCTTATGAAGGGGTTGCTGACAACGGTAATAGAAGCCAAGTTCATTGGGATTTAGTATGTATTCAAAGGCCTGAATACGGTGGAGGAGAAATTTGGTTTGATAACAAGCTTATAAGGAAATCTGGGAAGTTTATCCCAAAATCATTAATAGCACTCAATTATTAGATAAAACATCTTAATTGAATCCAAATTCTTTTATCAAACTATGCATTTTAATGTTGAATACATGCTCTACATCGCCATTGTTAACGTGCGGGGTAGAGCAGCTCGGTAGCTCGTCAGGCTCATAACCTGGAGGTCGTAGGTTCAAATCCTACCCCCGCATCCAATTTTAAATTAGAAATTCATCTAATTTCATCAAGTGCCTCTAATATGCGTTTACTTAAAAACTCATATGATTCCAGTCCTACGCTAATTCTAATAAGCCATTTAGACACTCCGTGCTTTTCACACCAATCTAGCTCATCGTAATGGGCTAATAATGTGTAAGGACATACAAGAGTGAAATTTGCGCCTAAACTTGGCCCCTTACATAACTTCAATGCATCATAGAAATGCTGGGCTTTCTCCTCAGAGTTTTTTAACTTCATCGAAAACAATCCAGAAAACCCTCCACCGCTTCTTCTGACAGCGTCATAACTTTGACGCGTTTCGTATTTTGGGTACCACACTTTTTCTATTAAAGGTTCCTCCATCAATAAATCAACCAGTCTAGGTGTTGTCTCATTAATCCTAGCTATTCTTTGGCTGTAATCACTCATGTTATTTCTGAGAACTAAAGCGTCTTCAAAAAATAAGCACGCATCACCTTGATTCTTAAGTTGAGATATAATCTCCTGAGCGTGAGCGGAACTACTATTTACTATTACAGCACCAGCAATAACATCGCCAGCACCTGAATAGTATTTCGTTAGACTTGTTGTAACAACATCCGCATACTTAAGGACGTTCACGTTTACATTGGTAGCGACTGTATCATCAACGACAATCGGTGTATTACAGGAATTTACAATGGACTTAATTGCAGCCAGGTCTGCGCTTCTTAATAAAGGGTTACTTGGGACCTCGCAATAAATACCACAAAGCAATTCACCTTTATCAATAATATCTTTTAGCTTTGTTATTGACTCAGAGTCAGCAGATGGAAGAAAAATTACCCCCGAACCTATCTCTTGTTGAAGTTTAAGTACATCAACATATGGAAAATCAAACTGAACTGAACGAGCATTAGGTCTTATTTTAGTCAGAGCTCTATGAGTGGCGGAAACAGCCGCCATGCCTGATGGATATATGAAAATATTTTCGATGTCTTGTCCTGTGTCCTGAGAAATCTTTTCTTTGATTTGATCAACAGCTTCACCCCCCTGATTTTTTTCATCCGTCCTATTTGCTAAAAAAGATTTCGCTCGCCTCACGCTTACTCCTTCACCAAAAAATCTCCAGAATTTTTTAGCAACATGCTCGATCTGGATTGGAAATACAACTGCGTACGCCTTTCCATGAAAGATAGGTTTAATTAAAACCTCCCAACCATCTGTTCTATCAACTATGAATTTTTGACATCTAACAGCAGTGTTTTCGACATCAAATAATAGACATCTTTGATCACTTGATAAATTAAGGTCGCGCAAAACATTAAACTCCAAGGATTTAATTATTGGTGAAACAAAAAACCTTGGGTAGCCAGTCTGCAATTTATTAATGACTGAATCGCGACCTTCTTCATAACCAATAACACTATCCCAAGTTGGCAATGATACAGAAACCGCATATTTAGAATCAGGCAAGGGATGCCCTAAATCTGATGATTTATAGGGTGGGTCTGAACTAACGTTTCTCTTCATTCAAAAAATTCGATTAAGCTCCTATTTTATCTAATGCTGAACTTAGATCGATAATCAAATCATCTACATTTTCAATTCCTACCGACAATCTAAATAACGAATCTGTTATTCCTACTGATTCTCGCACATCTCTTGGTATGGCAGCATGAGTCATCGACGCAGGATGGCAACTTAATGATTCAATACCGCCTAAACTTTCGGCCTTTGTGAAATACTGAAGTTCATTCAGTAAGGAAACAGTTTTTTCAAGACCTATTCCTAAGTCAGCAGTAATTATTCCTGATCCCATTTTCATCTGTTTCATAGCTGTTCCATACTGAGGGTGGCTTTCAAGAAATGGATAAAATACTTTTTCATTTGGAAACCTTTCTTCAAGGTATTTTGCAATCTCATAAGCATTATTTGAATGTTTTTCCATTCTAATACTCTGAGTTTTAAGACCTCGTTGAATCAACCAACAATCAAATGGAGAAGGTTGAAGACCGAGTGCTTTTTGAGAGAACATCATCTTATCACCCCAATATGTATCTCTTGTACAAACCACTCCTCCCAATGCATCTGAATGCCCATTGGTGTATTTTGTTAAACTTAGAAGAGATATATCTGCCCCTAACTCTAGTGGGCATTGAATGTAACTTGATGAAAAAGTATTATCCACAACCAAAGCTGTTTCCGAATCTTTAGTTTCATTAGCTATTGACTCAATATCTATAACCTTCAAAAGAGGGTTAGTTGGAGATTCAATCCAGACTAAATCAGGTGAGACTTCTGAAATCCTCTTGATGCTTTTCTCGTTTGTAAAATCAACGTATTCAACTGAAACACCAAACTTGCTAAATACTTGATCTATCAATCGATAGGTACAGCCATAGATGTTTTCTTCCGCTAGTATCATTGAACCTTTATCTAATGTTGAAAGAACGGCAGTGATAGCTGAAACTCCACTAGCAAAAACAGTTGCATAGTCGGCTTTTTCAATTTTTGCTATAGTCTTTTCTAAGTTTGTAAAATTTGGATTGCCTGATCTAGTATAATCAAATCCATAATCATTATCAGATTCAAATGTAGATGTGGCATATATCGGAGGAATAATTGCACCTGTTCCTTCTCTAAATTCATTACCCGCATGTATAGAATCAGTTTCAAAATGCGGTTCTTTTTTATTATTCATTATCTCTATTTTGCCACCGATGCTTTGATTGTTAAAGCAAGAAGGCGGCACCCTAAAACAGAGTGACCGCCTTCAATTTGGGGATTAAAATTTGTTATCTTGAGTAAAGCTCAACAACTAACTGCTCGTTAACCATTGGATCAACTTCATCTCTCTCAGGGACACGTGAAATAGTTCCTACTAAACTATCACCATCCACAACCAACCATTCTGCTTGAGATATAGCCTGAGTAAGATCAAG
>MDTB01237892.1_pt1 | contig 25893 bp, 25 predicted proteins | sample 811161 | NCBI WGS metagenome assembly MDTB01 (sample SAMN05326650, study PRJNA326480) | marine metagenome | isolation source: seawater | place: Mediterranean Sea | collected 2009 | reverse complement strand
TTTGAAAATTTACTTTGTAATAGTACATTTTTAAAAGACTTTCAAAGTCTTTTAAATTATGAGGAATTTAAATCTAATTGTTATTAAAGATTAAATCAATTTATTAAAATCTTATTTATTATCGATGAATTGTCTAAGTTATTCTTATTATTAATATTAGATAATAATTCTTTTAAATTATTATTAAATTTTTCAGTATCAAAATCAAGATTATCCTTGAATATTTTTGGATGAATTGTTTCTTTTTTACCTTTTGTGAATATTTCCTCTTCAATTTTTTCACCCTCTAAAAGATTTGTTATTTTAATTTCTATATCTCCATTAGGGTTAAGTTCATCTTTTACTGTAAGTCCATTGAGACTTATTATTTTTTTTGCCAAATCAATAATTTTAATAGGATTACCCATATCTAATGTAAATATTTCTAAACCTTGAGATAATGCACATGATTGTATAACAAGCTCAGCTGCCTCATCTATTGACATAAAATATCTTGAAACATCTTTGTGTCTTACAAAGACAGTTCTTCTATTTGAAATTAAATTTTGAAATAATGGTACTACACTTCCTGAACTTCCTAATACATTGCCAAATCTTACACAGCTAAATTTAGTAATATTATTATTGCTAGAAATACAAATTTTCTCGCATATATTTTTTATCTTACCCATATAGGATGAAGGATTTATAGCTTTATCAGATGAAATTAATATATAGGTTTGAGATTTATACTCTAAAGATAGTTTAATTGAATTTATACAAATATTAATAGTATTTCTAGTTGACTCATTAAGGTTTTCATTGAAAATTTTAACGTGCTTATTGGCAGCTGCGTTAAATACTATGTGAGGTTCATGTTCTCTAAAGATATTTTCCAAAAGAGAGGAATTATATGATACATCAATTAAATAATCTTTGACGACAGAAGAATTATATTCCATCATCTGCTGTACTTTAAAGATACTCTCTTCATTATTATCTAACAAAATTATTTCTTTTGGTTGAAGTTGACTTATTTTTTTGAATATAACTTTACCAATACTACCACCAGCACCTATAATCATAATTTTTTTTCCCTTAATAAAATTTTCATAAATTGCAAAAATTGGCTCTACTTTTTCTCTTTGCATTAGATCTTCTAAGTTCACGTCACTAAAAATATTTTGTTCTTTTTGAATTAAAGATGATAATTTAAAATCTAAATTATTTAAAAGTTTTATTTGATTTACTTTACACTTTGTTGAAGTGAGAATATCGTCAATATATTTAGAATTATTTTTAGAATTACATATAAGAAGTAATGAGTCATTCTCATTAAAATTTACTGAGTTAATTTTTCCAAAATCTATATAATTTATATTTTCAATTTTACGATTAAGATTAGTTTTATCTATATTAATAATAAATTTAATATCAAAATCACTTATATAGTCTTTTAATCTTAAAATATTATCTAATGTGAATGTATTATCAAATAAGAGAACAAGTCTTTTTTTTTGTATTTTTTCTTTATTTTGATTAATAAAAAAGAAAATTAAAAATCTAGAAAATGTGATTAATAAAAAAGTAAAAGCTATATTTACAACCCAAAATTTATTAATAACATTTATATATCCTAAACTTCTATAAAACTTATAAAGCACGATGTAAATAAATGAATAAACTATTAGAACCTTAATTAGATTTGATAATAATTTAATTCCGTAATAACTCAGAGAGTCTTGATTTACTCTAAAAAAAATAAAAGTGATTGAGTAAACTATAAAGGATGTAAATAAAATTATGAAATCTTTACTACTTAGACTCAAAAATTCTGAAGTAATTAATAATGAAAAGATGTGTGCAAAGAAAATTAATGTTAGGTCATTAAAAATTAATATATATGTTTTAAATTTTCGTATTTTCTCAATCATTAGTTAAGTTTTTCTAAAGTTATAATCATTCTAGCTGCAAATAACAAAGGCAATATAGATAAAATATTGTCAAATTTTTTGATTAAATTGTACAAAACTTTTGGATAAAACTGAGTATAACCAAAACCACCAGAACCTAAAAAGGAGAAATCACTTTTTAATTCTACTTTTGAAATATTAAAAAATTTATCTATTTTAATTTCTTTCTTATAAAAAATTCTATAAGGAAATGATTGAGCTGCAAAAAATTTATGCAAATCAGGCTCTTTATTTTCACTTAATGATATTCTCATATTAAAACCATTAGGTTCTTTATGAAATATAGCATAAATAAATTTTGGAATCATACCCATTGCAGGCTCAATCATAATTACTTTTCCATTTTTCTTTAAAACCCTATTCATCTCAGAAAGACCAAGCATAGGATATTTTAAATGGTGAAATACATCTACCATAACTATATCTGTAAGAGTTTCATTATTAAAATTTAAATTATAAATATTCTCTTTTCTATCGAGATAAGGATTTTCAAAGTTTTCAGATGTAATACAATTATTTATGACTTGTTTAATTATTCCTGGCCCTGATCCTATTTCTAATATATTTGAGTTATTTAATGTTGATAAATTTTTTTTTATTAATTTAAAATAATCTAAATAAATTAACTTTAATAATTGTTTTTTGTGAATTATCTTTAAGTTTTCATCATTAACTTCAGCATGATTTTTTTTTAATTTTTTAATCATTTTGTTGTATTTGAATAGAAATTATGTATGTAATTATTGTTGCTACCTTGAATGAATTTGTTAAACAAATATAGATAGTATGAATAGCATATCAACCCTTAATAAAACGATATTATTTTCTTCAATTATATTTTGTCTTGTACCACTCACCTATATAACTGGTCCTTTTTTATCAGATTTATCAATTGTATTTGTTGTTATTATAGGAACAATTTATTTTATAAAAAAGAGACTTATAAATGAGATTCTAAAAAGCAAAATCTTATTATTATCTTTTGCTGTGTATTTTTATTTTCTTTTTACAAGTTTAATATCTAATAATATTCTTTTGTCTTTAGAAAGCTCTCTTTTTTATTTTAGATTTTTTCTATTTGGGATTTTTACTGCATTGATAATTTTAATTAATAAAAAAATGATTATTAATTTATTGTTTTACACACTTACAATAGCATTTACTATTTTATTACTCTCAGCAATATATGAATTAATTTTTAATTCATCGATTTTTGATGTTTGTAATAGTTATGTTAAACATTCAAAACCTCAAGATAGAATATCTAGCTTATTTTGTAGGCATCTCATTTTAGGTACTTATATTGTAAAACTGGTACCATTATACATATATGTGCTTTATGAAAAATTTTTTGAGTCAAAAGGTTTTAATAATTTAGTTTGCTTGCTATTAATAATTTTTTGTTTTTTTGTTTTCTTTACTGGTGAAAGAACAGCATTTTTTTTATCTTTATTACAATTATTTTTAATCACATTTATTCTCAATAAAAAGATAATTCCATTATTTATATTTTTACTGGCTATCTTTCTGTTAGGTATTTTAAATATAGATAATAAAAAAATTTCTGTATACAAGATTAGAATGGTTGACTCTATTACCGAAATTATTGATATAAAAAATAACTCATTTACTTTTTTTACTAAAGGACACGAAGAAATATATATAAGTTCTTTTGAACTTTACAAAAAATCTCCTATATTTGGTATAGGGCCCAAAGTATTTAGACATGATTGCGTAAAACACAAATTTACTTGTAGTACTCATCCACATAATTATTATCTTCAAATGTTGACTGAAACTGGTTTAATAGGGTTTTTTATTCTCTTTTTTCTTTTTATCTTTGTAACCTTTAATCTTTTTAAAAAAGTAATAAACATTACATTTCACAATATAAAAATTTCATCAGATGTTTTTATTCTTATATTATTTTTCATTAATTTCTTTCCGCTTGTTCCTACTTCTAGTATTTTCAATAATTATAATAGTGTAATCTTATTTTTTGGGTCAGGTTTTTTAATAAATATGTATAAGGAAAAATTATTTTCAAAAAAATTAATCAGCAATTTAAAGTAAATTAGTTTTTTTTCGCTAGAGTAATTAATCCTTTCCATAAATAAGGTAGTCTTCCAACTCCATTATTTTTAATTACTTTAAAGTTATTAATTTCTAAAAGATTATTTAATGTTTTTATACTCCAAAATTTTATGTGACCACCATCTCTATCTACAGTAAAGTGTTTATCCCATCCATTAATAATTGATATAGCTAAATTTTTTAAATAGCCGTGATAAGGTGTAGTTATTATTAGGTATCCTTTATCTTTTATACACTCTCTTGCAAACTGAATTAATTTACTTGGATAATAAAGATGCTCTATAACTTCAGTTGAAATCACTAAATCATAATTATTCTTAAAATCTTCTGGGTTGTCGTAACATGACTTATTATAGAAATTTAAATCACTATATTCTTTTTTTGATATCTCATATCCACGTAGAGATGGTTCAATACCATCAATGCGATCACAATACTTTTTAAGAATATTGCAAAAATATCCATTTCCTGATCCTATATCTAAAATTTTTTTTGGTTTAAGCTTTATAATTTCTTGAATTAGATGTCTCTGATAAAAATTAAAACAATCAGGTTTACCATGCAAGTCCCATTTATAATCAGCAATATTATTCATTGCTTATATAATGCATAATTTTATTTGATCCACTTTCAACAGAGATTTTTTCAAAAGCATCATGGTAAATTTTATCATTATTAGATCTAAAAAAATTAATTTTTTTTGCAAATTTATTTAGTGCTTTTAACAATGTTGAATATTTATCATTCTCTAAAACTATTCCATTTATTTCAGAGTCTATTAGAACACTAGCACCAACATATTTGTTACAAATTACTGGTTTTCCAAAAAGTAATGATTCATTTACCACAGTACACCAACCATTTCTTTTACTTTTCATCTTAGGACTCAAAATCAAACAATCTATATTTGAAAAAAAAGAATATTTTAAATCGTAGTCAGTCACACCTAAATATTCAAATTTTATATTTTCATCTTTACATTTTGTTAAAAATAAATTTTTATCAACTCCATCCCCTGAAATATAAAATATATAATCATGGGAAAAGTTTTTCAGTGCTTTAATATAATTAAATATACCTTTTTCTGATATTAAAGCTCCTATATAACCTAGCCTTAAGGTAGAATTATGTTTATTTTCATCACTATAATTTTTATTTATTTTTCCTATATTCACATAGTAGGAAAAATCAATTAATTTATCTTTAGGGTAAAGTGAGCACTTAAACCAAGGTTTGGCGTATCTACCGATACAAAATATTTTATAAGTATTTACTCTCAAATTTTTTTCAAAAACAAGAGACTGAAAAAGTTTTACAACATCTAGAAATCTAAAATGAAATCTGGTTTCCGATATAAAAAAGAATTTTTTATCAATTTTTTGAAGATATTTAATTATTAATTTTGCATTTTTATTTGCCCAATATCCAGATAATATATTGATATCCTTATTGATTTGACCATTTATTAAACTTTCAATTTTTTTTTTATTGTTTGTTATTATAGTTGTAATATTTGTATTTACGTAATTTTTATTAATAAAATATTTTTTATCATCAGGAAATCCCATTGGAGATACCAAAATTAATTCTATATTTTTAAAATCATTTTTTATTTGATTCATTAAATCAATTTTATGAGGTGAAAGGCAAGGGTCCCAAAAGAAAATCTTACTAATATTATTCATATATATTTAATAATATTATCAGCACAGAAAATACTTTTTATTTTATCATGATCAAATTTTAGGTTTCCACTTTGATATAATGTTATGTATTCGCCTATAAGTTTGATTAGTTCATAAGAATCATATTTTTCCATTATGAATACAGAATTATAAAATTTAAAACTTTCTAAGTCCTCATTTTTTGAAGAAATAATATGAATATTATGCCTTAAATACTCAATAATCTTAGATGGAAATGTCGTATTATTAATATATGAGTTTGGAATTCTCAGATTGAAAGCCAAGTTAACATTTGAAAGTAAGTTTAAATAATCATTATAAGGTAAGTTAAGTTTTAGACTAACATTCGAGTAATTGAGTAAGCTAGAAACATCATCACTTCTATCCAAATTTCCAGTTACATAAAAGTGTACTTTGTCTCTTATAAACATATAATTATCATCAATATTTATTTGATGAACTAATTCAATAAATATATTAAGACCTGTGGCTTTATTAATTGTACCTGAAAATAAAATTAAAATTTTATCATTAGTTAATAAATTGTTTGGTATAAATTTTTTTATAGAACCATAATATATAAATTTTTTATTATATTTTTTAATTAAATTATAATTTTTTATATTAGTACACATATAATTTTTGAAAAAATAATTTTTATAAATATAAAAAAAAATTGAATTAACAATAGCATTTATGTTAAACTCATCTCTTCTGGGTGAGTCTTCTATATCAAGAAAAATATCTAAATTAAATATTTTACAGTAAATAATTGCAAATAAATATTCAGGTAAAGAATTGTAAAAAAATATTTTATATTTGTGTTTTTTTATCTTTGTTATTTTCTTTAAAATATTTAGAAAAAAAAATAAAGAAAATAATTTTCTGAATAAAGTTTTTTTTATACTTTTGTGATAAATATTTATTCCATTAAATCTAAAAATCGAATTATCTGCATTAATACCAGAAATTGTTGGTGATGAGACAATATAAATTTTTATATTATTAATATTTAAATTTGAAATTAAATTATATAATTTGTTTGTAGAAGCATTAACATTGGTTTGAGTTTCATTACCTATTTTTTTAAAATTAAAGTTTCCAAAAAAAATAATTTTTTTTTTCAAATTAATTTTTCCTTTTTCCAATAATTTTTCCAGGATTTCCTTGCACTATTGAATAAGATGGAATACTTTTAACCACTACAGACCTTGCAAGAATCACACAACATTTTTTTAATGTTGTTCCTGGTCCAATGAACGCGTCTGCAGCTACCCAAACACTCTCTTCAATTATAATCGGTTTGGAAATCAAAGACATGCTATAATCTGAGTACTTTCTTGAAGCAGAGCATAAATGACAATTTTGACTGATAGTTGAATTATTTGAAATAGTTATACTACCAACATTGAAACATATAGTGTTTGGTGCAAGACATGAATTTTTCCCCATTTTCAGATTGCTTGGATTAAATATTTTTACTGATGGATAGATATGTGCAGTCATATCGACACTTGCTCCAAATAAATTTAATATTAAACATCTCCATCTATGCATAAATATTGGGGTAAATCTAAAAAAAGATAAATAGATAAAATTCCAAAGGAATCTATATGACTTGTTTTTAAAATCGAGTTCTTGATAATTCATAAAGAGTATTTTAAAAAAAATTCTTTTTTAGTTTTAGTTCATTATCAATATTAATGTTCTCTGACTCAATCATCTCATCTATCATAGATTTAATATTATATGAGGGTTTCCATTTTAAATTCTTAAAAGCCTTAGAGGAGTCTCCTAAAAGAACATCAACCTCAGTAGGTCTATAATACTTTTTATCAACTTTAATTATTGTTTTACCAGTAGAGATATCAACTCCCTTCTCTTTTATACCTTTACCTATCCACTTTATTTTAATATTTAATTTATCTAAAACAATTTCTGTAAAATCTCTTACGCTAATCATTTGGCCTGTAGAGATAACATAATCTATCGGTTTTTTTTGCTGAAGCATTTTCCATTGCATTTCAACATAATCCTTTGCATGCCCCCAATCTCTTTTAGCTTCAAGGTTTCCTAAGGAAAGACAATTAAGTAATCCAAGTTTTATTTTGCATAATCCAATAACTATCTTTCTAGTTACAAAGGTTTCTCCTCTTCTTGGACTTTCATGGTTAAAGAGAATTCCATTACATGCAAATAAATTGTAGGCTTCTCTATAATTTATTGTCATCCAATAAGCAAACATCTTTGAAACACCATAAGGACTTCTTGGATAAAATGCTGTCTCCTCATTTTGTGGGGTCTCAATAACTTTTCCATAAAGTTCTGAAGATGATGCTTGATAAAACTTAATTTTCTTTTTGGTGCTTAACTTTTTTATAATTTCGAGAATTCTTAAAGTGCCTAGGGCATTTACATTAGATGTATATTCAGGGATTTCAAAGCTTACCTTAACATGGCTCTGAGCTGCTAGATTATAAATTTCATCAGGCATTGTTTCAGAAATTATTTCATATAATGAATTTGCATCAATTAAGTCACCGTACATTAATTTTAAATTTTTATTCTTGAAATTTGAGTTTATTCTATCTGTTTTTATGAGACTAGATCTTCTTATAATACCAATTACTTTATATCCTTTATTTAATAAAAATTCAGAGAGATAAGAGCCATCCTGTCCTGTTATGCCTGTAATTATAGCTACTTTTTTTTTTGAACTTTTCACTAAATTAATCCTTTACTGGACATTACTCTTGTTAAGCCCTCAGATAAACTTATTTTTGGTGACCACCCAAATGATCTAATTTTTGAACTATCTAATATTTTTCTAGGAGTACCATTTGACTCCTCACCTGTAAATTTAATATTTAACTTTTTATTATAGATATCCTTAATCATTAATACTAATTTTTTAATAGAAATCTCTTCACCTGAACCTACATTATAAAAAGGATACTTTAATTTTTGGTTAAAAATAGAGACAATTGCTTCAGCTAAATCATCTACATATAAAAACTCTCTTTTAGCAGCACCGTTACCCCATACATTTAGTGAGGTATTTTTTTTTTTATCAGAAATCAAGAGTTTTTGAATTAGGGCAGGAATTACGTGTCCATATTTTACATCATAATTATCGTTAATTCCATAGAGGTTCGAGGGCATAAGACCTACGTAATTTAAATTATACTGATTAGAGTAAAATTCACACATTTTGATACCTGATATTTTTGCTAGTGCATAAGCTTCATTAGTACTTTCTAACTTTCCATTTAAAAGATAATTTTCACTGATTGGTTGCTTACATTTTCTAGGGTAAATACAACTAGAACCCATATAAATTAAATTTTTAATTTTATTTAAATAAGAATAATGAATAATGTTAGAGCTCATCTGAACATTTTTGTACATAAATTCTGCTTTGTAATCATTGTTTGCTTTTATCCCACCAACTTTCGCAGCGCAAAATATGACTAATGATGGAGACATTTTTTTAAGAAATTTGTCAAGTTTACTTGAATCTAATAAATCAAGTTGTTTTCTTTTATTTCTATAAACATTAAGGTAGCCCCTCTTTTTTAGGCATTTATAAACAGAGTCCCCAACCATTCCAAAACCTCCAGCAACGTATATAACTGATTTTTTTGAAATATTAAGTTTCATGTCTAAATTCTTATACAATTATAAGGAATGATATACAAATAATATAAATTAAAATTGTTATGAAGATTCTTCATTTTGCAGGAAATATATATTCTAAATCAAGTGGTGTAAGAAATGTAATTGAACAACTAACAAAATTTCAAAAGTTAGATAATGAAGTGCACATCTTATGTATTGAAAGTGATAAAGAAAAAGAAAAAAATTTACTTCAAAATAAATGGGAAGGTGCTACCCCACACTTCGTAAAAAGTTACTTTTTTGGAAATTTTGGTTTTAGTCTTAAATATTTTTCATTAGTAAAAAAAATTAATCCAGATGTAATTCACGTTCACGGCTTATGGATGTTTAATTCATTTGTAGCTTTTATATTATCAAAAAAATATAAAATAGTTATTTCACCGCACGGAATGCTTTCAGATGAGGCTTTATCTTATAATAAAATTATTAAAAGAATTTTTTTAAAAGTTTATATAAAAAAACTTCTTAGATTATCTAAAATAATTGCTACATCTGAAAAGGAAAAATCTTATATTTCTAAATTTTCAAAAAATAAGGTTAAAATTATTCCAAATGGTATTTGGATACCAGAAAAATTTTTATTGGAAAAAGATATTGTTAGTAAGAAAAAAAAAATTATAACTGTGGGAAGATTACACAAAAAAAAAAATATAGATAATTTGATTCACATATGGAATAAAATTAATAATAATTTTGGGGATTGGGAACTTAAAATTATTGGTAGTGGAGATAAAAAATATACAAACTATTTAAAAAATCTTAGCAGTTCAAAAAATATAAATTTTGAAGAAGAAAAGTTTGGTTCAAAGCTTTTTTTTGAATACAAAAGTGCTGCTCTTTTTATTTGTATCTCAAGAGATGAAAATTTTGGTATGACAATTGGGGAGGCAATGAGAAGCGGAACACCCGTGATTGTATCTGATAACCTTCCATGGAACTCCATAAATAATAAAGGTGTTGGATGGTCTATAAGTCTAAAAGACCAAAATTTAGAGAAGACTCTTGAATTATTGCTTAAAAAAGATGTTAAATATTTTGAAAAAATTGGAAAAAAATCAAAAGAATTTGTAAAAAAGCATTTCAATTGGCAAAAAATCCAAATTGAAATAACAAATTTTTATAATACAAAATGAAAAAAATATTCATAAATGGTGTATGGAAATCAGGTAATCATCTTATATATTCTGCTTTAAATACTTTAGGTTTAAAGGGACCAACTATTGGATTTGCATCACATTTATTAAAAGGAAAATTGACTATTTTGAAAAAAATAATGAGGTCAAGATCTATTAATAATAAAAATAAAATAGACATTGGATTAGACACAATTTGTGAGATTGACAAAAGTTGGATTAAAAAAAAAATAACTACTAATAAAAATCATATTATAGGTGGTCATTGTAAATATAGTGAAGGTTTTGATAATTTAATAAATGAATGTGATCTTAAGAAAATAATAATTTTAAGAGATCCAAGGGATATACTGTTAAGCTTTTGTGATTGGATAAAGAAAGAAAAAGATTACTTTTTATTTGATCACTTTTATAATAAATCAAATGTTTATATAATAGAGAGTCTACTTAATGGTTTTACTTATAAAAAAACTAAATTTTACTCTTTTAAAACCACTCTTAAAGGTTTTAATGGTTGGCTAAATACTAATAATAAATTAATTATTAAATATGAAGAATTAATTAATAACAAAACAAATTCAGAAAAATTAAATTTGTTAAGTAAAAAAATTGTCAATTTTTTAGAATTTAATTCAATAGAAAAACTAGATAGAGAAAAATATTTTGGTAAGTCAAAAACTTTTATGATTGGTAAAGAAAATCGATGGAAAAGGTATGAAAGAAAAGATTTAATAAAAAAAATTGAATATAACTGCAATGACGAAATTAAAAAGTGGGGATATTAATAACTTTATTTAGTTTTGTTTTTAAATAAAAAAAGATAAGCAGAAAAATTAAAAATAATAGAGAGCAGAGTTGAAATATATAAATTTTTACTAAGATAAAATGCTATGAATATAATTGAAAAATTTAGAAAGTAATAGAAAACATATTTAATTACCATGTTGTTATGATTTTGTTTAAGATAAAGTTGATAAATGTGCTCTTTATGAGCTAAAAAAATATTTTTATGATTTTTAAATCTAATAAGAATAGTTATTAGAGAGTCTGAAATATAAGGCATAAAACAAAGAATTGTCAAAACCAAGATATTTAAGTCAATTTTATATAATTCAAATAATAAAATTATAAAAACACCAGCATGGAAATAAGAACCTGAGTCTCCGAGAAATATTTTTGAAGGATAAAAATTAAATTTTAAAAAAACTAAATTTATTAATATATAAAAAAGTATTAATCTAAGAATGAATATATTGTTATTTTCAAAATAAAATAAATAAAATAAAATACTCAATAATACTAAGATGGTATTTACAGAAATATAACCATCTGCACCATCCATAAAATTAATCAAATTAATAAAAAAAATTATACCTAAAATCAGCAAATAAAATTGAATATCTAAAAAATTAAAATTACTAAATAATAAAAAGAATGAAAATAATATTTGTAGTAATAATTTTATTTTAAAATTTAAAGATTTATAATCATCTAGTAATCCTATAAAAAAGACTCCAATTAGAAAAAAAAGATTAGAAAAGCTAAATATATTATTATTAAAAATTGAGAAAATAATAAAAGATATAAATATAGCTATTCCACCATTTCTAGGTTTAATTTTATTATGTGAACTTCTTGAATTTGGTATCGCTAAAAAAAATTTGTAACCATAAGAATATTTAATTAATAATCTTAGTATCAAATATTGTAATATAGCAATTAAAATAATAGAATTTGTATATAAAAAATTATTCACTTTATAATTATACTAAAATCATTAAACAGTCTTTTATAAAGTCTCTGAAAAAATAACTTAATAAAATTTTTGAGTATAAAAGGACAATCGTATAATTTAGATTTATTATAGTTGTTTAAGTATCTATAAATTTCTGTAGTTGATAAATCTTTATCTTTAATATAATGAATTTTCTTAAAATTTTGAGAATTATCAATTATTTCATTAACATTTTTACACAAAGACTCCATAGATATAATAGATTTAGAATTATTAATATTAGCTAATGGCATAGGGATTTTTAATTTTGAAAATATTCTCATTATTTTTAATGAACCTTTTGGGTTTTGTGACAATACTACTGGGAGTCTTAAAATAATAATTTTTGTTTTAAAATTATCAAAATTATCACTTATTAAATTCTCTGCTCTATACTTTGAATTTGCATAATCAGATTGTGGATTAGGTATTGATTTTGTATTGAATTGACCATCCTCACCAAGAACCTTAAGACTACTCAAATATATGAAGGTGTTAATTTTGTGATTAGATAAATTTTTTAAATTTTGTCTTAATAGATCAACATTGATTTTATAAATTGAATTTTTAGAGTACTTTAATTTGTGTGCTAAACCAGTTGTATATATAAGAAAATCTATTTTAATTGGGATTATTTTATGAAAATTATTATAATTAGCATAAGTAACTCTATTATTACTTGTTAGTTTATATCTACTAACTCCATAAATATTATATTTTGTTTCTTTCACAAAATGATTAATCAAATTCTGGCCAATAAGACCTGATGATCCAAAAATAATAATATTCATTTCTTAATTAATTCCATTATTTTTATTAAATTCTTATATATAAAAATATTAACAATGTTTGTTCTGAAATTATGCTTTTTTAAAGACCTAAATATTTCGTAATTTATAATTAATTTTGAAAAAATATTTTTATTAGAAATACCTCCATCTTCCATAGATACCATTAACTTATTTAAATTAATAAATTTTGGCCTATAACTGTTCATTAATCTTACTAACCAATCAAAATCACTAGCTATTTTGTAATCCAAACTAAATAAACCTATTTTAGCAAAAAGGTGCTTTTTAAATAAAATTGTTGGGGTAGCTGGCATAAAACCATAAGATAAATTTTGAATATTTAAATCTCTTGAAATATATTTTCTAACAATTTTTTTATTTTGATGTATGTTTAAATTTCCAAATATTAAATCAATATCTGATTTAATATTTGAAATATATGTAGAGATTACATTTTTATTGAAAAAGATATCTCCACTATTTAAAAATAATACATATTTATATTTTGATAGATTAATACCTTTGTTCATAGCGTCATAGATGCCTTTATCATTTTCAATTATATAATTTTTTTTTTTAATATATTTTTTTATAAAATTAATTGAACCATCAGTTGATTTACCATCAATAACGAGATGTTCGAATTTATTATTATTTTGAGAATTTATAGATTTAAGAGTTTTTTTTAGACCTTGGTAATTATTAAAATTTATGGTGATTATGGATATCATATTTTTAAAAAATACATCAAATTGTTTACCATATTTTCTGTATTATAATTAAATTTGACAGTATCAAGGCAATTATTAGATAATCTTTTGTAATCATCTAACATATAAATATTAAGACATTTGTGAAGAGTTCTAATGAAATTATCTGGAGTATCGTCATAATAAAAACCATTATACTCATTTTTAAAAGCCTCAATCTCAGGCATATGATAGTATTTTCCGAAAGGTAAAATAACTGGAACCCCAAAATTAAAAGCATGTATTAAACTCAAACCAACTGATCCAGGATAAATCATAAAATGAGAGGAATTAAATATATCTATTAAAAATGAATTATCAAACTTATCTAAAAATAATTTAATTGTAATTAAATTATTTTTCTCTTTTAAATAATTAAGTTTTCTTTCAATAATTTTTATAGATTTAGAAGTTGTAACAATATTTAAATTACATTTTGAATTAAATTTAATCAAACGTTCTAAAAATGTATCTAAATTTACTTTAGGGGAAATTTTTCCAATGAAAATAATAGAAAAAGGATAATTTGATTTATCAATATTTATAAGTTTAGGGTCAACAGATTTTAAACCATTAGATAAATAAAAACATTTTTTAATTCTATAATATCTTTTTAGAAACCTTTGCTCAGTTTTTGTGTATGTGATCACTCCGGATATTAATTTGGTAATTATTTTAAAAACAATAAATTTTATATTTGAATGCTTTTTTGATAAGACTTGGTTTAAGTAATAAATTTTTTTTTTATAAAAAAGGTTTATGAAAATAATAATAATATTTGAGAGTATTTTTAAATTTCCAGTTAAAATGATCAAATCAGAATTAAATAACTTTAAATAATTAAATATTTCAAATTCAAAAAAATTTGTTTTAATAATTGTAGTTTTATTAAATTTAATATTTTTATCTAAGTCGCTGTTTTTGTATTTAGCGAATAATTCTAAATTATAGATTTTGGATAATTTATGATAAAAGTCATTTCTATAAATCTCTATAGATGGCTGTAGAATAGCCAAAGATTTCATTTTATTGCCACTTTTTCTATTTGTAATTTGCCTTTAGAAAATTTAAATATTTTATTACAATGCTTAAATAATCTTTTTTTGTGTGAGACGATTATTATTGTTTTTAATTTCTTGTTATCTTTAATTAGATTTAAAAACCTATCCTCATTTTCTATATCTAATGCACTGGTTGATTCGTCAAATATCAAAATATCTGAATTATCAAGAAAACCCCTAGCTATTCCTATTCTTTGTCTTTGACCACCTGATAATTTCATTCCTCTTTCTCCAATATTTGTATTTAGTTTAGCTTCTTGTGAGTCTACAAATAATTTTAAATTTAATTTAGAAATAATTTCATTTATTTTTTTTGTATTACTTTTCCCAAATAAAGTAAGATTATTTTTTATAGTATCATCAATCAGAAAAATTTCTTGCGGTACGTAACTTATTTTATTTCTCCATCCATGACTGATTTTATCATTTAATTTTAATCCATTTATTAGTACATCTCCATTATAAGGCATTAATAAGCCCATTAAGGTATCTAAAAAAGTTGTTTTTCCAGAACCACTCTGACCATAAATACCTATACAATCATTTTTCTTAATAATTAAATTAAGATTTTTTAATACCTCTTCTGACTTTTGAGGATATTTAAATGATACGTCTTTAAATTCAATTTCTTTAAATTTACTTAAAATTTTTGTTTTAGATTTTTTACTAATAGGAACTTTATTGTACCTTACGTGAATTAATTCTTTTTCTATTGACTTAAAAGATATGAAAGAGTACCTCAAAACATTTATTGAACTACTAAGTCTACTAATATTTGGTAATAATTTTACGAAAGCTAAACCAAATATTGTTAATGAAGACACTATATCACCATTGATAAATAGATGATTAATAATCAAAAAAGAAAAAATTGACACAACCGCTATAAATTCTAACCAAAATCTTGGAATTTTTACAAATACATCGTAAGTAGCATTTGAATTAGAGGATGTAATAATTGATTTATTAAAAATATTTATAAAATATTTTTCAAAATTTCTACTTTTTATTTCTCTTATACCTCTGAAAATGTCATTTAAAATTCTAATTGTATCAGAATTAGCTTTATGTCTTTTTTGAGAAAGACTTGTAATTTTGTTTTTAGTTATTACGTCTAGTATCAGTGCCGATATCCCAAAGACAAATATAGCTGTTGCTGCACCATATGGATTTATCAAAAAAACAGTAGTGATAATCAGGGTTATAACTAATATGTCATTAATTAAAAATAATATTTGATTAATGAAAGTAATACATAAGCCATTAACTTCTGTTTGAAGATTTCTAATTTTATTCGATGAATTTTCTAAAATTTGTTGGTCATATTGTTTATTAATATAGTAACTTAATAAATTGTTACTTATATCATTTACCAAATTGTATATTGTTCTAGATTGCTTATAAGATAAAAATGTTAGATACAATGATTTTAAAAAATATAAAGCTAAGATAGATACACAAAAAATTATTACGAGATTATCAAATTCTGTATTTTGAAATAATTGAAAATTGAGGAAAGAAAAATTTTTCTCACTATCAAGAATTATGGCTATAAAAGGTATTAAAATTCCAAATCCTAGCAATTCAACTAAGGAACCAAAAAAAATAAGTAAAATAAGTAATGAAATTTTTGATTTATGCTTAGCTAATAAAATATTATTTATACGTTTGAAGAGAAGCATTTATTTTTTTAATAAACTATTTTTTTTAAAAAAGAATCCCAAGAAAAAGAAACTGTATTATTACTAAAATTATATATTATGTCATTATATTGATCATTATCTAAATTAGATAAAGCATCAATTACCTTTTTAATACTTTTTGATGAATTATCATACATATATCCTAATTTTTTATCTTGGACAATTTGCCAAGGACTATTCTTAGTTACAATTACAGGTACACCTAGTGATAATGACTCCGAAACTGAAAAGTTGAAACTCTCAGATTTTGAAGTTTGAAGCAAAAAAGATGATCTATTAAAAATTTCAAATTTTCTTTTTTTATCGTAAACAGCCTTTTTAAAAACGATATTATGATTTAAATTTAATTTTTTTAATAAAATCTTTAAATATTTATAATATTTGTGATCATCGATTGGACCATAGATTTCCCATTTCCATCCAATCATTCTTTTGGTATCCCAATGATAAATAAAATCTTCAAATGATTTTATTGGATGAATTCTTGAAAAACTGACAATTTTTTGCGTAAATTTTTTAGTTAATTTTTTGTTTAAGATTTTTGTTCTTACATTAACTATTTTGTAATTATTAATATTATTGTCCAAAAAATTAAAAGATTCTTTTCTTTCATAATTATTTGTAAAAATAATATTTTTAGCCTTTTTTAAAATTATTTTTTGATAAATAAAAAAAGCTATTTTTTTTTTAAACTTTTTAATCTTAAGGGCCTCTCTCATTAACATCCCATGGGAAACAACAGAGTATTTAAGATTGAAAAATCTTAATATTATAGAAGTATATAAATAAATTGGGTGCCAAAGGCCGTGTTGTATGAAGTGTACTTGTTCTTTTCTGTAAAACTGTGTACGGATATATTTTAAGTAAAAAAATAAAATAAAAAAAGAATTTATATTCTTTTTCAAGATTATGTTTTTTTTTAAATTTAGTTTTTCAGTATTATCCCAAAGTAGGAAATAATTTTTAAACTTTTTAGAGTTACAATTTTTATTAATTTGATATAGCATTTCAGTTACACCACTTCCTTTTACTAGACTTGGAACTATATGAATAATTTTCATTTATTTTTTTTTAATAAAATTAGTAAATCAACAATCGCTCTGTATAAAAATGAATTTACAAAATGAAAATAAAAACCTTTTTTACCGTCTAATAAACCAAGTAAAATTAAATATCTATATATAAAAACCATGAAAGATCTAAATATTGGTGGTAGTTTATAATATATTCGATATTTTGTTTTCTTTTTTAAATAAACTCTAAACGGCATTTTTTCTTTTGAATCTTCAAAACTTGTATTTTCAATTTCATCACTCTCCTTAATTGCATAATCAATATGTTTTTTTATATAAAATTCAAAGTCATTTAGATTAATATCATTAATACAACCCTTAGTAATTTTACTAAAATTTTTAACAAGAATATGTTCATCCATTGATCTCTTTTCAATTTTAAAATGATCTTTTCTAAATATTCTTATAACTGGTAAATTATAAACCCCTCCCCACTTTAGTAGTTTCTGCATAAAATAAATATTTCTTCTAACATAAAATCCGTTTATCGATGATGGTATATTATTATTTTCTGAAAAAATTTTTTTGATTTCAATTAATAAATCATCAGATACAACTTCATCAGCATCTAATTTAAATATAAAATCGTTTTTAAATTTTATATTTTTTATAGTCCAATCGAGTTGTCTTGATTGATTATAATATCTATTTTTAAAATATTTTATATTTTTGTTAATTTTAGAATATTTTTCAATAAATTTAGCTGTTCCATCATTGGAATAACTATCTATAAATATAATGTCATCAAACATAGAAATGTTTCTTAATAGTCTTTTTAAATGAACAATCTCGTTATAGGTCAGTATTAATAAACTTATATTCATTGATTATTTACTTTTTTGAAATAGTTAAATGTAGAGGAGATAACCAATATATTAACAGGAAATGCCTCATTAAAAGGCATAGTTAATGAAATTATACCTATGATAAACAAGTAGGTTACAAAAATTATAAAATCTTTTTTCTTCTTTATCTTAATAATATTTATGTGAGGATAAAAAAGAATAATTTTTATAAAAAATATAAATAATAATAAACCACCATTATAAATCAAACTATTAACTGTTAAATAATCTGTACTCATGTTTTTGATTTTAGTAATATCTCTTGAGCCATTAACATTTAATAAGTCCCCCACTTTATCGTTATATTTATAATTGAAATTTAAGTATGTATTTGTAGCAATGCCAAAACTATCTCCAAAAATTATTTTTTTAGATTTGATTATTAATGATTTTTCGTTAAAAAAATTTATAAATCCTCTCTTAGATTGTTCTAATCTTGAATTACCTTTATCAGAGTCTATTTGATTTATATAAAATTTTTTATAACCTCCTCTATTATCAATTGAATTATTTAAGATAAGTATAGTTAAAACTAAAATTGAAAAATTAATAATATTTTTCTTATTGATAAATAAAATGAAAACAGTACAAACAAATACTATTGAACCAGATCTTGAATTTGTAAATAAAATAATAATTGCGCAGAGAATAAATATTATTTTAAATTTATCATAATTATCTTTTGACATGGTGATAAAGTAATAAATTCCGCACACAAACAAAGATAGGGTATTTGGGTTAATAATATTGCCTAAGGCTCTTGTATTTTTATTTATATAAAAATCTTTGAGAATTATAATTGAAATAGTCATTAGAATTATTACTAACCAAATATAAAATTTTTTATCTAATTGGAAATTATTTGAAAAAGCTAATAAAGAAAGATATGACCAAACACCACAAATAAATATATAGATGCCATTAGTAGAATGCAGATAAATATTATTTAATAAATATATTATTAAAACTATAAACCAAAAAATATAAATTTTAATTTTAGATCTTATTAAATAAATAAAGTTTAAGAAAAAAAATGAAAATATACATAACTTGATAAATAGTAAAATAATAAAGTTATTAGCATTTAGAAGAATGAATAAAGGTATATATGCTACTAATAGATATATCGAAAAGCTGTTTATAATATTAATAAAGTTAAATTTTAAGGGTAAAGCTCTCATTTTTTACCATTATAAACATAAATAATAATAGTCCATACCCAGGAAAGAATTCTAATAAAGGGAAACCTCCTCCAATAAATAATGATAATAAAACTAATGTAGTATATCCATAGAGACTTTTTGCTAATTTTTTTTGTTTAATTATTTGTTTCAAAGGTAAGAAATAAGTAAAAAAGAGAAAATATAGTGTAAATAAGAACCCTCCATTAAGTAACATAAAGGATAATGTATTATAAGAAGTTGTTATTGGTATCTGTAATCCCCCCTCAGAACAAAAACGCCTTTCAGCTTGACATAAAGAGGTAAGAAAATGATATAAATTGTAATAATTATTTGTATGAACGCCCATCATATTACCTAATAAGTTGTGAAAAAGCTCATCTAAGTTATTTTTTTCATAACTCTTTGTAATCTCATCATTGTTTTTAATAATTTTAATGTTTTTAATGTTTTTAATGTTTTTTTTGGTTTTCATAAAATTAGGATCTTCTATTTTGCCTTCTTCGCTAAAACTAAAGAAACTAGCTAAGCTAGAACCAAGTTGTTCATATCTTGATAAACTCTCACTTTTTCCATCAAAGTTAAAATGTTGTTTAACGAAATCACCTCTACTCTTAAATGAATAGATAGCTGATGTAATTGATAATATGAGAATAATATATACAAGTGGCTTTTTAAAATTTGGAATAAAGAAAAAAATTGTAAATATACAATATGCTAAGGATGCAGATCTAGAACCAAGTTCCATTAAGGCGTATGATGCCATAGTGTGTACTATTAATAATTTATATTTATCTTTAATCATAAAAGTTATGAGGGCTACGTTTAATACTAAATAAGAAGAAACGTAATTTGGATTTAAATATGGCATTGTTAGTCTGTAGAAAGATCTAAAAGTTAGTATATCCGAAATATGCCAAAGATATCCTGATAAAATAAAAAAAGAAAAAGATATTACAACAAATTTGTAAAGGAGTTTTTTATTACAAATTATAAAATTCTCTTTATTAGCAAAAGAAATCAATGATTGAGCAAATATGGTTACAATTGGTATTAGTAAAATTAATGACTTATATAAATTTAAATTGTAATAATTATTTAAAAAAAAGATTAGGATTATTAAAAATAGAAGTGATTTATATATTAGATATTTTTTAAAATAAATAATTAGAAAAAGCCAAAGAATTAAAAATATATAAAATGTTTTTAAGAATAAACTAAATAAAATATGAAAATTATTTTGAAAAAATATATTGATAAGAAAAATTAATACTGGATAAATAAGTTGAAATAAAATGACATACTCAAATAATATATTAGTATTTTGAGTATCTTGTTTGATCATATAAAATAATTTAGATATTTTTTTGAAATTAGATATATGAAATTTATCATAAAAAGATGAACAAAATATATATTGTTTGATTGAAGAAAATATTGCTAGAATCAAACTATAAATAAAATAAATAAGACTAAATGAAAATTGCTATTTACATTGATACACTGCCATTTTCAGGAGGTGGTATACAGAGCATTAATTATGCAATCAGGTTTGATAAGGTTATTAAATCTCTTGGATTTGAAAGTTTTATTGTAACCGACAATTTAGAAACGTTTAACACTCTGGAAGATACTACTTTAATACAAGTTTATAAAAAAAGTTATCTTGATTTTATTTATTATAATTTATCTGACTTTAGAATATTCAGGTTTTTTTTTAAAAAAATAAAATACTTAACAAGGTTTGAAAAATTTTTTAAAAGAAAAAATACTGATCTAATTATATTTACTTCACCATCATCTAAATGTTTATATTTGAATAGTATAAATTACATTCTATGTGTATGGGATATTTGTCATAGAAATAATTTAGAGTTTAATGAAGTAAAAGAAAATTTAGAATTTGAGATCAGGGAGGATTTTTATAATGTTGCTTTAAAAAAAGCTTACTTAATCATTTGTGATACAAAGGAATTATGTAGTGATTTAAGCTTTTATTATAGAATTAAAAAAGACAGATTAATTACATTTCCATTTGAAATTAATCAGAAATTAAAGATTTATAAAAATAAAAAATTTAACAAAAAATACATTTATCAAAATTATTTTATATATCCTGCACAATTTTGGAGTCATAAAAATCACTTTTATTTACTAGAAGCATTTAAAAAAATTAAAGATAAAAAAGTAAAATTAATATTATGTGGGAGTGATAAAGGAATGCTTAAAAATATTGAGGGTTATATAAATAAATTTAATTTAAATAAAAACATTTTAATACTTGATTATGTAAAAGACGAAGATTTATTTCAACTATATGAGAATTGTATTGGATTAATTATGCCAACATTATTTGGATACTCAAATATACCACCATTAGAAGCATGGTATTTTGATAAACATGTTGTTTACAATGAAAATTTTACCTCCTTTTTTAAAGGAAGTAAATTTCATCCTATTAATCCTTTAGATAGTGAGAGTATTTATAGAGTAATAAAAAAAATACTAAATGATAAAAATAATTATAAGACTAAAAACGTTAAGGAAAATATTAATTATTCTTTTAATAATAAATTAATAATTTCTAGTACTAAAGAACTTAAGATAAAAATTAATAAGTTTTATAAATTACAAAAATGTTGGAATTATGAATAAGGAGTTAAAAGTTAATTTTAAATATCAATATGCAAATAATTACGACTTAATCTATAAAGATAAAGATTATATTTTAGAGTCTAAAAATTTTATTAATTTAATTGATAAATATTGTAATAATACACAATTTAATTTTCTTGATTTTGGTTGTGGAACAGGGAGGCATATAAGGTATCTATCTCATTATTTTAAGAATGTAATAGGATTTGATATTAGCTCTACAATGTTAGAAATTGCTAAAAAAAATATCAATAAAAATAATGTTTTATTTACTGATAAAAAAGATATTTTATCGAGTCAAAAATTTCAATTAATTGCATCTTTTTTTGATGTGTTTTCTTATATAAGTCCAAAGGGATTAATTAAAACTCTAAAATTATTTGATAAAATTACTACTAAAAATTCTTTGGTGTATATTCAATTTTGGAATGAGGAAAATGTTTTGGCCTATCCACCAAAAAACTATACCAATAAATTAATTGATCGAGAAAATAATGTATTTAGATCTTGCTCGGTTAATCTCTCTGTTAAAAAAAAAATTGTCGAGCTTAACTATACTATCAGTAATAATAAAAATAATTATGAAGAAAAACATATTATGTATTTACATAATTTAAATGAAATGGAGTCTTTGTTTAATAAATTTAATTTTCAAAATGTAGTAACTGATTGTAAAAATAATAACAGTATGGCTTATTCTAAAAAGATGCTTTTTAAAAAAAAATGAAATTTATTCCTGTAAATGAGCCATCAATAAATAAATCTGACATTGATTTAGTTAATAAAACACTTAAAGAAAATTGGGTTTCATCTGAAAGTCCATATGTAAAAAAATTTGAAGAAAAATTAGCAATAATTACAAATAGAAATTATTGTGCCTGTGTATCTAGTGGTACTGCTGCAATAACTCTAGCTATAAAAAGTTTAGAAATTAAAAAATCTGATGAAGTGATATTACCTAATTTTACAATTATTTCAGGTATAGAAGAATTAATTAATATTGGTTGTAAGTTAATTTTTTGTGAACCAAATGAACTTACATTCAACGTAGAAGCTGAAGATGTAATAAGTAAAATTACTAATAAAACAAAGCTTATTATAATAACTCATATTTATGGTCTGACAGTAGACATAGAAAAAATATTAAATTTTTCAAAAAAGAAAAAAATTAAGATCATTGAAGATGCGGCTGAGGTTCAGGGCAATACTATTAATGGAAAGCCTTGTGGGTCGTTTGGAGATATAAGTGTATTCTCTTTTTATGCTAACAAACAAATAACTACTGGAGAAGGCGGTGCATGTTTAACTAATTCGAAATCATTAGATAATAAAATAAAAAAACTTAGAAATCTTTATTTTGATCAAAATAGAAGATTTATTCATAAGAAAAAAGCTAGTAATTATCGAATGTCTACCATGCAAGCTGCACTAGGTTTAAGTCAATTAAGTAGACTTAAACAAATAGCAAAACAAAGAAGAAAAATTGGAATTTTATATTATAAAAAATTAAAACAGTATAAGAATGATATACAGTTACCGATTTTAGATAACAAATTTTCTAAAAATATTTTTTGGGTATTCCCAATAGTTTTAAAAACAAAACACAATGCTAATTTTGTTATTAAAGAATTAAAAAAAAAGAATATTGGCTCAAGAAATTTTTTCTATCCAATTTCCAACCAACCAATTATGAGTAAAAAATACTTTAGAAAAAAATCTATAAGTTTAAATATACACAAAAAAGGCCTTTATCTACCATCTAGTTTAAATCTAAATAAGTCTAAAATTAATTATATTATAAAAAGTCTTATAGAAATTATTAAGTGACGTATAAATCTTTTTACTAAAATTATTATTTCGAATTAGGCTTACTCATATCAAGTTGGCCAAATCTTATTTTGTCGTCTTCTCCACTATAAGGTCCTTGTTTTACCTCTATCATTTCTGAGGGCTCTAATACCTCAAAACCATGACCACCAAATGCTAAAAGAATTACATCTCCTGTTTTTAAAATCCGACTTTCTAAGTAAACTTTTTTTTCGTTGTAGAAATCAACTCTTATTTTTCCAGATTTTATAAAAAGGACTTCCTGAGTAAGTTTCACCTCTCGAGATACAGATTTATGGATATGTGGTTCTATTTTATAACCCTTCGGTCTATTCATATATCCTAATTGCTGGGAAAAATCATTTGGGGTAAAAAAACTTATCCCCTCCTGATTAAAATTGCTTCTCAGAATATATGCAAAAATTTTATCTGAGTGTAATATAGTTTCAATCATTTGATTTATTTATTAAATACAAGAGATAGTTTTATACGTCATATTTATTTAAATAATAAGAAAATTTTTTAAAAAATTCTTTATTACTATTTTCACTTACTTCTTTTTGAATTAAATCAGCATAGTTTTGGGCAAAAAAATTATCAGATAGACCAAAAAAAATATCACTAATTGTGCGTTTGACACTATCTGGTAATTTTAACATTTTATAGAAAACTTTTGATGAATACCCCATTGAATATGATGAAAACGAAGAAGTCGATGCAATTGAAAAAGTGTACTCAATATCTCTGTTTTCATAGAGAAAATGCTCAGATGAAAAAAAATTTTCAGCTTTTTTGAGCTTACCAAAAAAAATATTATTTATAAAATTATACTCTTTTCCCTTTTCTAAAGGATGAGGAATATAAAAATATTCATAATTTTGAAAATTAGAATATATGTAAGAATAAATTTTCGTTAATTTATTTACCATAGATTTTAAATCTTTTGGATTTTTGTTAGTATCCCAAGAAAAAAACCTTGATCCAAAAATTACAATTTTTTTTTCTGTTTTTTCACTAAGTGGAGGTAATTCAAAATGAGAAAGATCTTGCGAAGATGGAACATTGTAAATTTTGAAAAAATTTTTTTTTTTTCCATAGTTTAATAACTTTAAACCTCTAATATCTGCGGTTGATTTATGGATATATTGCTTAGCAAAACAAGAACCAATAATAATTGACTTTATAGTATCTTTAATGAAAAAAGGAATATCAAAATTATAGTCAGTGGTTATGTCTTCTACCTGTTGAATCAATAATACATTATAAGAGCGACGTAAAAAAAAACGAGAAAAAATATTCGACTTATCTGTCAATATCAACAAGTCATTAGGATTAATATTTTTGGTATGCCAGTTTCTTAACTTAAAAATAAATTTTATTTTTGTCATAATTTTTGCACTATTTAATATGTGAACCGGTACAATTAAAACCTTATTAAATTTTTTATGTATAAATTCTTCTGTATAATTAATCTTATATAAGTGATCAGTTACTATTAATGTAAAATTGTATATTTTTGTTAAATTTGAAAGGTTATCTATTAATCTTGCATAAAAAATTAAGTCATATCTGTGCATTGAATATAAATAGATGTTTTTTTTTTGCATCTACAACTTTCTAGAATTTAAGGCCTCAGCAATTATCCAATCTTCTTTATCATCTATATCTAAAGAGTGTAATTTGCTCATTTTA
>MDTB01018890.1_pt1 | contig 25896 bp, 34 predicted proteins | sample 811161 | NCBI WGS metagenome assembly MDTB01 (sample SAMN05326650, study PRJNA326480) | marine metagenome | isolation source: seawater | place: Mediterranean Sea | collected 2009 | reverse complement strand
CGCCGGTCTCCAAAACCGGAGGTTGTGGGTTCGAGTCCCTCCGCTCCTGCCAAAATTAAGTTATGAAAAACCCTTTAAAATTTATTCAGGAAGTTAAACAAGAAACCTTCAGAATTACATGGCCCACAAAAAAAGATACTATGATGGGAGCTATAATGGTATTTGGCCTTGCATCAATTGCTGCAATTTTTTTTCTTATTTTAGATCAAATTTTAAGATTTTTACTAAATTTAGTTTTAACGATTAGTTTTTAATTTATGAATTGGTATATAGTGCAAGCATATTCTGGATTTGAAAAAAAAGTTGTAGAATCTATTAAAGATGAATTAACAAAACATAAGTTACAAGATAATTTAGGTGAAATTTTAGTTCCAACACATCAAGTAACCGAAGTTAAAAAAGGCAAAAGAACCAAGAAAGACAAAAAATATTTTCCTGGTTATGTGCTAGTAAAAATCGATTTAACAAAACAAATTTATCATTTAATAAAAAACCTACAAAAGGTAAGTGGATTTTTAGGTTCAGCAGATAAACCTACTCCCATTTCAGACAATGAAATTAAACGTATACTCGGCCAAGTATCTGAAAGTGCAGTAAACCAAAAAACAGGAATAAGTTTTGAAATTGGCGAAAAAGTGAAAGTTTGTGACGGACCATTTGCATCTTTTAATGGATTAATTGAAGAAATTGATGAAGAAAAATCTAGACTTAAGGTATCAGTTTCTATATTTGGTAGAGCTACGCCGGTAGATTTAGAATTTAACCAGGTTGAAAAAAATTAGATGGCTAAAGAAATAACAGGTTACGTAAAGTTACAAATAAAAGGTGGGCAGGCTAATCCAGCTCCTCCAGTTGGACCTGCGTTAGGTCAAAGAGGAATTAATATTATGGAATTTTGTAAAGCATTTAATGAAAAAACTAAAGCCTTTATGGGCAAACCAGTTCCAGTTGTTATTACAGTTTATAAAGATAAAAAATTCGATTTTATAATAAAGTCTCCACCTGCATCACATTTCATAAGAGAAGCTGCTAAATTAAAAAGTGGATCAAAAGAGCCAGGCAGAGTGGTAGCTGGATCTATTACGATGAAGCAAGCAGAAAATATTGCTAAAGAAAAAATGAAAGATCTCAATGCCTTTGATTTAAAGGAAGCTACAAAAATTATTTGTGGCTCAGCAAGATCAATGGGTATTGAAGTTAAAGAATAATGAAAAAACATTCCAAAAGATTTGAAAAGATAAAAAAGTCAAAAGTCACAGATAAAAAATTAACTTTAATTGAAATAATAGATTCAGTTAAAAACAACTCATCAGCAAAGTTCGATGAATCTATTGATGTATCCATAAAAATTAATTTAAAACAATCTAAGGGTGGTGATTTAAGTTTAAGAACTATTTTAAAACTTCCAAATGGCTCAGGTAAAAAAAATAAAGTTGCAGTATTATGTGAACCAGAAAAAAAGGATGAAGCGCAGAAAAGCGGAGCAGATATAGTAGGATCAGATGATTTAATAGAGAAAATCAGTTTAGGAAAATTTGATTTTACAAAACTGATATGTACCCCAGCCATGATGAGTAAAATTGGGAAACATGGAAAAGTTTTAGGTCCTAAGGGACTAATGCCTAACCCTAAACTTGGAACTGTAACAAATGATATTTCTAAAGCCGTGAATGACTTAAAAACAGGTTTAATCGAAATAAGAAATGACAAGGACGGTAACCTTGCTTCTACAATCGGTAGAAAAAGTTTGTCTAATGAAAAATTGTTAGAAAATTATAATTATTTTATAGATTTTTTAAAAAAAGAAAAACCGAGCACAATTAAAGGTGACTTTATAAAAAATATTTACATTACTTCTACTATGGGAATTTCTTACAAGGTTGGAGCTAAATAATTATGATGAACAAAGAATCCAAAAAAAATTACGTAGAAGAAATGAGAAATAATTTTACAAATAATGAGTCTGTAATGATTGCGCAATATCAAGGCTTAAATGTAAATGAACTTGATAAACTACGAAAAGAATTAAGAGAAAAAGGCATTATTTTTAAAATAACTAAAAATAAAATTACTAAAATTGCTTTAAGAGATACTCCGGTTAAAGATTTAGAAAAATATTTTACTGGACCTACGGCCGCAGCAATATCTTCAGATCCTATTTCTACAGCTAAAATTTTAACTAAATTTGCGAAATCACATAATAAGTTAAAAATTGTTGCTGGATTTATGGATGGGAAGGTTTTAGATGAAAAAGAAGTGGCTATTATCGCCACACTACCTTCACTTGAAGAAGCCAGAGCTCAAATAATAGGTATTTTAGCTTCTCCAGCACAAAAATTAGTGAGTATTTTACTTGCACCTGGCTCAAAAATTGCTAATTTAGCGCGCGCGAAGAGTTTAAAAAATTAAATCATAGGATTCATAATGGCAGACTTAAACAAAATTATTGACGATCTATCAACTTTAACAGTAGTTGAAGCAGCTGAGCTTTCAAAAAAGTTAGAAGAAAAATGGGGTGTTACAGCAGCAGCACCTGTAGCTGTAGCAGCAGGAGGAGCAGCGGCAGCACCAGCGGGAGAAGAAAAATCGGAGTTTTCTCTTTTTTTAGCGGCGGCTGGAGATAAAAAAATTAATGTAATTAAAGAAGTTAGAGCCATAACTGGTTTAGGGTTAAAAGAAGCAAAAGATTTAGTAGAGAGTGCACCCAAAGAGATTAAAGGCGGTGTAGCTAAAAAAGAAGCTGAAGAATTTAAGAAAAAGCTTGAAGCAGCTGGAGCTAAAGTAGAATTAAAGTAAACAAAATTTAAGACTGACTTTTACTGCGCCAAACAAAATGCAGTAAAATTTATATTTATTAATGGAATTATCTTTTACTCAAAAGAAAAATATTAGAAAAAATTTTGGTAAACTTATTGAAGGCTTATCAATTCCAAATCTTATAGAAGTTCAAAAAAATTCTTACAACGAATTTCTTCAATCAAAAAGTTTAAAAGATCAAATGAACGATCTTTCTAAAGGTATAGAAAAAGTTTTTAAAAGTATTTTCCCTATAGAAGACGGTTCTGATAAATCTACCTTAGAATATATTTCTTATAAACTCGAAAAACCAAAATTCGATGTAATAGAATGCAAACAAAGAAGCTTATCTTATTCTGCTGCGCTTAAGGCAAATTTAAGATTAGTTGTTTACGATATTGACGCCGAAAATAATACAAAACAAATACTTTCAGCAAAAGAACAAGAAGTATTTATAGGTGATTTGCCTTTAATGACTCCTAGTGCGACTTTCATTACCAATGGTGTTGAAAGAGTAGTTGTCAATCAAATGCATAGAAGCCCAGGTGTCTTTTTTGATCACGATAAAGGAAAAACCCATGCGAGTGGTAAACTTTTGTTTAATTGTAGAATAATACCTGGAAGGGGTTCTTGGTTAGATTTTGAATTTGACCCAAAAGATATTTTATACTTTAGAATAGATCGTAAAAAAAAATTACCTATTACTTCAGTTTTATTCGCTCTTGGTTTTACAAAAGAAAAAATTATTGAAACATTTTATTCAACTGACAAGTATGCGTATAATTCAACCGAAAAAATCTGGATTACAGATTTCAATCCGGAAAATTACAAAAGACCTGTTAAACTTTCTTATGATTTAATTGACTCAAAAAATAATAAAAAGATTCTTTCAAAAGGAGAAAAACTTAACTTGATAATTGCGAAAAAACTTAAAGAAAAAGGGTTAAAATCGATTTTAACATCAAAAGAACAAATAATCGGAAAATATATTGGAAACGATATAAAAGATAAAAATTCTGGAGAAATACTTGTTGGTGCTGGATTTGATATTACTGAAGAACAATTGAATAAAATTATAGCTCAAGAGGAAAAAGTTCTTAACATTGTAAATATTGATCCAATTAACAAAGGTCCTTATCTTTTAGAAACTCTTAAAATTGATAAAAATACAAATAAGCAAGATGCTCTAAATGATATATATAAAGTTTTAAGACCTGGTGAAGCACCATCAATAGAAATAGCAGAAGAAATATTTAATAATTTATATTTTAAGAAAGAACGTTATGATCTTTCTGAAGTTGGAAGAGTAAAGTTAAATTCAAAACTCAATCTAAATATTAGTAATAAAAAAACAATCCTTACTAATGAAGACATTGTTGCGATTATAAGATTTATGCTAGATTTAAGAGACGGGAAAGGTGAAGTTGATGATATTGATCACCTAGGCAACAGAAGAGTAAGATCAGTCGGCGAATTAGTAGAAAATCAATTTAGAATTGGCCTTTTGAGAATGGAAAGAACTGTTAAGGAAAAAATGTCTACATTTATAGAAATAGAGTCTGCAATGCCCCAAGATCTAATTAATGCTAAACCAATAACTACATCTTTAAAAGATTTTTTTGCAACTTCTCAACTTTCTCAATTTATGGACCAGACAAACCCACTATCTGAAATTACTCACAAAAGAAGAGTTTCTGCTTTAGGTCCAGGAGGATTAACGAGAGAAAGAGCTGGTTTTGAAGTAAGAGACGTTCATCCAACACATTACGGTAGAATTTGTCCTATAGAAACTCCCGAGGGTCCAAATATAGGTTTAATTAACAGTTTGGCAACTTACTGTAGAGTTAATAAATTTGGTTACATAGAAAGTCCCTACAAAAAGGTAGTAAATGGAAAAGTTACTTCGGAAATAAAATACTTATCTGCTATCGAGGAAGAAAAATATACGATAGCGCAAGCCAACTCATCAATAAAAGATAACGGATCTTTCGAGGAAGAACTGGTTGCTTGTAGAAAAAATCTTAATTTTGAATTATCTAATAGAGAAAATATTGATTATATAGATGTTTCACCTAAACAATTAGTCTCAGTAGCGGCAGCTTTAATACCTTTTTTGGAAAATGATGATGCTAACAGAGCTTTAATGGGATCAAATATGATGAGACAAGCTGTACCTCTTTTGAAACCAGAATCCCCATTGGTTGGAACTGGCATAGAGTCGGATGTAGCTTTAGACTCAGGAGTTACGATTGTTGCTAAAAGAAACGGAGTTGTAGATAAAATTGATGGAAAAAGAATAGTTGTAAAAGCCACAGAGGCAACTGATTTATCTCAATCAGCTGTAGATATTTATAATCTATCTAAATTTCAAAGATCTAATCAAAATACGTGTATTAATCAAAAACCACTGGTAAAGGTTGGGGACCTGATTAAAAAGGGAGACATAATTGCTGACGGTCCGGCAACAAAACTTGGAGAGTTAGCTTTAGGAAAAAATGTTACAGTAGCATTTATGCCATGGCAAGGTTACAATTTCGAAGACTCAATCTTAATATCAGAAAGATGTGTTACAGATGATGTATTTACTTCAGTTCACATAGAGGAATATGAGTCTATGGCACGTGATACAAAATTAGGTGCAGAAGAAATTACTAGAGACATTCCAAACGTAAGTGAGGAAAGCCTAAGAAATTTGGACGAGTCAGGTATTGTATATGTTGGTGCAGAAGTAAAACCTGGTGATATATTAGTGGGTAAAGTAACCCCAAAAACTGAAACTTCATCAAGTCCAGAGGAAAAATTACTAAGATCTATTTTTGGAGAAAAAGCCACAGACGTAAGAGACTCCTCTCTTAAGTTACCATCTGGAAGCACAGGAGTAGTTATAGATGTAAGGGTTTTTAATAGACATGGAATTGAAAAAGATGAAAGGTCAATCGCCATTGAGAGAGCCGAGATAGAGTCAGTACAGGAAGACAAAAAAGTTGAAGAAGAAATATTAAACAGGAACATTAAACAACGATCTATAGATTTACTTAACAATCAAAGTATCAACAAACAATTTAAAGAGCTAAAGGCAGGGACAACGTTGAATAAAAACGATTTTAACAATTTATCGCTTAAAGATTTGTGGAATCTATCGTTTGAAAAAGAAGAAATTAATAGGAATTTGGAAAAATTAAAGAATCAATTTGATAATGCTTTTGAAGATATAAAACTAAGATTTGAAGATAAAGTATTAAAAATTCAACAAGGCGATGATTTGCTGCCAACTGTTATGAAAGTTGTTAAGGTTTTTGTTGCTGTTAAAAGAAGATTAATGCCAGGCGATAAAATGGCAGGTAGACATGGTAATAAAGGAGTAGTTAGTAAAATTGTTCCAGTTGAAGATATGCCTTATTTACAAAACGGTAAACCAGTTGATATAGTATTAAATCCCCTAGGAGTTCCAAGTCGTATGAACGTGGGTCAAATTTTAGAAACGCATTTAGGTTGGTCATGCTCTGAACTTGGTGAACAGATTAAATCACATTTAAAAGATTTTGAGTCTCAAATAACAAAGATTAAAGATAAACTAAAACTGATTTATGGAAACGAATATTACGATCAAGTAATTTCTAAATTATCTAAAAAAGAAATTGCAGAACTAGTTAAAAACATATCTGAGGGTGTGCCAATCTCAACACCAGTATTTGATGGAGCTTCTACAAAAGACATTACTGAAATGTTAAGCCTTGCTAAATTACCTAATTCAGGGCAAACAAATTTATGGAACGGACAAACAGGAGAAAAATTTGATAGACCAATAACTGTAGGAATAATCTATATGCTTAAATTAAATCATTTAGTTGAAGATAAAATACATGCAAGATCTACAGGTCCATACAGTTTAGTCACTCAACAACCACTTGGAGGAAAAGCTCAACTAGGTGGGCAAAGATTTGGTGAAATGGAAGTTTGGGCTTTGGAAGCTTATGGCGCATCTTACACTTTGCAAGAAATACTAACTGTAAAATCTGATGATGTAGCAGGAAGAACAAAAGTTTACGAAACAATAGTTAAAGGTAATAATAATTTTGAGTCAGGTGTACCGGAGTCATTTAATGTATTGGTAAAAGAAATTAGAGCATTGGGTTTAAATATAGAATTGAATTAAAATGGAAAAAAACTTAACAAAAAATTTTAACAATCAGAACTTAACAGCGGAAAATAATTTCGATAGCATAAAGATCACTTTAGCTAGTCCTGAAAAAATTAAATCTTGGTCATTTGGAGAAATAAAAAAACCTGAAACAATTAATTATAGAACTTTTAGACCAGAGAAGGACGGTCTTTTTTGTTCAAGAATATTTGGTCCAGTTAAAGATTACGAGTGTTTATGCGGAAAATATAAACGAATGAAATTTAGAGGAATAATATGTGAAAAGTGTGGAGTAGAAGTTACTAAATCGAACGTAAGAAGAGAAAGAATGGGTCATATAGATCTCGCTTGTCCAGTTGCTCACATTTGGTTTTTAAAATCTCTTCCTAGCAGAATTTCTTTAGCTATAGACATGAAACTTAAAGAAGTTGAAAAAGTTTTATATTTTGAAAGTTTTATAGTCATAGAACCTGGATTAACTACTTTAAAAAAAGGCCAACTTTTATCAGAAGAGGCTTTACTGAAAGTTCAAGATGAGTTCGGCGAAGACGCTTTTACAACCGGCATAGGTGCAGAAGCTGTAAGAGAAATATTAGTTAACTTAGATTTAAAAAAAGAACAAAAAAAACTAAGAGAATCACTGTCAGAAATTAAATCGAAAGTAACTGAGGAAAGAACTATAAAAAGGTTAAAGTTAATAGAATCATTTATTACATCTGGAAATAAACCTGAATGGATGATTTTAACATCAGTTCCTGTTATACCGCCAGAGTTAAGACCTCTTGTTCCATTGGACGGAGGTAGGTTCGCTACATCTGACCTAAATGATTTGTACAGAAGAGTAATTAATAGAAACAATAGATTAAAAAGATTACTTGACCTTAAAGCACCAGATATAATTGTTAGAAATGAAAAAAGAATGCTTCAAGAGTCAGTTGACGCACTATTTGACAATGGAAGACGAGGTAGAGTAATAACTGGCACAGGAAAGAGACCACTAAAATCTTTAGCAGAAATGCTTAAAGGTAAACAAGGTAGATTTAGACAAAATCTTTTAGGAAAAAGAGTAGACTACTCTGGTAGATCGGTGATTGTAGTCGGGCCAGAGTTAAAATTACATCAATGTGGGTTACCTAAAAAAATGGCATTAGAGTTATTCAAACCTTTCCTTTATGCAAGACTTGATAAATTGGGTTTAGCCACAACAATTAAACAAGCTAAACGATTGGTGGAAAAAGAAAAAAGTGAAGTCTGGGATTCACTTGAATATATAATTAGAGAACACCCTGTCCTTTTAAACAGAGCACCAACATTACATAGACTTGGGGTTCAAGCATTTGAAGCAAAATTAATAGAAGGTAACGCGATTGAATTACACCCTTTGGTGTGTGCTGCATTCAACGCTGATTTTGACGGTGATCAGATGGCAGTTCATATACCTTTAAGTTTAGAGGCTCAGTTAGAAGCTAGAGTTTTAATGATGTCAACAAATAATATATTAAGTCCATCTAATGGCAAACCTATTATTGTTCCGAGTCAGGACATTGTTTTGGGGATATATTATCTTTCTCAAGCAGATGAAGAAGAAAAAAAAGCCAAGGGAATTTTTTCCGGACTAGAAGAAATAGAACAAGCATTAGAAAATAAATCAATAAGTTTACATTCTAGAATTATTTCAATTTTTAAAACTGTAAATGAAGATGGTACTACGAAAATTGAAAAATTTAATAGCACAGCAGGAAGATTTTTGTTGGCCAATCTTTTACCACTTAATCACAATATTAAATTTAGTCTAATAAACAGACTTCTGACTAAAAAAAATGTATCTGAAGTTATAGATACAATTTTTAGATTTTGCGGTCAAAAAGAGACTGTTATTTTTTGTGATAGAATAAAAACATTAGGTTTTAAACATGCGTTTAAAGCAGGTATATCTTTTGGAAAAGATGATTTACTAATTCCAAAAACAAAAGAAAACTTAATAAATAATACAAAAAAACAAATCGAAGAATATGAAAAACAGTATTCAGACGGACTTATTACTAGAGGTGAAAAGTATAACAAAGTAGTTGATATTTGGTCTAAATGTACTGATACAGTAGCTAATGAAATGATGAAAGAAATATCATCAGCAGAAAAAATTTATGAAGATGGAAGAATAGAAACTAACTCAGTTTATATGATGGCAGATTCAGGAGCAAGAGGTTCACAAGCACAAATGAAACAATTAGCAGGAATGAGAGGGTTAATAGCTAAACCTTCTGGAGAAATTATTGAAACACCTATTATCTCAAATTTTAAAGAAGGTCTTTCTGTTTTAGAATATTTTAACTCAACTCACGGCGCCAGAAAAGGTTTGGCAGACACTGCTTTAAAAACGGCAAATTCAGGTTATTTAACAAGAAGATTGTGTGATGTTGCTCAAGATGTTCAGATTACAAAAAAGGAATGTGATCCAAAATTAAGATCATCAGTAAATATTTCTGAAATTATCGAAGGTGGAAATATATTAGTAAGTTTATCAGAGAGGGTTCTTGGAAGGGTAATTGCAGAAGACATAAAAAATCCTGTTACTGGAGAAGTAATTATAAAAAAAAACAAGTTGATAGATGAATTCGATTGTGAAAAAATTGATGCCGCTGGTGTCAAATCTGTAAATGTTTACTCTGTAATTACTTGTGCTTCTACTAAAGGTGTATGTCAAGTTTGTTATGGCAGAGATTTAGCGAGAGGTAAACTTGTAAGCATAGGTGAAGCGGTTGGAATGATCGCAGCTCAGTCAATCGGAGAACCAGGCACTCAACTTACGATGAGAACATTCCACGTTGGGGGCACTGCTCAAATTAAAGAAGAGTCGCAAATAGTTTCTCAAACTAAAGGAAAACTAAATATAATAAATAAAAACCTTATAGAAGACTCTAAAAAGAATATAATTGTGATGGGCAGAAATACACAATTAAGTATCGAAGATGAAAGCGGTAGACAATTAGCTATTTATAAAGTTAATTATGGATCAAAATTATTTTTTAAAGATGGTGATTTAGTTGAAAAAGGAAAAAAAGTTGCTGAGTGGGATCCTTACACTCTTCCAGTTATTGCAGAAACTAGTGGTATAGCTAACTATATGGATTTAACTGAAGGAAGTTCTTTAACAGAAACACTTGATGATGCAACTGGGTTATCTTCAAAATCTGTTACCGATTGGAAATCCCTATCAAAAAATTCAGAACTTAAACCGCGAATTACATTAAGAGACGATAAAGGCGAAATTATAAAAAAAGCAGACGGTAACGAAGCAAGATACTACTTAGTGCCAGATACAATTTTATCTGTTAAAGATGGTCAAAAAATATCTGCTGGTGATGTATTGGCAAGACTTCCGAAGGAAACTTCAAAAACAAAAGATATCACAGGAGGTTTACCACGAGTAGCAGAATTGTTTGAAGCTAGAAGACCAAAAGACAGTGCAATCATAGCTGAAAATGATGGAGTTATTGAGTTTGGAAAAGAAGTGAGAGGAAAACAAAAAATTTCAATTGTTGCTAAAACCGGTGAAACTTCAAACTATTTAATTCCAAAAGGCAAACATATCAATTTTAACCAAGGTGAAAAAATAAAAAAAGGTGAATATTTACTAGATGGAAGCCCTGCGCCTCATGATATCTTAAGAATTTTAGGCGTAGAAAAGTTAACAGAGTATTTTGTAAGTGAAGTTCAAGAGGTCTATAGACTACAAGGAGTAGTAATTAATGATAAACATATTGAAACTATTGTTAGACAAATGCTAAAGCGTGTCGAGGTTAAAGACCCAGGAGAATCAGAGCTTTTAGTAGGAGAGGTTATTGATTTGTTGGATATCAATAAGATTAATAATGAATTGAGAACTGATAAAAAGAAACCAGCTCTATTTGAAAGAGTTTTACTCGGGATTACTAAAGCTTCCTTACAAACTAATTCATTTATTTCTGCGGCATCTTTTCAAGAAACTACTAGAGTGCTAACGGATGCGTCAATAAAAGGTAAAACAGACACTTTAGACGGCTTAAAAGAGAACGTTATTGTAGGACGATTAGTTCCTGCAGGCACAGGTTTAACTAAAATAGATTGGGACAAACAAGCTAAAGAACAAGATAAAGTAAGACTAGAGGAGCTTAAAAAAAAAGAGATTGAAACCGCACCTAAAACACCAGAACAAACAGCTTAATAAGCAATAAAGTACCCAAAAAATATTGACTTTTATCATTTCGATGCTAGTTTACGGCACATTTTGAATGTTAGAAGTAAGGCATATTATAGTCTTAAACACTAACTAAAAAAAAAGCATTATCGGACTATTCTTACTCTTTATTCAAAATATATCTATGCCAACTATAAATCAGTTGATTAAAAAAGGTAGAATAAAACCTATTGCCAGAAATAAAGTTCCTGCTTTAGAGCGTCAGCCTCTGAAAAGAGGTGTTTGTGTAAAAGTTTATACTACTACTCCCAAAAAACCTAATTCTGCATTGAGAAAAGTTGCAAGAGTGCGTTTATCTAATGGTTTTGAAGTTACTGCATACATCCCAGGAGAAGGTCACAACTTACAAGAACACTCAGTAGTTTTGTTAAGAGGCGGAAGAGTTAAAGATTTACCTGGTGTTAGATATCATATTTTAAGAGGTAATCTTGATACCCAAGGTGTAGCAAATCGAAAAAAAAGAAGATCGCTATACGGAACTAAAAAACCTAAATAATATTATGTCTAGAAAAAGAAAAGCACCAATAAGAAAAGTTTATCCAGATCCTAAATTCCACTCGGAAATTATTTCAAAATTTATAAATTCAATAATGTATGATGGAAAACGCTCGACAGCAGAAAAAATTTTATACGATGCTTTAGAAAAAATAAAATCAAAAAATAATGAAGATCCATTAAAAATTTTCAATACTGCCATCAACAATGTAAAGCCAGATTTAGAATGCAGATCAAGAAGAGTAGGAGGAGCAACCTATCAAGTTCCAGTTGAAGTTAAATCAAAAAGAGCCCAAGCACTTGCTCTAAGATGGTTAATGGACGCAACAAGAAAAAGAAAAAATAAAACTATGGCTGACAAATTATACGCTGAACTGTTAGATGCATCACAAAACAAAGGATCAGCAATAAAAAAAAGAGAGGACACACATAAAATGGCAGAGGCGAACAAAGCTTTTGCTCATTTTAGATGGTAAAAAAAAATGGCAACTAAATATTCTTTAGATAAATATAGAAATATTGGAATTATGGCTCATATAGATGCCGGCAAAACAACTACCACTGAAAGGGTTTTGTATTATACAGGCAAAAGTCACAAAATTGGTGAGGTTCATGATGGAGCAGCTACCATGGATTGGATGGAGCAAGAACAAGAAAGGGGAATTACAATTACTTCTGCCGCCACAACTTGTTTTTGGAGAGATCATAGAATAAATATCATTGACACGCCTGGGCATGTAGATTTTACAATTGAAGTTGAAAGATCTTTAAAAGTTTTAGATGGAGCTGTTGCAGTTTTTGATGGAGTAGCAGGGGTAGAACCTCAATCTGAAACAGTATGGCGTCAAGCTGACAAATATAAAGTACCGAGAATTTGTTTTGTTAACAAACTGGATAGAACTGGCGCGGACTTTTATAGGTGCGTAGATATGATTAAAGAACGTTTAGGGTGCAAACCATTAGTTCTGCAATTACCCATAGGATCAGAGGCCGATCTCAAAGGAATAGTAGATTTAGTAAAAATGAAAGGCGTTGTTTGGCAAAATGAAGACTTAGGAGCAAAGTTTGATTACGTAGATATCCCAGCTGACTTAAAAGAAAAAGCTGATAAATACAGGAAAGAATTAGTTGAAACAGCTGTTGAGGAAGACGAAAAATTAATGGAGTCGTATCTTGAGGGCAAAGAGCCTTCAGAAGCTGATCTAATTAAGTGTATTAGAAAAGGAACTTTGAGTTTTAATTTTGTTCCTATTACTACTGGTTCTGCTTTTAAAAATAAAGGTGTGCAACCACTTTTAGACGCAGTTGTAGATTACTTACCTAGTCCAAAAGATATAGGATCTATAGAGGCTACAAAATTAAATTCAGAAGATAAATTAGAAATGAAATTCGCTGACACAGAACCCTTTTCCGCATTAGCCTTTAAAGTTGCCAATGATCCATTTGTAGGTTCTTTAACTTTTATAAGGATTTATTCTGGGACCATTAAAGCAGGTACATCAGTTTATAATTCTTCTAAAGAAAAAACTGAGCGAGTTGGTCGAATGCTGCTAATGCATGCGAATAGTCGAGAAGATATAAAAGAAGCAACTACAGGTGATATAGTTGCTCTAGCTGGTTTGAAGTTTACTATTACAGGACATACTTTATGTGATGAAAATCAACCAATTTTATTGGAGCCTATGGAATTTCCTGACCCTGTAATTGAAATTGCAGTAGAACCTAAAACAAAAGCTGACCAAGAAAAAATGGGAGAAGCATTAGGTAGATTAGCTAAAGAAGATCCATCGTTTAGAGTAACATCTGATGAGGAGTCGGGACAAACTATCATTAAAGGAATGGGTGAATTACATTTAGATATAATTGTTGATAGAATGAAGAGAGAATTTAAAGTCGAAGCAAATATTGGAGCACCGCAAGTAGCTTATAGAGAAACTATTCTTGGATCATCTGAGGTAACTTACATTCATAAAAAACAAAGCGGTGGAGCAGGACAGTTTGCTAAGGTTACATTAAATGTTGAACCGCTGGAACCTGGCAAAGGAAGAGAGGTAGAAAATAAGATTAAAGGAGGATCTATTCCTAAAGAATTTATTCCTGGAGTTGAAAAAGGAGTAGAAAGTGTAGCTGATAGCGGAATTTTAGCAGGCTTTCCTCTAATTGATTATAAAGTAACTATTCTTGATGGATTGCATCACGATGTTGACTCTAGTGTCTTAGCTTTTGAAATAGCTTCTAGAATGTGTTTCAGAGAAGCGTGTAACAAAGCTACATTAAAATTACTTGAACCAATGATGAAAGTAGAAGTGATAACGCCAGAAGATTTTATGGGAGATGTAATAGGGGACTTAAATAGCAGACGAGGACAAGTTGCTTCAACAGAACCCAGAGGCAATGCCACAGCTATAAACGCAACAGTACCGTTAGCCAACATGTTCGGTTATATAAATAATCTGAGATCATCAACACAGGGAAGAGCTCAATACACTATGCAATTCAGTCATTACGATAAAGTTCCACAAAATGTTCAAGATGAAGTAACAAAAAAGTTAGCTTAATTATGGAAAATCAAAATATAAGAATACATTTAAAAGCATATGATAATAAAATCTTAGATTTATCTACAGAGGAAATTGTTAATACTGCAAAACGAACTGGTGCTCAAGTAAAGGGGCCTATACCTCTACCTACAAGAATAGAGAGGTACACAGTTTTAAGATCTCCTCATATTGATAAAAAAAGCAGGGAACAATTTGAGTCAAGAACACATAAAAGATTAATAGATATAATAGAACCAACTCCACAAACAGTTGAAGCTTTAATGAAACTAGATTTAGCTTCAGGAGTAGATATTGAAATAAAGATATAAAATGAGCATTGGATTAATAGGTACAAAAATAGGTATGACAAGGGAGTTTATGAAAAGTGGTCAATCAGTTCCTGTAACAGTCATAAAAGTTGAAAAGGGAAGAGTATTAGATTTAATTACTAAAGAAAAAAGAGGTTATAACGCAGTGAAAATTGGTTTTATTAAATTAAAAAATTCAAAACTTAAAAAGCAGATGAAAGGGTATTTTGCTAAAAAAAATACTGAACCAAAAAAAATTCTTAAAGAATTTAGAGTTGAAAAAACTGACCTATTTAAAGAAGGCAACGAAATAGGTCTTGAAATTTTTAAAGATAAAAAATTTATTGATGTTCGTTCTAGAACAATAGGAAAAGGGTTTGCAGGCGTTATGAAAAGATGGAATTTTGGAGGACTTAGAGCTTCACATGGAGTTTCAGTATCACATAGGTCCCATGGATCTACAGGCCAAAGACAGGACCCTGGTAAAGTTTTTAAAGGAAAAAAAATGGCAGGTCATATGGGTGATAAGCTTAGGACTATGCTTAACTTAGAAATTATAAAATCAGATTTAGAGAATAATTTATTATACTTAAAAGGATCTATCCCCGGATCAAAAAATACAACTGTTTTTTTAAGAGAGTCAGTGAAAAACGTTACAAGAAAAACAATTACTGAAAAATATGAAGCTAAAATTAAAAAGGCAGAAGCAAAAAAAGGTAAAAAATAATTATGAAAATCCCTTTATTAAATATTGATGGTTCAAAAAGCGATTCTGTTGAAGTATCAGATAAGGTAGTAAATTTAAAAGTAAATTATAAACTGATTAAATTTGTAATAGATTGGCAATTTAATCATTCAAAACCTAGGACAGCTAAAACAAAACAAAGAAATGAAATTAAAGGATCTACGGTAAAAATCGTTGCACAGAAAGGTAGTGGTGGAGCAAGACATGCTAGCAGAAAAGCTCCTTTATTTGTAGGAGGAGGAGTTGCTCATGGACCTAAAGGGGCAGTCTATAAGATAAAAAAAATCAATAAAAAAGTAAGAAAGTTAGCTTTAGCTCAAACAATATCTAAAAAAAACTTAGATAAGAATTTGTATATTTTAGCTGATGTTAAAAAAGAAATTAAAAAAACTAAAGAATTCAGTAAATTTTTAGAGAAGAATAATCTATCTAATGCATTAATTATCTCTGATGACGACTCTCTTAAAAATATAAATAAATCAGCTCGAAATATCAAAAATATTAAATTGATAAAACAAGAAGGTGCTAATATTTATGATTTGTTTAAATATAAAAATGTGATTATGACGTCTACCTCAATTAAAAAGATACAAGATAGGATTTTAAATGAAAAAAATTAATCATACAGATGGGATAAGAAATCCAATAATCACTGAGAAAGCAACTATCTTATCAGAACAAAATAAAACTGTATTTAAAGTTCATAAAAATGCCAACAAAAAAACTATTAAAAAAAATATTGAAAAGTTATTTAAAGTAAGTGTGGTTAAGATAAATATAATTAACCAAAAAACTAAATTAAAGATGAAACAAGGTAAAAAATCTTACAAAAGTGGTTACAAGAAAGCAATTGTGACTCTAAAAAAAGGACAAAGTATCGATCTAACGGCAGGAATATAAAAAATGACTCTAAAAACTTTTAAACCTTATACAAAATCAACTAGAGGAACAGTTGTAGTAGATAAAAGTTCACTATGGAAGGGTTCTCCGTATAAACCTTTAACTAAAGGTCAAAAATTTACTGGGGGTAGAAATAATTATGGACGTATTACCTCTAGACATATTGGTGGAGGGTCTAAGCATAAATTTAGAGTAATAGATTTTTTTAGAAAAAAGAAAAATATTATTGCTACGGTAGACAGAATTGAATACGATCCGAATAGGACTGCTTATATTGCATTAGTTACTTATGAGGACAAGGAAAAAAAATATATAATATGTCCACAAGGTTTGAAGCCTGGAGATAAAATTGAGTCAGGTAAAAACGTAGAAATAAAATTAGGAAATTCATTAGAATTAAAAGATATACCACCAGGAACTGAAATTCATAATGTAGAATTAATTCCAGGTAATGGAGGAAAATTAGCTAGATCTGCTGGTTCTTCAATTACCTTATCAGGTTATGATGGAGATTATGCTATTTTAAAACTTTCTTCTGGAGAAACTAGAAAAGTTAATAGTGCTTGCGTAGCTACTATAGGTGTAGTTTCAAATCTAGACCAAAAAAATATTAAAATAGGTAAAGCTGGAAGAAATAGATGGAGAGGAAAAAGACCACAAACTAGAGGAGTAGCGATGAATCCTGTTGATCATCCTCATGGCGGTGGTGAAGGAAAGACTTCAGGGGGCAGAAGCCCAGTATCTCCTTGGGGTCAATCAGCCAAAGGATTAAAAACTAGAAGACCCAAAAGAAGTGATAAATTAATTATAACTAGAAGAAAGAAAAGAAAATAATGACTCGATCAGTTTGGAAAGGACCTTTTGTGCACCCAAGTTTACTAAAAAAGATTGATAAACTTAAAGATGCACCAAATAAAAAACCTATAAAAACCTGGTCAAGAAATTCTACAATTATTCCAGATTTTGTCGGCCATAGTTTTATGATTCATAATGGAAAATCATTTATACCTATAACAATTTCGGAAGAAATGGTAGGCCATAAACTTGGAGAATTTGCTCCAACAAGAACTTTCAAAGGACATACACCTGCAGACAAAAAAGCTGCAGCCGTTGCCGCGACTTCAACAGGATCTAGTGATGCTTCTAAATCTAAAGCAGGAGGTGCTGATGGAAAAAAATAATATTATAAAGGCTGTAAACAAGAATGTCAGAACTAGCCCAAGAAAGCTTGCTTTAGTTTGTAGTTTAATAAAAGGAAAAAAAGTAGACTCTGCTTTACGAGATTTAGAATTCTCTAGAAAAAGAATTGCGAAAGAAGTAAGCAAAACCGTTAAATCTGCGATTTCAAATGCAGAAAACAATTATCAGTATGACATAGATGACCTATTTGTAAAAGAAGCTTACGTAGGAAAATCTTTAGTAATGAAAAGATTTAGACCTAGAGCGAAAGGTAGAGCAAGTCCTATAAAAAAACCTTTTAGCAGAATAACAATAATTTTAGAAGAAAATAAGAAATTAAAGGAGTCGAAATAAAATGGGACAAAAAATAAATCCTATAGGTTTTAGATTAGGAATTAATAGGGGCTGGGACTCTACTTGGTTTGCTAAGAAAAAAGATTTTGGAAAATATTTAATAGAAGATTTCAAAATTCGTAACTATATTAAAAAAAATATTACTAATTCTGGTGTTTCAGAAATAATTATAGAAAGATCTTCAAAAAAATGTACTGTTTCAATTCACACCTCAAGGCCTGGCTTTGTAATTGGTAAAAAAGGTGCTGATATCGAGAAGATCAAAAAGAATATAATGAAAATTACTGACAGTGAAGTTAATGTAAATATAAAAGAAATCAAAAAACCCGAATTAAATGCAAATCTAGTTGCTGAAAATATCGCCCAACAGTTAGTAAAAAGAATAGCTTACAGAAGAGCAATGAAAAGAGCTATGCAATCTGCAATGAGATTAAATGCTAAAGGGATCAAAGTTATGCTTAGCGGTAGATTAGCAGGAAACGAAATAGCTAGAACTGAATGGTTAAGAGAAGGAAGTATTCCTTCTCATACTTTAAGAGCAGATATAGATTATGGTTTTGGAGAGGCTTTAACTACATACGGTATTATTGGAGTAAAAGTTTGGATTTATAAAGGTGAATTAATGGCAAAAGATGTTGAAAAGGAAAAGAAAGAAAGGGTAAAAAATGCTACAGCCAGTAAGAACTAAATATAGAAAAGCATTTAAAGGTAGAATTCATGGGAAAGCTTCAAGAGCAGTAAAGCTTAATTATGGACAATTTGGTTTAAAGGCAATGGAGCCTGAAAGAATTATTGGAAAACAAATTGAAGCCGCAAGAGTTGCATTAACTAGATACATGAAAAGAACAGGCAAGGTATGGACTAGAATATTTCCTAATATACCTGTTTCAAAAAAACCAACTGAAGTTAGAATGGGAAAAGGAAAAGGTTCTCCTGAATATTACGCTTGTAGAGTAAAACCAGGAAGAATAATTTTTGAAGTAGATGGGGTAACTGAAGAAGTTGCTAGAATTGCACTATATAAGGCTTCGGCTAAATTACCAATAAAAACAAAATTTATAAGAAGATAAACATATGTCCAAAAAAAAAGAAGATAAAAAACTAACAAAAGATCAAACAATGAATAAGATACTGACTTTGAAAAAAGATTTATTTAATATCCGTTTTAAAAAAATTAATAATCAAATCCAAAATTCAGCTCAATATAAAGAAATAAGAAAAAATATCGCAAGATTGAACACTAATTTAAAAAAAGCAAAATGACAAAAAAAATATTAAAAGGAGTAATTACTAGCGCTAAAAACAATAAAACTATTGTTGTTGAGGTAACAAGAAAATTTAAACACCCCTTTTACGGTAAAGTTATTAAAAGAACAAAAAAATATCATGCACACGATGAAACTAACAAATATAAAGAAGGCGAAAAAGTTTCAATTATTGAATGTAAACCTATCTCTAAAAAGAAAGCTTGGCAGGTAATTAAATAATGATACAAGTACAAACAGAGTTGTCAGTTGCAGATAATACAGGAGCTAAAAGAGTTGAATGTATAAAAGTACTCGGAGGTTCAAAAAGAAGATATGCTTCCGTTGGTGATCTAATAGTTATAAGTGTAAAAGATGCTATACCTAAAGGTAAAGTTAAAAAAGGCTCTGTACACAAAGCTGTTGTTGTCAGAACAAGAAAAGAAATTTATAGAGACGATGGTTCAAAAGTCCAATTTGATACAAATGCTGTTGTACTAACAGACGAAAAAGGTGAACCAATAGGAACTAGAATATTTGGCCCAGTAACAAGAGAATTAAGAACTAGAGGTCACGCAAAAATAATTTCATTAGCTCCGGAGGTACTTTAAATGTTATTAAAAAAAGGAACACAGGTAAAAATAATTTCTGGTAAAGACAAAGGTAAGACTGGCGAAATATTAGAAATAAATAAAAGTTTACAAAAAATTAAAGTTAAATCTATTAATATGATTAAGAAACATTTAAAACCAACCAAAGAAAATAAAGGTGGTATTGTTTCTAAAGAAAGTTTTTTACATCAATCTAATGTAAAAAGTATAGATGAAAAAAAAGAAAAAAAAGTGAGTAAAAAATGATAGCTAGATTAAAAACATCTTACGACAAAGAAATTATTAATAGTTTAAAGACAAAACTAAATGTTAAAAACAAACATGAAGTTCCTAAAATTTTAAAAATAATATTAAATATGGGTCTAGGAGAAGATGCCGGTGATGGAAAAAAACTTAAATCCTCAATTGATGATATGGCTTTAATAAGCGGTCAAAAGCCTATTATTACAAAATTTAAAAAATCAATTTCAAATTTTAAAACAAGAAAAGGAGCTAACGCAGGAGTAAAAGTTACTTTACGATCTTATAAAATGTATGAATTCCTCGATAGACTGGTTAACATTGCTTTACCAAGAATTAAAGATTTTAGAGGCTTATCATCAAAGGGTATTGACAAGTCTTTTAATTATTCATTTGGAATTAAGGAACATATCATATTCCCTGAAGTGAACTTTGATAAAGTTGACAAGATACGTGGTTTAGATTTAACTATTGTAACATCCGGGAAAACTAAGAAGGAAACATTGGAATTGCTTAAAGAATTTAATTTTCCAATAGATAATAAAAAAAACTGAGGTAAATTATGGCTAAAACAAGCGCGATACAAAAAAATTTAAAACGAATTAAATTAGTTAAAAAATATGCTAAAAAAAGAGCTGCTTTAAAAAAAATAATTAATAATAGAAAATTAGAGCTTTCTCAAAGATTCGAAGCTCAATTAAAGCTTAACAAATTACCAAAAAATTCATCAAAAATTAGAATTAGAAATCGTTGTGAAGTATCTGGTCGACCTCATGGCGTTTATAGAAAACTTAAATTATCAAGAATTGCGTTAAGAGACATGGCTTCTTCTGGCAAAATTCCTGGGATAACTAAATCAAGTTGGTAAAGGAGGATTATGACATTAACAGACCCTATAGGTGATATGTTTTCTAGAATTAGAAATGGTCAAATGAGATCTCTAAATTCTATAGAAATACCATCATCTAGTTTTAGAAGAAACATTTTAGAAATTCTAAAAAAAGAAGGTTATATAAAAGATTTTTACATTGAAAAACAAGAGAATAATAAAACGAGTTTAAAAATAAATCTTAAATATTATTATGGTGATCCCGTAATAAAAGAAATTAAAAGAATCTCAAAACCTGGAAGAAGAGTTTATTCAAGATCATCAAGCATACCAAAAGTGATGAATGGCCTTGGTCTAGCAATACTTTCAACCTCAAAAGGAGTAATGTCAGACACTGAGGCAAGAAAAAACAATCTTGGTGGAGAAATAATTTGTAGGGTCTTTTAATGTCTAAAATTGGAAAAAAAAATATATCAATACCTAAAGAGTCGTCTATAAAAATAGAAGGAGGAGTTCTGACTATTACCGGACCTAAAGGATCTAAAAAACTAACTATTAACGATAAGATTTTTTCTTCTAAAGTAAACGATAAAAATGAATTTCAAATATTACCGTTAAACAAGAAAGTAGATAAAAAAACTAGTGTTATGTGGGGAACCTATAGAAGTTTGATAAATAATGCAGTTTCTGGTGTTTCTACAGGACATGAAAAGACATTACTCTTAAGCGGCGTTGGTTTTAGAGCAAATATAAAGGGTGAAAATCTTAACTTACAAATAGGATTTAGTCATGACGTAAACTTTAAAATTCCAAAGGACATAAAGATTTCTGTAGAAAAACAAACTACAATAAAGATAAATGGTGTAGACAAAGATCTTGTTTCAAAAATAGCTGCAGACATTAAAAATTTAAAACCGGTCGAGCCATACAAAGCTAAAGGAATTACAGAAAAAGGACAATTTATATTAAGAAAAGAAGGAAAGAAAAAATAAAGATGAAAAGAAATAGTAAATTAAAAAGAAAATTAAGAAACAGAAAAAAATTAAAAAAAGTTAATGTAAAAAGATATAGAGTTTGTATATCAAAATCTCTTAATAATCTTTCAGCTCAAATAATAGACGACAATCAAAGAAAGACTTTAGTTTCAGCATCTTCAATCGAAAAAGACTTGAAAAAAAACAAAATAAAAAAAATTGAAAAATCAAATTTAATTGGAGAAATTTTAGCAAAAAGAGCTAAAGAAAAGAATATAAGCGAAGTATATTTTGATAGAGGCGAACATAAATATCACGGAAGAATCAAGGCTTTTGCCGAAACATTAAGAAAAAACGGGTTAAAATTTTAATATGGCTGATAATAAAAAAATTGAAAGTGAAATAAAAGAAAAACTAGTTTCAATTAATAGAATTACAAAAGTTGTTAAAGGTGGTAGGAGATTTGGTTTTGCAGCTTTGATGGTTGTTGGTAATCAAAAGGGCTCTGTCGGTATTGGGCAAGGAAAATCTAAACAAGTTCCAGACGCAATCAAAAAAGCAACCGAAGTAGCAAAAAGAAATTTGATACAAATACCTTTAAAAGAGGGAAGAACCTTACATCATGACGTCAAAGGCAAAAACGGATCAGGAAAAGTTTTTATGAGAGCTGCACCAGCTGGAACAGGTATTATTGCAGGCGGTGCAATTAGATCAGTTTGTGAAGTTTTAGGCATTCAGGACGTAGTTGCAAAATCTTTAGGTTCATCAAATCCGCACAATGTTTTAAAAGCATGTGTTAATGGTCTTAAATCTCAAAATTCACCAAAAATTTTATCAGCTATCAGAGGAAAACAAATATCAGAAATCATTTCAAAAAGAGAGACAAAATAATGGAATTAAACAATCTTATTAAAAGTAATAAAAAAAAAAACTCGTGTTGGAAGGGGCATAGGATCAGGTAAGGGCAAAACATCTTCTAGGGGACATAAAGGACAAAAATCTAGGTCAGGAGTAGCTATTAAAAGTTTTGAGGGTGGTCAGATGCCATTATACAGAAGATTACCAAAAAGAGGCTTTAAATCTATAAGGAAAAATAATATTGCGATACTGAACCTTTCCAAGATACAAAATATTATTGATAAAAATAAAGACCAGCTGAAAAACCCTTTGGACCTAAAATCTTTAAAAGAAAATAAACTGGTAAATAAAAGGTATATAAAATTAAAAATTTTAGGATCAGGAGAAATTAAACTTAAAATAGATATAAGCGCCCACTTTGCTTCAAAACAAGCAAAAGAGAAAATTGAAAAAGCTGGCGGCAAGTTAAGTATAATAAAAAATTAATTAATCATGTCTAGTGAGTCTTTAAATACAGCTGGTGCTTTTAGTCAGGCAAAGGATTTAAAAAACAGAATTTTATTTACTTTACTTTTGTTAGTGATTTATAGATTAGGTACTTATGTACCACTTTCAGGAATAGATCCTCAAGCATTAACAGAAATGATGTCTTCTAGTCAAAAAGGCCTATTAGGAATGTTTAATATGTTTTCTGGTGGAGCTGTAAGCAGAATGGCTATATTTGCTTTGGGAATTATGCCATATATTTCCTCATCAATCATAGTCCAACTTTTAACTGGTGTTTCAGATTATTTTAAAAATTTGAAAGAACAAGGGGAAATTGGAAGAAAAAAAATCACTCAAATAACTAGATATGGAACAGTTTTAATTGCTGGGTTACAAGGGTACGGAGTTTCAGTTGGTTTGGAAAATGCTGGTAATTTAGTAACAGAACCTGGCTTGGCTTTTAGAATGATTACTACCATCTCTTTAGTGGCGGGTACAACTTTTCTAATGTGGTTAGGTGAACAAATAACATTAAGAGGTGTAGGAAATGGAATATCGTTAATTATTTTTTCTGGAATTGTTGCAGAAATACCTAGAGCTCTAGCTTCCACATTTGAACTTGGAAGAACAGGAGCTTTATCAGCATTAATGATAGTAGGAATATTTATATTAGTGATCTTTACGGTTTTATTTATTGTATTTTTTGAACGAGCGATGCGGAAAATACTAATTAATTATCCAAAAAGACAAGTTGGAAACAAAATGTACGGTGGAGAGTCATCGCATCTGCCTTTAAAAATAAATACAGCTGGCGTAATACCAGCAATATTTGCTTCGGCATTATTACTTTTACCTGTTACTATTTCTAACTTTGGATTTACAGACTCAGATTTGTTTATAAAAATTTCATCTATGTTTACTCAAGGGCAACCTTTATACATGTTATTATATGCCTCAGGTATAATATTTTTTTCTTTTTTTTATACTTCGATTGTTTTTAATCCAAAAGAAACTGCAGAAAATTTAAGAAAATATGGAGGTTACATTCCAGGGATAAGACCAGGGGATCGTACAGCTGAATATATTGAAAGTATATTAATAAGATTAACTACGGTAGGATCTTTATATTTAACTTTTGTATGCTTAATGCCAGAATTTTTAATTGCAAAGTATCCAATACCTTTTTATTTAGGAGGAACTTCAATACTTATAGTTGTAGTAGTTGCAATGGACACAGTTACTCAAGTACAAACAAGATTAATGAGTTCGCAATATGAGTCATTAATTAAGAAGACTAAATTCGGTAAATAGTAAATTCATGAATTTAATTATATTTGGTCCACCAGGCGCAGGTAAAGGCACTCAAGCTGAATTAATAGTAAAAACATTTAATTTATACCAGTTATCTACTGGAAAAATTCTTAGAAATGAAATTAGAAATAAAACTTTACTAGGACAAAAAATTTCTTCAATCATTAATGCTGGTTCATTAGTTTCAGACGATGTAGTGAAAAAATTAGTTGAAAACTTTGTTTCTGATGATAAATACAAAAATAGAATAATATTTGATGGTTATCCAAGAAACTTAACTCAAGCTAAAACACTAAAAGAGTTACTTGCTAAATATGGTCAAACAATTAATCTCGTTATTAAACTAACTGTATCTTTAGATTCTATAAAAAAAAGAATTATAGAAAGAAAAAATATCGAAAATAGAATTGATGATAATGAGGAAACTGCAATCAAACGATATAATACTTATGAAAAATCAACTGAACCTATAATAGAATATTATAAAAAATTGAATTTATTAAAGGAGATCGATGGTGAGAGGTCAATAGATCAAATAAATAAAGAAATTAGCGATATAATTAACCTTATATAGAGTTGACTTTAAATAATTAGGCAATATAAATACGCATTTAGAACTTAAATCATTTTAATATGGCTCGTATAGCAGGAATAAACATTCCACAAAACAAAGTTGTTAGTATAGCATTAACATACATTCATGGAATAGGCCCTTTTTCCTCAAGAAAAATTTGTAAAAAACTTAACATACCATCATCTAAAAGAGTAAATGAATTAACAGAAGAACAAGTCCTTAAAATTAGAGAATTTATTGACTCAAATCATAAAGTTGAAGGAGATTTAAGAAGAGAAGTTTCAGTTAATATTAAACGTTTAGTAGACTTAGCTTGTTATAGAGGAACAAGGCACAAGAAAAAATTACCAGTGCGAGGTCAAAGGACACAATGTAATGCTAGAACACGTAAAGGAAAAGCTATAGCTATTGCCGGTAAAAAACTTACACCTCTAAAGAAATAAAATTTTAGAATTAAATGAATAAAAAAGTTGAAAAAAATCTTAAGAAAAATGATGTTAAAAAAGCTGAGCCTTTAAAAAAAGAAGTAGTTTTTAAAAAAAAGAAAAAAATAAAAAGAGACATTACATCTGGTATTGCTTATGTCTATTCAACATTTAATAATACTATAATTTCAATTGCTGATGAAGGCGGAAATGTAATATCATGGTCTTCAGCTGGAGCTAAAGGTTTTAAAGGATCGAGAAAATCAACTCCATATGCTGCACAGGTAGCTGCAGATGATGCAGGAGCTAAAGCATACGAGCAAGGATTAAGAACTTTAACAGTTCAAGTTAAAGGCCCTGGTTCTGGAAGAGAAACAGCGTTGAGATCTTTACAATCTAGAGGTTTTAAAATTTTATCAATTAAAGACACAACACCAATGCCTCACAACGGGGCTAGACCACCAAAAAGAAGGAGAGTATAAATGGAAGCAACATCAAATATTATAGATAAGAACTGGAAAGCTTTAATTAAACCAAATAAGTTAGAAATTACAAGCAACGAAGATAAAACAATAGCAAAAGTTATTGCCGAACCTTTAGAAAAGGGTTTCGGACAAACTATTGGTAATTCTTTAAGAAGAATTCTTTT
>MDTB01162433.1_pt1 | contig 25898 bp, 12 predicted proteins | sample 811161 | NCBI WGS metagenome assembly MDTB01 (sample SAMN05326650, study PRJNA326480) | marine metagenome | isolation source: seawater | place: Mediterranean Sea | collected 2009 | reverse complement strand
TTTCCCAGATAATGCCAACGAGTCCACAGACACCGACGGAGACGGCTTGGGAGACAACTCGGATCCCGATGCGGACGGAGACGGGGTCGAGAACGGCCTCGACGACTTCCCGCTGAACAGCGGAGAGTCATCCGACGCCGACGGAGACGGGGTTGGAGACTCAGAGGACGAGTATCCCAACAACCCCAACGAGTACATCGACTCGGACGGAGACGGAGTGGGCGACAACGCAGACACCGACGATGACGATGACGGCACTCTCGACGTGGATGACCCGTTCCCACTAGACGCATCAGAGTGGGCCGATACCGACATGGACGGAGTTGGCGACAACACGGACGAGTTCATCAACGACCCCGCAGAGTGGCTAGACACCGACGGAGACGGAGTCGGGGACAACTCGGACGCGTTCCCAACGAACCCATTGGAGACATCTGACACCGACGGAGACGGAGTCGGGGACAACGGGGATGCTTTCCCCAACGATCCCAATGAGATTGTCGACTCGGACGGAGACGGAGTGGGCAACAACGCGGACGCATTCCCAACGAACCCTGACGAGACCAAGGACACCGATGGAGACGGAGTCGGCGACAACGCAGATGACGATGCCGACGGAGACGGAGTTCCAGATGACCCGGTGGTCCCAGAACCTGCTGACGACGACGGAGGAATCCTACCAGGATTCGGTGCCGTCGCAGGAATGGCATCCATTCTAGGTGCAGCGATACTCTTCGCAGGACGACGCAAGGACTGAGCGGTCCTCGCCTTCATAGGCGAGGGCCCTCAGAGCCCCTGCAGGTGCTGAGATGGCCATCAAGATCACCGAAGACTACCCAATACCCGGAACGGGTCTGACTGCTCGCAACAGAACCCTACTAGCAGCTATGACCAACAAGCAGTCGGATGAGGATGGGACCCTGTCTGACAGCGAGATATCCTGGCTCCTGAGGAGGGCGGAGGGTGGTTTCGGGATCATTACCACCGCAGCGAGTCACATCCACCCAGGGGGGAAGTCGTGGGAAGGAGAAATGGGCGTATGGAGCGATCAGCACATCCCCAAGCTTGAGCAGCTGGCCAACGGCATAAGGGAGAGGGGGTCTCTGAGCCTAGTCCAGATTTTCCACGGAGGGCTCAGGGCTCCGAGATCCCTCACAGGAGCTCAACCGGTCTCTGCGAGCCAGAATCTGGAGAAGGGGGTTGAGGAGGAAAGCAGAGAGCTCACTAACTACGAGGTAGAGGAACTCGTCTCCTCATTCGGGGAGGCGGCAGAGAGGTGCGAGAAGGCTGGATTCGATGGAGTCGAGATTCACGGTGCCCATGGATACCTCATCTGCCAGTTCCTAGGGACCAGGACTAACAGGAGAGGTGACAAATGGGGAGGCGGGATGCAGGGAAGATTCAGGTTCCTCAAAGAAATCGTCAAGGAGGTAAAGAGGAGGACGTCGGAGGATTTCATGACCTGCGTCAGGATATCCCCGGAGCATGATGTGGGAGTGACTATCACTGAGAGTATCGAACTGGCTGAGCAGATGATCCAATGGGAAGTAGATATGATCCACATCTCATGCTGGGATGCATTTGCCGGAGCCAAGGGGGAATCGGGGGATGAGCGAACTATCACGAAGAGATTCAGCGAGGCAATCGATAGCAGGGTGGCATTAGTCTCAACGGGTTCGATTTGGACTGAGGCGGACGCACAGTTCGTAATCGATGAGGGAGCTGACATTATTGGTGTAGCGAGAGCTGCAATAGGACACTCCGACTGGGCAAGCAACCTCGGCAGAGGAGATTACGAGCCGGAGAGGCCTCCATTCACACCCGATCATCTACTCGAAGAGAGTCTCAGTCCCGTGTTTATCGACTACATGCGAAGATGGCAAGGATTCGTTTCTGATGGTCGAAAATAAACGAACCTCCAATACGTATTATTCTTCGCGAGAGTCATGGATACTGAGATGTGGGTGACACTGGCGGCAGGAGCGCTGCTGATTTTCATCGTGTTCAAGATCTCCCTGATTACCTACAGAAGGAGAAAATTCCCAGAGCCACACTACGAATGGGGGAAGATTGACCTCGATGATGTCAACTTCCCCAAGGAGTTCGTCTGGGGGACTGCTACAGCCGCCCATCAGATCGAGGGGAACCAACATAACAACTGGACCTCATTCGAAGACGATAGGGGGATGGAGGCCAGTGGAGAAGCATGCAATCACTGGAGCCTGTGGAAATCAGATTTCGATCTTCTATCGCATCTAGGGGTTGACTCCTACCGTTTCTCCATAGAGTGGAGTAGATTGGAGCCGAGCCCGGGCGAATGGAACGACTCTGCAATGCGAAGGTACTCCGAGATGGTGGATGACCTGATATCTAGAGGGATCAGGCCTATGCCGACGCTACACCACTTCTCGCATCCATCCTGGTGGGAGGAGAAGGGAGGTTTCGCTGAGAAGGAAAACCTGGAAGAGTTCCAGTCATTCTGTGAGAGGGTTTTCGACTCCTTATCCGACAGAGTAGAAGTCTGGTGCACAATAAACGAGCCTACCGTATTCTCCGTAATGGGATACACCCTCGGTCAGTTCCCTCCTGGAAAAAGGAGCATCTTCCTGACCCTAAGGGTGATGAAGAACATGATGAGAGGCCATGCTAACGTCTATCGGAGCCTGAAGAAAAGGAAGCCGGGCTGTAAGATCGGGCTGGCCAAGAATGTGACTCTTTTTGATCCATCGAACAGATGGAGCCCCATAGACTGGCCTGTTGCCAGACTCTTGGAGTGGCTTTGGAACGGAGCTTGGAGGAGGTGCATAAGGACTGGCAGCATGTTAGGATCGAAAATCCCCGGCTCCAAGGGATCGCTAGACTTCATCGGACTGAACTACTACACCCATTTCATCACAGGTCTATTCATGCCAACCTCGACAAAAGAGCTGGATTTCGCAAAGAGGGAGAACGAGACATACACAGAATTCGGATATCCCATGTACGCAGAGGGATTGAGGAGAGCGATTGAGTTCGTCTCTGAGATTGGGGTGCCAATAGAGATTACAGAGAACGGGGTGGCGGACACCGATGACTCGCTACGTCCCGAGCATCTGAAGAGGCATCTCTGGATTGTCTCCGAGGCTATCAGGGAGGGCCATGACATCAGATCATATCACCACTGGTCACTTATGGACAACTTCGAATGGGCCGAGGGTTACAAGATGCGCTTCGGACTTTACTCAGTAGATTTTGATAGCCAAGAGAGGACCCTAAGGGGGAGTGGGGAGATTTTCAGACAAATCATACGCAACTCTCAGTAATTGAAAATAGCTATCGTCCAATCCCGAGGGTAATGGAAGAGGTCGTGGATGCCGAGATTATCGATGATAATGTATCATCAGTGATTCCGCAGGTTCCATTCTCAAATAGACTCGGCAGTGGGGGGAAATTGGGTGTTTCAATTTCTGCGACTATTGTAATTGGCCTGTTGATCGTATCGACCATATGGTCAGCAGCAGGACCTGAAGGGATCAGCAAAACGGAAAATGAATGGTGGAAAACACCAGTTAACGAGAGGCACTCTATGGAGTTAAACATGACAGGATGGAGAAGTCAGTTACCTGTGGAGGATCTTTACTCTTGGACTGGTCCTGAGGAGTTCTACGTAGAAGTTGAATTACCAGTATCAGAACAGGACGTGGGTTACCCTGGTCCAGCCCTAATGCATGTATCTCTATGGATGCCAGTGGTTCAGAATGGGACTAAGGTGCCGGTAATTGCGACAGTTCATCCATACTATGACTTTGGGGGGGAAGGGATCGCGGGAGAAGACTCGAACCCCAATACAATACCAGATGCAGGAGTAGGACTTTGGGTTCTTGAGGAATTTGTCCCTCAGGGCTATGCTCTGGCTCAGATTTCTACCTTTGGAACTGGAAAATCGACACATTGCCAGGATGTGAAGGGGCTCGGAGAGCAAATAGGAATCCAAGCAGCAGTACACTGGTTGGGTGAGCAAGAATGGTCGAACGGTAATGTTGGCCTGATGGGAAAGTCATACGCAGGGACTACCAACTGGGAAGCAGCACAGAATCCTTCTGAGCATCTCAAGACCATTGTACCCATATCGGGATCAATAGGCGTCCAGCAGATGTTCTACAGGAATGGCTCGAGCGAAGCAAGAGCGATGCTGTATGATGTGCTGTATGAAGGAGCGACGGCAGATGCTACGAGCGATGACATGAGGTTTTGCACTGATGATGCGATAGGGCCTATTAGCCCATTCACTACCTGGTTGGGAGCTGGATTCGGTGGGGATGAGTGGAATGACTATTGGGATGAGAGATATCACTTACAAGATGTAATCGATAACTACCGAGGAAGCGTGTACATTGTCTGGGGTCTGCAGGATTGGAATGTTGATCCATACCATGCATTTCCCACTCATCAACTCCTAAAGGATGCGGGAATCAACGTCAGAACTATCGCTGGACAATGGGGTCATAATTACCCAGACCAGCAAACTGTTCACGAGGGTCTGGAGTCTGGATACGGGGCTGAGGCGTTTCCAAATGTGACGAGAATGGACTGGGCGGTCGAGTTGTTTCCCTGGTTCGAATATTATCTAAAGGGAATAGGGGAAGAGCCGGAATCATATGTTCAGGTTCAAAGAAATGATGGGAGTTGGCATATTGAAGAAACGTGGCCAGCAGAAGACACCCAACATTTGCAATTTTCAATTGCTAATTGGGATGGCGGGATGATAGGAGCTGTGAATTCCCAACAATCGCTGACGATAACGAGTCAGCCCATGACAGATGACATTCATATCTCAGGATTGCCTACATTACATATCGATGCGAGGACGAATCTATGCAATGGAGGACAGTTGTTCGTTACAATGTATGATGGCACCACTGGTCTGAGATTGGGGCATGCAACCATGGATGTCAGGTATAGGGATGGGGGTTATGAGGCCCTACCTACGTCACCTATGACGAATTATAGAATGCTGATGGAATTCAACCCGATGGATGTAATAGTTCCGAAGGGACATACGATTCAATTGGTAGTTTCAGAAACAGGAGAGGATTATCTTCCATCTCCTTGTGCAACTTCAGGAATGACAATATTCGCAGGATACCAGACTCTCACCCTCCCAACTGTGGAAAGACCCTCGGGCCATCAAAACTGGTTCGATGTTCCTGTATGGTGGGATGAGTAATTTTGAAGAGCTAATCCTTGATTTGACTCATGCCTCGAAAATTCCATTCACTTTCTCAGAAATGAGTGATTCGAACACACTCACCGACTTACCGCATTCCTCAAGATCTTCCGCATTCATGACCAATTGTAGCTTTCCTTCGAAGTCACCTACCACGCATGGAGTTATTCCTTCTGTGAACTTGCCCAGAGTAGCGTCTTGTTCGTTGATGTGTAGAAGCTCAATAGGCATATTTAGCCTGCCTTCGAGCTCCTTCCATTCTTTCTTTTTCGAGATTCCGCGATGGGTGATATCACACAGTGCACAGTGGACGGTGCCCCTGATTTTTCCCCATACATAGGAAAGCTCTCCCAATATGCCGCCATCTGCGTTGTAAACTCCGAATATCTTGACCATGCCAAAACCTAGGCTCACTCACATATCAACAGCTGTTTTACTCCACGAACTCATCGTTCGGGCCGTATTCAATGGCGGACCGTGCAGGATTCGAACCCACGTCTCCGGCTCCGAAGGCCGGAAGGATATCCAGACTACCCTAACGGTCCACGAGACAAGCCAGCCCGGTCGGACAGTATTCAATCCGCCGGATGACAGGTCACAACTAGTCTGGATAGGCTCCTGTGGACCCTAACGGGACAGTTGACAATGACCTCCCACCCTGTTTGTTGGATTCTAGTCTTCAGATGCCCCCACTTGGCCCCCATAACCTCCAATTCTTCAGAGACAGGCCCCTCTACTGATTTTGGGCTACATGGGAGCATGGTACATACTGTCCCATCGGGACACATTTCCTTAGCTGATGACAAGGTACTGATGAATAGGTCTAGGCCGTCCTCTGAAGTCCAAGCGTTCCTGCCATAGGGGGGGTCGAAAACGAACGAGCATCCGGAAACCGGACCCCACTTTTGATGTATCATTTCTGCTGATAATTGCTTTACAGTGAAATCTCCAGCTCCATTGGCCCATTCCAAATTGGTTCTGGTCCCCTCTACCATTCTAGAATCGAGATCACTAGCTAGAACCTTGATTCCCGTCATCGAAGACTCGATCGCTATCCCTCCCGTACCACAGAATGGGTCTACGACCATAGATGGAGTTTCTCCGCGATATGAGAGGGAGACCATTAGTCTAGCAAGCCTAGGATCCAGGGTTACAGGCTTGAAGAATGGCCTCTCAGTAGGAGATATTCCGATATAGGATCCATTAGATAGGTCGTCTCTAATGCCCCATAAGACCGATTCTCCTGCTTCTTCATCGTCCCAGTGGCTCGATGTATCCTCTGGGCCTGCAAGGATTACAACTATCTCGAATTCAGGGCTCTCCAGGTCTACCCTCCTAGTCCCATCACTGATGATAGCTCCTGTCTTCTCCTCTATCTCTCTTCGAGAGATGTTACCCACTCCCTGTCCAATCCTCCTAGCCCTTACTGCGAATGTTCCTTCAGGAATGTTTGATTCTGCCCATTCCCCGATTTGAGAGGCTATTTCGTCTATGGTAACACGTCCCCCTCTGATACTACAAAATGAGTCGATAGCAGACTCGATCAAGGAAGCTCTGGATATCCTCTCTAGCACTGAGGCTTTACTTTCCGCGAGTACTACACGTGGATGGATGGTATCCACGGGCCCTAGAAGGGCCCGGACCTCCTCTCTGAAAAGTGTGGGATGCCACCCATTGCCGATTAATGCAATTCTTCCCACACCCACTCCTCTTCGAGGTATGCGACGGGCTTCAACCCTATATGCCCCCACCACCGGCACCTATTGTAAGCGGGGCGAGTTTGTGGGTTGTAATCTCAGGGATTTGGTTTCTCCAGAGCCGATTGAATTGGGTGATCTCTCAGGGGAGAGAGTGGGGATTGACGTTTTCCTGAACTCTTACCAATTCATCACGTCTATGACTGGTCCTGATGGTAAGCCACTTTCCTACAATGATAAGCCAGTGGCTCATCTAATGGGTTTTCTGGATAGGGCATCAGTGATGATTTCAGAAGGAATTGATCCCATCTTTGTCTTCGATGGAATCCCTCATGATCTGAAGCGAGAGACTCTCGGAGAGAGGCGAGGGAGGAAGGTCGAAGCTGTAACCAAGTGGGAGTCAGCGATGGAGGCAGGTGATATGGAAGCAGCTAAGAAATTAGGACCTCAAACAGCCGAGTACACCCCGGAAATGGTTCAGGAGACAAAGGAGCTGTTCGACCTAATGGGAGTCTCGTGGGTGGACGCGCCCATGGAGGCTGAGGGAGCTGCTGCGGTGATGTGTGCAAGAGGAGAAGTCGCTGCGGTGGCCAGCCAAGATTGGGACACTCTGCTCTATGGCTCTCCCGTGATGGTAAGGAACCTAACTAGTCATGGGACTAGGAGATTCGGGAGGGTTCTGAGTGCAGAAAGAATCGTGCTCTCGGACATGCTTGAGAATCATGGAATCACTAGGGAGCAGCTAGTTGATCTAGGAATAATGGTTGGAACCGATTTTCACCCAGGCATTAAGGGAATCGGGCCTAAGACAGGACTGAAGCTCATTAAGAAGCACGGAACCATGGAGGAGGTAGCCGAGGAGAAGGGTTTCGATCTCCCCGAGCAACTGGATTCGATAAGATCGCTCTTCATGGACCATCCAGTTGGTGATTCGCCTGTTCCAGATTCTAAGAGAGGTGTGGAGGAGGGTTTGCGCTCATTCCTTCAACAAGACAGGGGATTCTCCGACAGGAGAGTCGAGAGGGCATTGAGCAGGCTTGCTGACTCTGGGCGCCTTAGGTCTGCTAAACAGCCTTCCCTCTTCGACTTCTGATCAGATTATGTCGAAATCGTTCTCTTCGTCGTCGGGGATGCCGTCTCCGTCATCGTCGTCGTCGGTGTAGTCGGGAATACCATCGTTGTCGTGATCGAACTGCCCGGTCGAATCCCATCCGTCGTTCTGCTCGAACCAGTCGGAAAGACCGTCGTTGTCGTCGTCTGTATCGAAGCTATCCCAGAGGCCGTCGTTGTCGTGATCGTACCTGTATGTGCCGAATGCGCCGTCTAGCTCGTCGACATCGAGGATGTTGTCGTTGTCGTCATCCTCATCGTTTGCATCGTTGCTGCAGTCGTTGTCGTGATCCCTTGAGGCATCCACGTCATAGAGTCCGTCACCATCCAAATCGATCAGTTGTTCCTCCACTCCATCGCCATCGCAGTCCAGCTCGTCTTCCCAGTTATCGATGCCATCGTTGTCGATGTCGAAGTCGACGTTGTCGGTTATTCCGTCGTTGTCATGGTCGTAGATGTCTGTTGCTGGATCGCCGTCTTCGACCTCTTCTCGGTCATTGATTCCGTCTCCGTCATCGTCTTCGTCGTCGGCATCCAGTAGGCCATCGTTATCGTGATCTTCGGGGCTTGGGTCCTGAGAGTCAGGAATGCCGTCATTATCGTCATCCCAGTCTTGGTCGTCAGGGATACCGTCGCCGTCGTTGTCATTACCGCCGTTCTGGTCCTGATTGTCTAACTGCTGGTTTTGCTGCTGATCTGACTGGGAGGATCCCTGTTGTGCTTGGTCATCTCCCTGGGTCTGACCTTGCTGCTGCTGGTTCTGCCCGTTCTGGTTGTTTCCGTTCTCGTCACCGCTCTCCTGGTCACCCTGCTGGCCGCTCTGCTCTCCGCCGTTCTGCTGCTGTCCCTGTCCGTTGTCCTGCTGGTTTCCTTGCTGCCCTGAGTCGCTTTCCTGACCCTGCTGGCCGTCTTGGTCTGACTGTGATCCTTCGTCTTGGCCCTGTCCTTGCTGTCCTTGGCCTCCTTGGCCCTGTCCTCCTTGGCCCTGGCCCTGTCCCTGGCCCTGTCCCTGGCCCTGTCCTTGGCCCTGACCCTCTCCTTGGCCCTGGCCCTGGCCTTGGCCCTGTCCCTGGCCCTGTCCTTGGCCCTGTCCCTGGCCCTGTCCTTGGCCCTGTCCTTGGCCCTGTCCTTGGCCCTGTCCTTGGCCCTGTCCTTGGCCCTGTCCCTGGCCCTGGCCCTGTCCTTGGCCCTGTCCTTGGCCCTGTCCTTGGCCCTGTCCGTCTTCACCTTCTCCACCTCCTTCGGTTCCACCGTCTCCGGTCCCATCTCCTTGGAAGTCTGGATCGTAGGCATCTGGAATGCCGTCTCCATCAGAGTCCGAAGCAGCCCCATCATTGGGATCGTTCGGATATGGATCGTTTGCATCTGAAGTCCCATCTCCGTCAGTATCGGCGGAGTTGGGGTTGGTCCCGGATTCATACTCCTCTAGGTTAGTCAGCCCGTCACCATCTGGGTCTGCGCTCCCATCGCTGGCAGAGTTGGGGTTCAATCCGTAGTTGACCTCCCAACCATCTGGCATACCGTCATTGTCTGTGTCGGGGTTGTTCATGTCCGTCCCAGCGCTCTGCTCCTCTGCATTGGTTAATCCATCTCCATCCCAATCTGCACCTCCGTCTGAGGGGTCCAATGGGTCCGATCCGTCGGCACCGACTCCTGTGGAGCCGGCCATCAGCACCAACAGCAGAGCTGTAATCACGCTGGCATTCTTCTGATTCTTGTTCTGATTCTTATTTTGCATAAATTAATCACTTTCTAAATTCAATAATACTGGGGATTGGGTGATTGCTTGGAGGGAGCCAAGGTACTCGTTCGAAGCCTCAATACCGCTATACTGCGCGTTATCGATGGTATCTCTGAACTCGTGTAAATGTGTCTTAGCTCCTCCTTTTCTATTCATCCAATCTCACAGGCTTTCTCAGGGAACCCTCTGTTCCCTCTAGTATTGGAGAGGCATGTTGCATATTTCAAGGATTCCCGTGAAGGTTTCAGGGGGTTATTCTAGATAGCTGGGCTAGGAACCTGGGAGTCCCTAGGAAATGTAGGACAGGAACAACCAACGTGGAGAGTGCGAGAACTCCGAAAAAAAGTCCTGACCATAGCTCTATTCCCCTGCCAATGGATAGGTAGAGTATCCATCCCATGAAAACGGCAAACCAAGGCAGGTGTCTGCGAGTATAGAGTGAAAGTCTGGCGTTTACTACGTCATCTGCGAAGTACTGAGGAGTTTCCTCGGGATCTGCCAAACCGTGTTCAATGCCACACCTTGCACATACCTGGTATCTAGGACCATTGCCTGATATGAACTGACTCTGTGGATAGTTCTGCTTACACATCCTGCATGCGGGCATGAGTCTCGGAGGTACCACATGTCGACTCTCCTTCAAGGCTACGGTCTAACCCTCAGCTGAAGGTCGGATGTATGATCTTTCAGAGATCGTCAATGAAAGACGTATCGATTTCTTCGTCCTCTATCTCTTCATCTTCCAACCCATCTGCGAGCATGTTAAGTCCTTCAAGGTCTATTTCCTCTGATTTTGAGCTGAGAATCTCCCCCACAGAAATGTCTGGGTCCCAAGTTAATTCACCAATGCCCTCGATCAAGTCTTGCTCTGTCGATTCCGAGGTTTCCTCTCGGTTATCGGACATTGATGATGGTGAGGAAGCCGTTTCTAATTCCTCTTCTTCGGTGATTCCCATGGCCTCTCTAGTAAGCTCCTCTTCCATCTCGACCTCCATTGTTCCCATCTCCCAGGGCTGGGGTGCTGCCCTCTCCCTAGGCCTGATGATCAGCGCAGCGCCCATGATTATCATAATGGCAGAAATGAGTGCGATTAGCATGTTCAGGTCTCCATCTACTAGCTGGTCATACCACGATTCTCCACCAAGATTCTGGTCATCTGGCGAACCCCCCGGAGAGAGTTCGGATAGCGAGTATACCCTGACAGAGTCGACTGAGAGCCTATGCACCTCGCCATCATGTGCGACTACTGCAAGCCAGTATGTATCTGAGGAGCTGATGGTAGTTGGACCGAGGGAGCTGAAGGAGGCGTTCTGCGAAGTTATCTCAGAGGCCACGAGTATTGCATCCCTTGTATCTGAGAACTGCATTGTACTGGAGAAAATCGAGTAAGAGAGGACCTGGGGGTCGTCAGATGCTGACCAAATCACCTCTATTCTTGATCCAGAAGAGTCCCAATATGCCATTATCTCCCCCACCTCAGGAAGATGGATTCCCGGATCCTGGGAGTTCTCGTCTACTGGGCTAATCATTGAGGTCTCCAAGTCAGAGGTCCAAGCGTTCCCCGATGAGTCCACCGAGACAATAGCGACCCAGATTGGAATGTCTGGCTGGATTTTCTCTCCCCCTGAGAGATTCTCTATGAGGATCTGTCCCCAATCCTCTCTATTCACACTAATTATCGGCTCAAGACCATCCGAACTATCGAATGGTGCTCCTGCTACAGCGAATATTCTGTACTCGCCTATGTCTTCATCGTCACTCTCAGAGAAGGAGACGTAAACACCATCACCCGAATCAGGCGAGCGATCCTCCAGAGTTGGTGCTGGAACTCTATCAGGTGGGAAAGAGTCGCCCCTGTTATCTATTGGAGTTACCAAAGCAAGGTGATCACCTAAGTCTGTCAGTCTCACATTGCCTGCAATATCATGGATAGTTACTGTCACGTACAGTGGTATTCCTGAGATAATTTCCGAGGGGGAGAGGGAGGATGCATCTGTCCCATAAAGAGCTCTGGATACAGTTATTTCTAACCTGGGGGAGTTTCCTATTTGTCTCTGATCGATGGTGATTAGTTCGCACTGGTTGCTAGATTCGCAAGCGGTGCTTACTTCTGTAAGGTCGTCAAGAGGGAAATCAGATACCCACACAGTGTAGTGGCTGAAATCGTTGACCAAAGTACGGTCCCAGCTGATATCTATAGATGAGCCATCATCTTCAGGATGATCCCATGCCTGAAGTCCCATCACGGCATTAGGAGGCATCCACTCAGAAGAGTCTAGCTCGGAGTAAGTTGCTGTCTGGACTACTAGGACCTCATCCAGGTTCTGATTACCCCAATCGTCTACTGCAACGACACCGATCCAATAAACTAGGTCACTTTCCAGAGAAGCGTTACCAATAGAGTCGATAATCACCTCGTCGGTGGTGCAGTCTGGTACGAAAGTTGCTTCTGGCCAGCCATCTACTGAGGACGGGGGTGATGACCCGGATGCGGGGAGGATGTACACCACATGGAGCGCGCAGTCTTCCTCCAGGTTTGGTTCCCAGCTGACGATTATCCTGCCCCCTTCATCATTGGGGGCGTCGCTAACAGTTGTCCCGGTTATTGGTGCCGGGGCAATGCCGTCATTAAGACCGCCTGCAGTAACTATTGGGCCTACTACTGTGGCGTTTGAGGAGTCATACTGCCCTGCCTCGTCGACACAGGCTATTGCGAACCAATATGGGACGTTCCCTTCCAATTCTAGGATTGTAGAGTTACCTGCAGCAAACGCGAAGTCCATATGGTCCGATAGAGCGATTGCGCTAGAGATCTCTTGCTGGACCGCCCAAATTCTAGTGAACTGTGGATCTAATTCCTTACATGCAGACCACTCAGCTGAGACAGTGCCGGGGATTCCTCCTGAGATAGCCTCTACTTCAAGCCATTCTGGAGGGGAGGGGGTCTCATCAGTAGGGGTCGCATTTCCTTCCCATGAAATTGGCTCTCCTATGGTTCCGTCGGGATACTCTATTGCAATAGCAGCCCGATACTGCCTATTCTCTGAAAGTGTCACCTCGGATCCATTTCGGTTCCCTAAAGTGAATAATGTGGTCGTTTGAGACCAGAACGAAATCCTCTGGAAGGACGGTAGATCTGCAAGATCATCTTTTGAGGGAGACCAATCGTGGTTATCTGTGGAGTCCCAGATGTAAACCCTGTATGCTGACCATGCGGAGTCCTGAGCTGGTAACCAAGAGGCGTGAAGTACGCCTCCTCCGTCATTTGGTCTATCGTACAGGCTGGTTATTTCGGTGGGTGCTTCGAGCCTCTCCCAATCATAGGATATCCTAATCTTTATTTTTCCATCAGAAGGTGACTGTAGCTGTAGATGCACTATTGATGAATAGGATCCAGGCGGGGTGTTGAATATCGAAGTCTGGAATGCCTCTTGCAGACTTGGGTTAAGAGCTGCCAAATCCCAAGATCCTGAGTAATTTAGTTGAGTTGATCTGGCCCAGACCCATGCCCCGGTTTGAGGTGAAGAGAAAGTGATTGCACCGGGATACATTAGCAACTCAGAGGAGTTAGCCTGGTTCTCATCGAGTGGGATAGAGATAGGTGACTCTGGATCAACCAGTACCGTTGACATCCCTGGCATTGTACTATCAGTGATATCGAGAGACCTATCGACGAAGATTGCAGTAAGAGGGGTCGCCCTCCTCTGATTCTCTCTTGGTGATTCGACGAGCGTCTCCATTGGATTGTAAATGTGAAGTCCGTCATCAGCAATAACTGCTAGGCCCATCCATGGAACTGCATGTCCAGATTTTGCTCCTACTAGGTCTCGGATTGTGATTACTTCGTGACCGCCGGACGCTCTGAAAATACTGATCTTTCCTGGAGAAATAGCGGCTACATTCGTGCCATCAGAAGTGAGGTCAGTTATTGGCCATGCCTGCAGGTCCAAGGCTCCGACTCCCGATTCCATTGCTCGTGATGTTCCATTCCAATGTACTAGGGGTTGATTCGAAGTGGATATATGGACCCCCCACTGGTCAGTTGCGACAGAGTAGACGTCATTGCTTGGAATCATGTCAATGTTGTAGGTGCCATTGGAGCTATCTGTTGCCAGGTCCCAGGCTGATACTCCCGGCCTAGTGACTCCCTGACCATTGTGAGAAATGAATATTGCAGCGTCATGATGCAAGGTCAGGGTGGTCCCAGTTACTGAGTCGTTGACCGTCCTGGAGACGGCGTCAGCGTAAACGATCCCGGATACGAAATCCCCGACTAGGCCGTCATCCCTGCTGATAGAGCCCACATATGCTAAGTTCTGGTCGAGGACAACGATTCCAGTAGGCCCTCCAATGAGTACGCTCCCGTTTCCAAGCACCGGTGATGGAGTCACGAAAAGATGGTTGGAAATGGGCGTCGGGAGTCCATCAACTGTGGTAACTGCGTCATCCCAACCTGACTTGGACAGATTCCAGAGTCCGATACCCCCATGTGTTGAAACCATGACGAAATTCTCGAACTCAGCGAAATCGGTGACTATGTTGCTAGGAAGTCCTGCTATGAGGCTCCCTGATCTCCAATCTCTGCTAGACAAATCGAACTTCTGTATCCCAGCTGAGCTGCCGAACCATCCCATCAGCCCTACGTACATCTCACCACCCTCGATTATTGCCCCATCCATCTGATTGTGGAGAGCTGGTGGAGTTCGCTCCAGAGACCTCTGGGTAATATTGAACGAGATTAGTCCCTCTCCGACTGTTGTAGCCCAAATCGTTTGATCGTCCAGCAAAATCTCGTTAATGTTCTCGAATAGGGAATTCATTCCAAATTGCCAGTTTACTGAGCCGTTTTCGAGTAACTCACCTTGGAGGACTGTCGAACCAACGTATGAGTATTCTGATGAGCCTACTGTCACCCAAACATGTGTTTCGTTAGATATCATCTCATGAACAATTCCAGAGGGTAGGCCGACCAACTCGTCAAAGCCTCCTTCTATTAGTCCGGTACTGTCGAGTCTGTCGACACGATTGATGCCGGATAAATCACCAGACCTGCCGATGGCATAGGCCCTTGTATTCTCAGTAGGGGCTCGGACTATTGATCCTGCGTCCATGCCCCTTCCAATCACCTGAGCCGAAGTAACCGAACCGTCTGAAGTAATTACTCGAGAGATGCCCCCGTCTCCATCGTAGTGAGATACTAGAAGTAGGTCTTCATCGAATAGCATCCCTCCTGGGAAGGCTGGATTTTCTGATATGCCAAGATCTGGGGTAAGAGTATCTAGGAAGTTATTGGAATCGTAGCTGAAACGATCTATGCCCACCCCTTCCGTATCGAAGCCCATGTACATAATCTCATTTTCAGAATCGCAAGCCAGTGCTCTGACATCCCTTTCAGCCAGATTTGAATTGTCAATGGTTATCGGGGAAATCCATTCTTCGAAGACTCCGTCACCATCGTGATCAGCAAGGTCGAAGCGCGCGACACCACCTCCAACTGCCCACCATTGCCATGCAGAAAATCCGATAGCGATGTTCACAATGTCATGACACAATACTATGTCTGCACCGTATCCATCTGGGATTTCGCCAGCATCTACTTCCCAAATCGTCCAATTGCTTGTATTTCCTGAAAGTCTCATTATGTGCCCGTCGTTTCCATAACCAGAGGCTGCCCAGAGATCATCACCTACTACCTTCATCGAATAGAAGTCAACCTCCGACTCGGATGGTAAACCGTCTCCTGGGAGCCAGGAAGGCATCCAAGATTCGTTGGATGTGTTCCATCTAAGTATTCCATTCATACTTGCGAACAGATACTCTCCTTGGTACTCCACCATACCTCTAATTCTGCCTTCCACGTCATCCCATTGATCCTTGAGTGTCATATTGGATGCAGAGAATCTCCTAAGGATATTTTCTCCGTAGGCTACCCATAATTCGCAAGATGCAGTCAGAGGGAAGCAGTCTCCTAGGTATTGGGCATTGACCCTTCCTACATTACCTAGTGTCTGGAGATCATCCTCCCAGCTGTTAGAGGTTGCGTTCCACCTCACTATTGTCCCAGTATCACTCAGACCGCCCCAACCAGAAGTACCTACTACACTGACCCAGATTTCGTTACCGACTTGGTTAATTCCGTGAATCACTCCGTCGAATCCTAATCTTTCTCCAGCGTCAATTACAGGAAGGGAGGAGCTATTTGAGAGGTTGATTCGATGGATCTCGTCTCTCTCGTTCCAAGGATTTGCCCGCTGAGGTGAATAGTACATGACGTCATCCATTATGAGAATCTCTGCAGGAGAGTAGTTCGGCAGGGTTGGACCGTCTTCGTTCGAACCTCTGTCCCATTGAATGAGTACAGTTTCGTTATTAACATCAATCAGAGTGAGACCGAAGTCCCCCCCGGCCCAGATGGTCCCTTCCTCACTTCCCTCGATCAGGGCAGTAACGTCCTCATCGTCAATTATCCCCTGTGTCCCGTCCCATGGACTGAGCCATGAGGATGAGGTTAGGTTGTACCTTGCAATTCCAAGGTTCTCGAATCCTAAATATGCTATGTCTCCGATTTTGACGACTCTGGCCCTCTCTGTGTCGTCTCCAGCAGTCCAAACTTCTACAACAGTACCATTTGACTTGTTTATCACCGCGGCTCCTTCTGTTGTTCCTGCATATAGGAAATCTGGTCCGATGGTCTCCACCGATATCACGAATCTTGAAGGCATGCCATCGCCCCCACCTCCTCCGCCAGTTGTCCAGCAATCTTCCAAAGAAAACTGAGGCTGTGGAGAGTTCAAATCAGGCCAGTTCCACATGCATGCCCCTCTGTTTGTTCCTGCATAAACTCCGTCTGCATCACTCGTTACATCGTAGAACTCGAATGGATCGTTGTTCCAACCCGGAATACTCGTAGGAAGGAATTCCCAGCTAGAGCCATCCCAGCGAGCCAGTCCCCCATTTCCATCTGCTCCAGTGTTCTGAACTTCTGAACCCACTAGGAGGCCACCATAGAAGTCGATCGAAAGGGTGCTGACATCTTCGTCCGGGATTCCATTAGGGTCATCCGGAGTCCAGAGATCGACAACATCGGAAGTCAATCTGTCGATGATTAGTATTCCTAGACCTTGAAGACCTAGATAGATTAGGTCACCGTCTACTGCTACTGGGGTAGTTTCTAGATTGTCCACGCCCAAAGATTGCCAAGAGCCGATTAGCGATCTTGTTGTAAGGTCTATTCTCATCACCCCAGCCTCCTCTGTAGCTATGTAAGCAACTCCGAATCTAGTTGCGATTTCTCTTACCATATCGGAGTCTAGACCCATAGATTCAGAGAAGGACTCAACAACTGTGTTTGAGCTGGTTGAGTATAGGTTGATTCCTGATTCGAGGTGCCCTACCACCAAGGTATCCGTGTTAGGGTCATGAGCAAGGCTAGTGATATGTGCTGAGTTAAGTCCCTGAATGGTTTCGAAGTAGGAACCATCAGCACTGCTTAGCCTGTGAACCCCGCTTTCTGTGGTCCCCACCCAGACCCAGCCGTCCCCATCTTGTATGATCGAGGTGATATCGCCCGGTTCTAACTGAGAATTGAGGCTGTCTTCAAGATCTATCGGAACCCTCCATAGGTTGTCGGACTTGTCAAGGATATCGATTACACTTCCTGAAGCAATCCATATCTCCCCATACTCCCCATCATCGATTATAGCTGTGACTTGGGGGTCTTCTATTGAGGGGCTGCTAACAAGAGTCATTGACCCATCAGGAGAGTCTCCGAGGATCCTACCCATCTTACCTGATGAGTCGCCTACTAGAGCCATGGAAGAAGCCGATGATCTCTGTAATCCACCCGGCCATGGCAAAATAGATGATCCTGAACCTGAAAGCTCTAACTCAGAAAGTTCTATTTCCGATCCGAATAGAAGTACTTGAGTATCGTATGGCTGAATTGACTCTTCAGTAAGGATATACAAGAATTCGGGTGTTACTGCTAGACCTTCTATGCTGTTGCTCGGAAGCCAGTTTGAAGACGTCCACGATGGAAGCCATGAGTTCGAATCTGTATCGAACCTGTCTATTCCAGAGTCAGTGGTGGATATGTAGAGAATGTCATCCGATATCGCGAAATCAGAAATCGAGTTTGAGGATAGTTGATTTTGATCGTCCCAGACGTTGTTTTTGTCTATCTCCAATAAAGTCGGATCACTGTTCGAAACGGTGTAATTAATGACTCTAATTCCATTCTCTTCTGTGGACAAGAAGATCCTTCTCGATTCGATGGCGATATCTGCAGGCATCTCTGCCTCAGTACCTGTACAGAAGTCGATTGACCTCCAAAAAGCATTCTTTGAGGGCATCAAGTACTCTAATCTGCACTCTGAAGATGCGACCCATATTACTCCGAAGATATCTACGCCCATAGATTGAATGGGGTTTGATTCGGAGGAGTTTGTGTCCCTCGGGAAGTCTTCAATCATACTAGAGTTAGAAAGTCTGAAAGCGGTGACGTTTCCGTCCGAGCCTCCAACATACATCCTGTCCCTATTGGGATCTGTGATGATGGAACGACCGGCAATTTCAGGAAAGATATCGATAATTTTCTTATTGGAGTTGTCATCTAGGTGTAAAAGATCGTCATTGACCAATACGTACAGTCTACCATCTATTGGATTATATGCACTTCCATGAATAGTTACATTCAGTGGACTTAAGGAGATTTTTGGATCTACAGGACGAAGTGCTTCGATGGCAAGATCTGTAATTTCTATACCAGTTGGAATATTCCATGAGGCATCGCTAATAGTGTTGGGCTTCAAGGAAGAGTCCAAAATCCCTCCAGTCACGGTTGGGGGATTGTTAGAGAAGCTAGTCTGCCTTCCTAGGTCACCCATTCCAGTCCAATCAAGGATACTGGTCTGAGTATCCATAACAGTCAATTGGGGCTGATTAATCCAGAATCCATCGCTTCCGTTTACGGCTATCTCCAAAGAGAGGTTATCTATCTGGGAACCAGGTGCAAATTCCAGCATTAGATCTGCAATTGCTGGGGTACCGTTCTCCAAGTCAGCCCCTTCAGCCTCCAGAGTGATCCATCCAGAATCATTTGTGCCATTTGTACCCCAAGTCTTACTTGACACCGTGGAGGTTTTTTGGATGTCTTCAAGGCCTTCATCATAATGGGAAATTGATGAGGAATATGCTGACCAAGGGAGCAAAAATATCAGTGCGATAAGGAAAATTGCTCTTTCCTTGTCTCCTGAAGTCATTCTACTGGCATACATGTATGGGTCGAGTCCCTCGATGTGCAATTTATGAAGGGTAGGGGTTATCGACTGCGACTTGCTCATACTGGGAGTGAGCTCAGGATATGAAAAACCGGCAAAATCGTGGTCTATTGGCCGATAATTCGACAATTATCAATAGGATAGCATGATACGAGATGGTTCGTCCGAGAGATCCGAGATGGTCCTATGAGCAGTAAGAGACTCCGCGAAGATGCGTTAGACTACCATTCCTCTAAACCACCGGGAAAGATAACCGTAATTCCTACAAAGCCTCATGGGACCCAGCGAGAGCTTTCATTGGCATATTCTCCAGGAGTAGCCTATCCATGTGAAGAAATAGAAAATGATCCTGAGAATGTGTATAGATACACCTCAAAGGGTAATTTAGTAGCTGTGATTAGCAATGGAACTGCTGTTTTAGGACTTGGAGACATCGGTCCATTGGCTAGTAAGCCGGTTATGGAGGGCAAGGGGCTGCTGTTCAAAGCATTCGCTGATATTGATGTTTTTGATATTGAAGTTGATAGGACTGATGTCGATGAGTTCGTCGAGGCTGTTAAGGCGATTGCTCCAACCTTTGGAGGGATAAATCTGGAAGATATTAGCGCTCCGGAGTGTTTCGAGATTGAGCGAAGGCTGGTATCTGAGTTGGATATTCCGGTAATGCACGACGATCAACACGGAACCGCGATAATTTCAGGAGCTGCGCTAATTAACGGACTTGAGGTTGTGGATAAGAAAATCAGCGAGGTCAAGGTTGTGATTCTAGGTGCTGGTGCATCGGCAATTTCCTGTGGCAAGCACTATCTGAGATTAGGAGTCTCGGAAGAGAATCTTCTGATGCTAGACTCTAAGGGAATTTTGACAAATAATCGGAAAGAGAAGGGTGAACTAAACGAATTCAAATCTGAATTTGCAAGAAACGTTGATGATGGCGATATAGGAGATGCTCTTGGGGGTGCAGATGTATTTCTCGGTCTTTCCAAGGGAGGTTTAGTTTCTCCAGAAGAGATCAGAAAAATGAATTCAAGGCCACTAATTTTCGCATTAGCCAATCCCGATCCTGAAATTACTCCAGAGCAGGTTTCGACGGTACGTGATGATGCAATAGTGGCGACTGGCAGATCTGACTATCCGAACCAAATAAATAATGTTCTTGGATTTCCTTATATCTTCAGAGGAGCTCTTGACGTGAGAGCGACTGAGATCACAGAAGGTATGAAGATGGCAGCAACTAAGGCTATTGCTGAGCTGGCTAAAGAGCCTGTTCCGGATGATGTTTCTATGGCGTACGGAGGAGAACAGATGTCTTTCGGGCCTGAATATATTATCCCAAAACCTTTCGATGCAAGAGTTCTGATTTGGGAGGCTAGTGCTGTGGCTGAAGCGGCTGTTAAGGAAGGTGTAGCTAGAGTATCGTCAGAAGATTTCGACTTCGATGCGTACAAAGATGCATTGGAGTCTCGTCTAGGCCTCACAAGATCCATAATGAGGAGGGTGATTAATCAAGCAAAGAGAGATACCAAGAAGATTGTATTCTGTGAGGGAGAGGATCCGACTATAATCAAGGCTGCGTCACAATGCATTTCTGAGAGGATTTGCACTCCAATTCTTCTTGGGCAGAAGAAGAGGATAGCTGCAGTCAAGGAAGAGTTGGGTTTAGATTTCGATTGCGAGACCATTGACGTTAGATATGATTCTAGAAGGAGAGGAGAATATGCAGACGAATTGCATCGTCTTAGAGGTAGGAGAGGTTTGACTAAGGAAGATGCAATTAGACAACTGAAGTCTACTACTTTCTTCGGCCCAATGATGGTAAGAGTTGGTGATGCTGACGGTTACCTAGGAGGAGTTTCTCACCAATATCCAGATATTGTGAAGCCTTGTTTACAGGTAATTGGACCTAATCCAGACTCCCACAGGATTGTGGGAATGTACATGATGACTGTGAACGGGCAGTTGATGTTCATTGGAGACGCGACAATAAACATCTATCCGGATGCGAGGACTCTTGCAGAAATCGCAATTCAGACGGCAAAGGTAGCTAAGAGATTTGGAGTAAAGCCAAAGATCGCAATGCTATCATTCTCAAACTTTGGAACATCTGCAGAGATGAGGACTGACAGAGTAGAAGAGGCAATAGAGATAGTCAGAGAAATTGAGCCTGACTTGGTAATAGATGGCCCTATGCAGGCAGATACAGCATTGGTACCTGAGATTCAGGAGGATTACCCGTTCATGTCTTTCAATGGGCCTGCCAATGTACTAATCTGTCCCAATCTCGCTTCGGCTAATATTGCGTATAAACTACTACAGAGAGTGGCGGGAGCTGAGATGACTGGCCCTATATTGGAAGGTCTTTCGAGACCTGCGCACGTTCTACAAAGAAGGGACAGCGTAAGAGATGTTGTCCATATGGCCGCAATATGTGCGGTGGACGCGCAGAGAGCCTCAAAACAGAGGTTGATCGACTAGATCTGCTTTGGTCCTGAGTCCCTTACTTGCTTTGAGCACCCAGAAGCGTACTGTTCGAAGTTCTCGATGAACATCTGAGCAAGAAGGTTGGCTACATTATCGAATCTTGTCTTATTTTCCCAGGTTTCTCTAGGTTGAAGAATTGAGTCGGGGACACCCTCGCAGGTTGTCGGAACTTCAAATCCGAATCTTTCGTCCTTGACAAAAACAACATTATCCAAATCTCCATTCAGTGCAGCATTCAGAAGAGTTCTAGTCCAACTAATCTTGATTCTACTACTGGCATCTGCCCCTCCTGCAATCCATCCCGTATTGATTAACCAGCACTGCGCATCGTTTTCTTGAATCTTCTTAGAAAGAAGATCTGCATAAATACTAGGGTGTCTAGGCATGAAAGGTGCTCCGAAACATGTTGAAAATGTTGCTTGGGGCTCTGTGACTCCTATCTCCGTACCTGCGACCTTGGCGGTATAGCCCGACATGAAGTGATATGCTGCCTGATCCGGGTTGAGCCTAGAAAGTGGGGGTAGCACTCCAAAGGCATCACAGGTAAGAAAAACGATATTTCTAGGATTTCCAGCCATAGAATCTGGAGTTCTATTTTCTATGAATTCGATAGGATACGACCCCCTGGTGTTCTGAGTTAGAGAGTCATTGTCAAAATCTGGCGTACCATCTGCATTGAGGACGACGTTCTCCAATATGGAGCCTGGAATTTTTGTTGTTGCATAAATTGCCGGCTCGTCCTCCTGAGAAAGACGGATGAGCTTGGCGTAGCACCCCCCCTCAAAGTTGAATACTCCATTTTCAGACCACCCATGTTCGTCATCCCCAACTAGAGCTCTATTCGGATCTGCCGAAAGAGTAGTTTTTCCTGTTCCGGACAATCCGAAAAATAATGCTGATTTTTCTCCATCAGTATTCGCCGAGCAATGCATTGGTAGAAGTCCCTTGGATGGGAGAATGTGATTCATTATTGTGAAAATCGCCTTCTTAATCTCTCCAGCATAGTGAGTACCTCCAATAATTACCATTTTTCTATCTAGAGCGATAATCACGAAAACATCTGAATTGACGCCATCACTCAAACTGGAATTGAGTTCTGGGGCGTGGAGGATTGTATATTCTGGTTCGTGAGATGAAATCTCCTCTTCAGTTGCTCTTACGAACATATTGTGCATAAAGGCTGCATGCCAAGCTTTCTCTGTTACAAGCCTGACTGGCATTCTATGTTCAGGATCAGCACCACAGAATGCATCCTTAACAAAGATGTTTTCAGCATTGTTTAGATGTTCTTTCATCTTCACCAGAAGTCTTTCAAATACCGCAGGTGCTGTAGGTCGGTTTACCTCGCCCCACCAAACTTCCTCGGCCATTCCCTCTTCGTCTACAATGAATCGATCATTAGGAGATCTTCCGGTCCTCTCTCCAGTAACCGCTAAAAGAACTCCTTCAGAAGTGAGTCTGGCCTCTCCTAGTTCCACTGCAGAAGAATGTAGATCCTTCCAGCCAAGGTTCCAATGAATGTTCCCAGAGGGGTCGAGGCCATGATGAGATAATTCAACTGCCACATTCTTAGAGGAGCTCTGCATCTAATCTCCCCGGACTGGGCGAGAGGGATTTAGGCTTCAAATATTACGGCTTGGCTTGACAATTACTAGCCCCCATTTATGTTCAAAATTAGTCCTGTAGGGGATGCGATTATGCAATACATGCCTTGTTGGGGGTTGATGGCTGTTGAGGAGGGGGATGACAAGATCATTCGTGAACTAGAGTTCCGACGTTCTTCGGGCATTGATATTCTAGATATTGAAATCTCAGTGGAAGCGGAGAAGAAGAATCATGATAGGGAAGAAGACGAAGCTTTTGGGGAAATTATCGATTCTTTTTCAGAGGTTTATGCCCATGGTTCGATCAACGAAGACGGATCTGTAGACTCTCCCCCCGGGAGAGACACGATTTCAAATTTATCAATCCAAGGAGAGAATAGGATTAACTGGTTAATTCTAGTTTCTATGGTAGTTCTATACAGTGCAATTAGCATTCAAATTGGAAGAACTTTCAATCCTCTTCCGGGAGTAATTTCACTACTAATTCTGGCATTAATCGGCTTCGGTTTAGGAGAGATTTGGATACCAAAAAAGAATATGACTGTGCTAGGAGTGACCTGGATAATTATCTCAATGAAAGTTCTTTACGGGCTGGCTATAGAGCTAAGAAGCTGGGGCATTATTGATGATGACTTGACTTTGGGGATTTTGCTCCTATTGCTTGTGAGTCTAAACATCTGGATAGCGTACAGGCATGACCATGACGCTATTGCGGCTCAATCTACGCTTGTTCTATTGGCTATTGGTTCAGCTACAGGAACTGAATTTGGGGAGCTAGGAGTAGCAGTAATGATTCTGATTGCAACCATTTTGTTACACTTAATAGCCATAAATAGGAGCTCAGGGAACCTTGCTTCTCTGGGGATAGCTAGCTCAAATCTTTGGATTGGCATGCATGCTGTAACAACAAAATTTGAGATTGGCCCAATGGAGGTAATTCCAATAGAAGGTGATTTGCTGCTTTTCCTTCTATTGATGTCTGTTACTTCACTAAATGCGTTGATGGCAGCAAAGTTCGCGAGAGAGGAAAATTGGTTCTCCAAGGGTTTCGAGACTCTTGGACTGGGGAGACCTGGCCTCTGGGGGGTTTCAATCTCACTTGGAATGATTGGCGCGATGCTAGCAGTCGCCTCGAATAGAGAAGAGTTGGGTTATGCATTGGGGATGGTGACTTTCCTAGGTGGTGCTTTTGGAGGCTCATATCTTGTTGTCAGAGGTGTTGATTCTAGAAGAGTCTGGATCCCTCTCCTCACTTCAGGAGTTTTGCTTACTACTGTTCTGCTCAGTGGCGACGCCTTAGAGAATCTAGTTGGAATTTCTTCATATGAAATTTTCACAGTCTTTGGAGCGATTACCACGGTTTTCATTATATTGAGAGATCAAAGTAGCGTTACGGACAGAGTACTATGGGTAGGATCTGTTGCTATTCTGAGCATATTGATCCTACTAGTTCCAACGGACTCTTCTTCGCAAGGAAGAGATGGTGTGGTGCTTCTGTCAATGCTCTCGATTCTTCACCTTGGAACCGGTTTTCTCGCAGTTTCCAGAAAATCACCCTCACTTTCAGGTGTCACGGTTCTTCTACCTTGGACATGGATTCTAATTGGTAAAATTTGTGAGGAGGTTGTTCGTACTGTAATGCTTGCTAACGATGTTTCGGAAACAGTAACAATTTTCGTTTTTGATCCTACGCCCTTATTTTTCTACTTGAGTATCTCGTCGATCCTAATGTTTGTGGTTAATTCGAGGATTGGAGAAAACGGGGTTAATTTGGCTTCTGGATTCCTTGGAACCTCCGAACTTTCTGCATCAATTAGGGACTCGGGTTTACTAAATCTGTGGAGTATAGGGCTGTGGCTGCCTATGGTTACAATAATTTTCATGGCTCAATTTGATGGATTCACTGATTTGTCTCTTGTTTCTTTGATTACTATAATTGTTGTCTTACACGTCTTTTCACACCTAGCTGGGTTCAGAATTGGCGGGGCAATTGGAATTTTGCTAGTTCTGACATTTTCAACGGTAATTATTCAATGGAATCACGGACTAGAAAACCCTCTAATGATCCTTGTTTGTTTGACAATTGCGCTAATTCTGTATTTTGAATCTGATAGTTTATTTGGTGTTGGAATTGGATTGATGTCTTTACCAATGTTGGTCTATATTTCTGGGAGAGAACCAAGTCGAACTCTCGAATCGGCGGCATTAGTCTCTGATTATATACAATGGTCAGACATTGGTTTGTCTCCAAGTACAGAAGTAATAGCGATTTTATGTACCTCTATTCTATTGGTAGTCTATCTACCCAGAGCTGAGAAAATGGAGGATATTCTAAAGCCTGCTTCTTCAGCACTGATTTTGCTAGTTATCACGAATGCAATTTCTTTCGGCTCTGGACAAATTATTCATCAGATTATTTCTGTGTCAATTTTTGTAGGGGCTTCGATTTGGCTTATTTCTCGGGGTGAAATAAGAACGGAGCTTCGTTCGGTGGCAAAAAAACAATCATTGGTTAGTTTAGCAGGAAGTTCGGACTCTATTTCCTACGATGGTAGCCTATCCAGTTATAGACCAAGGTTAGCAGAGATGATAGAACTTAGGAAGAGGAAAAGAGAGAAGGGGGAATCTAATGATACTGCAGAATTGCTAACTTCTAGCTTAACCCACACCCCAGTAGTCGGAATGGCAGTATTATCTATTGTGATAACAGTAACTGTACTATTTTCTGCACTTTCTCCTCGGCCATTTACATTGTTTGCTTCGGGGGCTTTTTGTTGCATC
>MDTB01079049.1_pt1 | contig 25900 bp, 26 predicted proteins | sample 811161 | NCBI WGS metagenome assembly MDTB01 (sample SAMN05326650, study PRJNA326480) | marine metagenome | isolation source: seawater | place: Mediterranean Sea | collected 2009 | reverse complement strand
GGATATTTAGGATCTATATAAGCATTAATTGATGGTATGAAAAGATTATGATTCAAAAAGAGCATAAATATTTAAATAGCATAACTAAGTCTAAAATCCAGTCTCATAAAATTAATAAATGGTTTTTATCAAAAGGTTGGAGCTATTACGATTATCAACTCAAAGTAATTGAAGAAGTAAATAAGAAAAATGATATTCTAATAACTTCTCCTACAGGTTCTGGTAAAACTTTAGCAGCCTTATTACCAACAATACTCCAATCTAATAATTTTCAAAAGAATAGTCTGTACACTGTTTATATTTCACCTTTAAAATCATTAAGTTATGATATAGAAAGAAACCTTCTAATTCCAATAAATGAATGCAACTTAAACTTAAGCATTTCTGTAAGAACTGGCGATACCAGTTCTTACAAAAAAAGTATTCAATTACAAAAGCCTCCTAATATTTTAGTTACTACTCCAGAATCTTTTGCTTTATTAATGTCATATCAGAATGCTGATATTTACTTTTGTAATTTAAAATATTTAATTATAGATGAACTTCATAACTTTATTCATAGTAAAAGAGGAGACTTATTAACACTTAATCTAGCAAGGTTAAATATTATAGCTCCTAACCACAATAAAATTGCTTTATCTGCTACATTAAAAGATAAAAAAACAGGCTTAGCTTATTTTTCTAAAAAAAAAGCAAGAATTATTGAAAATTCAAAAAATAAAAAACTTTCAGTTTCAATAATAAAATCACATAATAATATTCCTTGGTCTGGATATATGGCTACTTATGCTATTAAGAATATTTATAAAGCAATATCTAAATACAAATCATCAATAATTTTTGTTAATACAAGAGCACAAGCAGAATCTTTGTTTCAATCATTATGGAAACTCAATAATAAAAAATTAAAAATTGCTGTGCATCATGGAAGCCTTGAAAAAAAACTTAGAATTCAAATAGAAAAGAAAATGTTTGATGGCAGTATAAATTGTACTGTTGCAACGAGTTCATTAGAATTAGGTTTAGATTGGGGAAATATCAATTTAGTAATTCAAGTAGGAGCACCTAAAGGAATATCAAGAATGATACAAAGAATTGGTAGAAGTAATCATAAAATTGATTTACCTTCTAAAGCACTTTTAGTGCCTACTAATAAATTTGAATATCTTGAATGTGAAGCTGCTAAGCTAGCTTTAATTGAAAATGATATAGAGGAAATTAAAATAAAAAAAGGAAGTTTAGATGTGCTCGCTCAACATATATTCGGAGTTGCCTGCAGCAAAGCTTTTAATGAAAAGTCTTTATATGATAACATTAAGACTTCTTTTCCATATAGAAATTTAGATTTTATTACCTATAAAAAAGTCTTAAGATTTGTAGAAAATGGAGGGTATAGTTTAAAACATTATAAAGAGTTTAATAAAATTAATCAAAACTCAATTGGATTATACGAAGCTAACAACAAAAAGTTAATTCATAAATATAGAATGAATATAGGTACCATAGTAGACTCAGATCAAATAAATGTTTATCTAAAAAGAAAAAAACTAGGAAAAATTGAAGATTATTTTGTTCAAAATTTAGAAAAAGGAGATACATTTTTATTTGCTGGAGAAGTTTTAGAATATATAGAAACTAATATTAAGGGAGTATTAACAAAAAAATGTAGCTTTAAATATCCTAAAATTCCGTCTTATTCAGGAGGAAGACTGCCTTTATCGACAAAACTATCAAAAAAAGTAATAAACCTAATAAACAATTATAAAAATGTAGACTTACCAATTGAAATAAACTTATGGTTAAAAAAACAAGAAGATTATTCTATGATTCCTCCCATAAAGGGACTACTTGTTGAAACTTTTACGATAAAAAAAACTAAGTATAAAAAAAGTTATATGGTTGCTTATACCTTTCAAGGTAGATCAGCAAATCAAACATTGGGAATAGTAATTCTTAAGAAAATGTTAAAACTTAAATTAAATCCAATTGCATTTATTGCTACAGATTATGCATTAGTAATTTGGTCAGAAAAAGAATGTAAAGAGGCTAAAAAATTATTTGAAAATAAAGATTTTTTTAAAGGGTTTGATAATTGGTTGCAGAATACTTCTTTAATGAGAAAACATTTTAAGGATGTTGCAATAATATCAGGTCTAATAGATAAGAACTATCCTGGTTATATAAAAACTCATAAACAAATAAAATTCAATTCAGATTTAATTTATGATGTTTTACAAAAATACGAAAAAAATCATATATTATTAGAATGTACGAAATTAGAAGCTATGGATGAGCTTTTAGAATATAGAAAAATAACTAATTATCTAACAAATATTAAAAATAAAATTATACATAAAAGTTTAATGAAAGTATCTCCTATGGCAATACCTCTATTATTAGAATTTAATGTAGAAAAAATAAAGGATAAAAACTTAATTGATAGAATAGAAGATGAAAATACTTTATTATTAGAAGCTAATTTAAATTAATGAATATTATTTTTAATAAAAATAAATTTGTTCTTAATCCTGATGGTTCTATGTTTTGGCCCAAGGAGTCTTGTCTAATAGTAGGAGACCTTCACTTAGAAAAAAGTACTTCTTATATAGATCAAGGAAATTTTTTACCTCCTTATGATACATTAGAAACTCTTTCAAAGCTATCCTTTGCTATAAAAGAAAAGTGTATAAAAAAAATAATTTTTTTAGGAGACGTCTTTCATGACTGTAATGGTTATAAAAGATTAAAGTTAAAAGAAAAAAATTTATTTGATAATATTTTAAATAAAAATATTATTTGGATATCTGGTAATCATGATGCTAATTTTATTCCGACAGGTATAGATAGTTTCATTTTGTATAAATTAAATAAATTTACGTTTTCTCATATATCTAGTAGTAAAAACTCTTACGAAATTAGTGCTCATTATCATCCAAAAGTGACATTTAAATACTTGGGAATTAAGATATCTTCACCTTGCTTTTTGATAGATAAGTATAAAATTATTTTACCAGCATATGGTTCTTATACTGGTGGTTTAAACATATCATCGAATATTTTTAAAAAAATTTTTTCACGTAATTTTAATATTTATGCATTAGGTAATAAAAAAGTTTTAAGAGTAAATAATTTAAACTTAAAATAATTTTTTTACTTTATTTTCAAATTCTATTAATTCTTTTTTATATTCTTCTTCGTAATATTTTATATAATTTTCATAGGTAACTAAAGATGAATTATCATAAACTTTATCAGTAAATAGAAACCCGTCTAAGTGATCTACTTCATGTTGGTAAACTATAGACTCTAAACCTGAAATATTTTCAGTAATTCTGTTACCTTTTGAATTATAGTAAGTAATAGAAATTTCATTATATCTTTTCACTTTACCTCTAAGATTTGGAACACTTAAACAGCCCTCATAAGAGTTAAATAAAAAGTTATTTTTTTTAATAAATATTTTTGGGTTAATCAATACTTTTAATGGAATTGATTTTAAATGTCGGTATCTTTGATTTTCTAATATTTCTACTATACAAATTCTTACTGGCTCGAAAATTTGGTTAGCAGCTAAACCTGCACCATTATATTTACGCATTGTTTTAATCATTTTTGATATAATATTTTTAATACTAGAAGATTGTATCTCTTCCATAGATAATTCTCTTGTCTTTTTTCTTAATATAGGATCACCAATTTGTGCTATATTTAAATTTTGTAACATTTATGTTATTTTATATATTTTTAGAAAAATTTAAATGGAATAAGTGCGTTTTTAATTGAAAGGGTAAAAAAATGGTTAATAGAATAGAAAAATATGGTTTAAAAATTGAAGAAAATCTTTTTAATTTTATTAATGTAGATGTTTTAGATAATTTAAATTTTAAACAAAATGATTTTTGGAAAAGCTTTTCAAACTTTATAATAGAATTAGCCCCTATTAATAATTCATTTTTAGATAAAAGACTTACTCTAAAAAGAAAAATTGACTCCTGGCACAAAGAAAATAAAGATAATGAATTTAATCTAGAAAAGTATAAGGAGTTTTTACAAGAAATAGGTTATTTAATACCTGAAGGTAATGATTTCTCAATAAACACCTCCAACGTAGACAAGGAAATATCAAATATTTGCGGCCCTCAACTTGTAGTTCCTATAACTAATGCAAGGTATGCTTTAAATGCGGCTAATGCACGATGGGGAAGCCTATATGATGCTTTATATGGTACAGATTTAATGGGTACTTTACCAAATAAAGGTGGTTACGATGAATTAAGAGGATCTGAAGTAATAAGTTATGCAAGAAACTATTTAGATAGAGTGTTTCCATTAAATAACTATTCTTGGAGTGATATAAGTAAAATTGAAATCATTTCTAACTCAATTAAAATTACTGGAAAAGATAATAATGAATATACTCTTATTAACGATAGTCATTACTTAGGACACAGATATAATAATAATATTTTATCAGAAATAGTTTTAGAAAAAAATAATCTCAAAATTAGAATATTAATAAATAAAGAAGACGCTATAGGTAAAAATGATCCGGCTGATATAGCTGATATAATTTTAGAGTCAGCTATTTCTACCATAATGGATTGCGAAGATAGTGTTGCAACAGTTGATGCTGAGGATAAAATTCTAGCATATAAAAATTGGTTGGGCCTTATGCAAGGAAATTTAGAATCAAAATTTATTAAATATAACAATACTTTAACAAGAAAACTTAATGAAGATATTGTTATAATTAATAAGATTGGTGAACAAATTAGTCTTAAAAGTAGATCATTAATGCTAATAAGAAATGTTGGCCACTTGATGACTAATCCAGCTATTCTGTATGATAACGATAAAGAGATTCCAGAAGGCTTAATGGATGCTATGTTTACCACATTAATAGGCATATTTGATTTAAATAAAAAAAGCGGGCCTAATAATTCTGAAAAAAAATCTATTTATATAGTAAAGCCTAAAATGCATGGACCAGAAGAAGTAGCATTTACTAATACCATATTTACCAAAGTAGAGGAAATACTTAATTTGCCAGAAAATACTGTAAAACTTGGTATAATGGATGAGGAAAGACGGACAAGTGTAAATTTAATGGAATGTATTAGGGCAGCTAGTAATAGAGTTGCTTTTATAAATACTGGTTTTTTAGATAGAACAGGTGATGAAATTCATACATCTACTGAAGCTGGTCCTTTTTTAAAAAAAGGAGATATGAAAACAACAGAGTGGATTAGATCATATGAAGATAGAAATGTAGATATTGGTTTAAAATGTGGCTTACAAGGTAAGGCTCAAATAGGTAAGGGTATGTGGGCTATGCCAGATCTAATGAAAGACATGTATAAAATAAAAATAGAACATCCACATTCAGGAGCAAATTGTGCTTGGGTTCCTAGTCCTACAGCTGCTACAATACATGCGATGCACTATCATATGGTCAATGTTAAAGAGGTACAAAATAATATTATTAAAGGAGGTAGTAGAGGTACTCTGGACAATCTTCTTACAATACCAACAGCTGAAAAGAAAAATTGGAACAAAGAGGATATTTTATTAGAAGTTGAAAATAACTCACAGAGTATTTTAGGTTATGTAGTTAGATGGGTGGATCAAGGCGTAGGATGTTCTAAAGTCCCAGATATTAAAGATATAGGGCTTATGGAGGACAGGGCAACTTGTAGAATATCGTCTCAAATTTTAGCTAATTGGTTAAAGCACGATATTATAACTAAAGAGGAGGTTATAGCAGCAATGAAAAAGATGGCAAAAAAAGTTGATGATCAGAATGAACATGATAAATATTATAAAAAAATGTCTGACACATTCGATACTAATGCATTCAAAGCAGCCTGCAGACTTGTTCTGGAAGGCTCTATTCAACCATCTGGGTATACCGAGCCTATACTGCATGAAATGCGATTAAAAGAAAAAGCACTATAAATTATTAGCATCTTTAATAGAAGTTATAGCTTTTTTTATAATATTAACTACTATATCATATTTAGGAAAGGAAGTTTTATGAAATTTATTTTAATAAGTGTTTTCACGTTCTTATTTCTAAATGTAAGTGTATCTAAGGAAGTAATAATAGATATGTTAAATAAGCGAGACGATGGACAAAAAATGGTTTACAGTCAAGATGTTGCTCAAATTGATGTGGGTGATACTATAAAATGGTTACCTACTAATAAAGGACACAATGTCGAGTTTCTTGGAGGCCCAGAAGGTTATAACTTGCCCAGTAAGTCTGGATTGAACAAGGAAGTTTCAATAACATTTGATAAACCTGGAGTTTATTTATATGTATGTACACCTCATAAAGTAATGGGTATGATTGCTTTAGTGGTAGTTGGAGGAGATGTTTCAAATAAAGATGCTATTTCTAAAATTAAAATGATGGGCAGAGGTAAAAAGAAATTAGCAAATCTTTTAGATCAAATTTAAAATTTTTTTTTAAGTTATGCCAGTAATTTTACTGGCATAATCTAACCTTTTAGATAAATATTTATGAATTACCACTCATAGGTTGAGAAACTTTAGCTTTTTTGGCATCTATAAAAGCTTTTTTTAGCGTACTATTAACTATTCCTTCTATTTTATTTATGTCATAGTCTATTATTTTACATCTAACTACTAATGCCATACACATAGCTTGTATTATATCTCCATTTGATGGTTTATAAATATTTATCTCAGAACTAATCTTTGATAACATTAAACTAATTATTTCGTTAATAACTAAAGGTGATTCAGTATTTTCATCTAAAGTAAAATAAAAGTTTACTTTTTTTTTTGATACAGTCGTGGCCTCATAAGGAAGATATAATATTTTTTTATGCATAATTCTAATATAGTATAAAAAAAAGAATAGTAAAAATTTTATTACTAATATATGTTTTTGTTATGTGTTATGAAAAGAATGCTCTTAATGTTCTTGAAACAAAACTTCAACCCTGTTCTATAAACCCTTTAACTGGTTTTTATAGAGATGGATACTGTAAAACATTTAATAATGATGTAGGTCAACACATAATATGTTCAGAAATGAATCAAGCCTTTCTAGATTTTTCAAAAACCAGAGGTAATGATCTAATAACAGCGGTACCAGAATATAATTTTAGAGGCTTAACTCCAGGAGATAGGTGGTGTTTGTGTGCTGATAGATGGATAGAGGCTTTCAATAATAATATTGCTCCTACTGTAGTCTTAGAGTCTACAAACATAAAAATGCTTGAAAAAATAGATTTTAATACATTGAAAAAATTTGGCATTGAATTCCAAAATTTAAATTAAAATGAAATTTACTTTAAAAAATATTATTTTATTAAATATTATTTTTTTATTAAATAGCTTTGCTTCATCTGCAAGTTTTTCTGAATGGATTAAAAATTTGGAAAAAGAAGTTAAAAATATAGGTATTTCTGAACAAGTATATAATAATACTTTAGGCCATATCAAAGAAGTCAATAAAAAAGTATTAAAGCTATATGATAATCAACCTGAATTTAAAATTACTTTTGATGATTACTATAATAGAAATATAAATCTAAAAAGAATAGAACTTGGTAAAAGTTTATTAAAAAAACATAAAAAAATTCTTCAAGAAATTTATTTAAAATACAAAGTTCCACCTAGAATTATTGTTTCGATATGGGGGATAGAAACTAATTATGGTAGCTATATGGGTAATTTTAATGTAATAGAAGCTTTAGCAACTCTTGCCTATGCAAGTAAAAGAAAAAAATTTTTTAAAAAAGAGTTAATAAATTCGTTATTGATATATGAAAAATACTATAAAAACTCAGATAAAATTATGATGGGATCTTGGGCAGGAGCTATGGGACAAAGTCAATTTATGCCATCTAGCTTTATAAATTATGCTGTGGATTACGATAATGACGGTTTAATAGATATTTGGAATTCAAAAAAAGATGTTTTTGCATCTATTGCTAACTACTTAAAACAGCATGGTTGGAAAGAAAAGATTCATTGGTGCAATGAAATTAAATTAAAAGAAAAAATAGACAAAGACGGATATTATAATGTTTCCATTTTGAGTGACATCAGAAAACTAAATAACCATAAAAATTCAAAAAAAATAAATATTAAAATTATTAAGAATAATCCTTATAAACGTTTTTTTTCTATAAATGAAAATTTTCATACCATAAAAAAGTACAATAATTCCGATTATTATGCATTAATTATAGGCGTACTTGCAAATAAAATTGAATATGAAGATTAATGGTTTTTATTAAATATATTTTTATATTATTTTTGTTAATTAATAATTCATGTACAAATACTAGAATTTTATTGGAAGGAACTAAACAAGTTATTAATAAAACTTCTAAAGATGTCCCTAAAATTGCCTCAAATAAAGATGTATCTATTGGTCATTACAAGGTTGGCAATCCGTATGAGATTAATGGAATTGAATATATTCCAAAACTAGTTTCAAAGTATGATGAGATCGGTATTGCCTCTTGGTATGGTCCAAAATTTAATCTCAAAAAGACTTCTAATGGTGAAATTTTTTATCAAGATGAAATATCAGCTGCACATAAAACTTTGCCCTTACCCAGCATAGTAAAAGTAACGAATATAACAAGTAATAGAGTCATTTATTTAAGGGTTAATGACCGAGGACCTTTTGTAAATGATAGAATCATTGATTTTTCAAAAAAAGCAGCTATAAAATTTAATTTCTATGAAAAAGGAATGGCGGATGTTAGAGTACAACTAATAGATAGTGGCCCTCATTTATTAGAAAAAAAATATTTAAATCATGGTTTCTTAACAACCTATGCAAAAAATATTGATTTAGTTAAAAATAGAAAAATTATAAAAAACTCTTCGGTTTTATTACAGGTTGGAGCCTTTAAAGAGAAAAAGAATGCTTTAAATTTAATAAACTTTCTTAAAAGTAAGATTAATGATAATTTGTTCATTAAGGATATTTTAATATTAGATAATGAATTAATATATAAAGTGTTTGCAGGTCCCTTTAAAGAAGAAAGTGTAGCAAAAGAAGTTGCGAATAAACTACTTGAACTTGGATTTAACACTATTTATAAAAAAGAGTGAGGATTGTATGAAATTTTTATTAAAAATATTTTTATTAATAGTCGCTCTCATTAATGTTCTGGTAGCAGCTCCTATCTCAACTTCTGCTAAATACGCCATTATAATGGACTTTGATACAGAAAATATTCTTTTAGATAAATCAGCAAAATCAAGAATTTATCCCGCCTCTATGAGTAAATTAATGACTTTATACATTCTTTTTGAACAAATTTCTGAGGGAGCCATTTCTTTTGATAGCGAATTTTTAGTAAGTAAAAAAGCATGGAAAAAGGGTGGTTCAAAGATGTTTGTAGAAGTTGGCAGTTACGTAAAAGTAATAGATCTACTAAAAGGTATCATTATTCAATCAGGAAATGATGCTTGCATAGTAGTAGCTGAAGGAATTTCTGGTAATGAACAGGCTTTTGCTGATTTAATGAATGTAAAAGCCAAAGAATTAGGACTATTAAATAGTAATTTTAAAAATTCCACTGGGTGGCCCGATAAAGATCATTATATGACACCTTATGATTTAGCATTATTATCCAAAAAGATAATTGATACCTTTCCTTCTTTTTTAAATATGTTTAAAGAAAAAGAATTTACTTTTAATAATATAAAACAAGGAAATAGAAATCCTTTACTTTATTCATATAAATATTCCGATGGACTTAAAACGGGTTATACTGATGAATCTGGTTTCTCATTAGCTGCTACAGCTTTAAAGTCAGGAAGAAGGCTTATAACTGTATTAAGTGGAATGGATAGTGTAAAAGAAAGAAGAGATGAAACTATTAAATTATTAGAGTGGGGGTTTAGAGAATATGTAAATGTAAATTTATTTGAAAAAAATGAAGCTATAATTGAAGTTGATGTATGGTTAGGTAATAAAGCTATAATTGAACTTATAACTAAGGAAGATATAAATTTTACCCTTCGTAAGAAAAATATTAATAACTATTCAGCCTCTGTAGTATATAATAACCCTATAGCAGCACCAATAAAAACTAATATTCAATACGGTAAATTAGTTATTAAAAATACTTTTAAAGGCACTTTAACATATCCACTTTATGCAAAACAAAATATAAATAAAGCAGGTATTTTTAAAAAAATATCATCAGCGTTTAGTTATTTTATTTTTGGTGGTTATGCTGAATAAGGTTAAGGGAAAGTTAATATCATTTGAAGGCATAGATGGCTCTGGTAAGTCAACACAAATAAAATTATTAAAAGAATTTTTTAATGAAAGTAAAAGAAAAGCTATTTTCACAAGAGAACCAGGCGGTACTGTAGAAGCTGAACTCATAAGAAGGTTAATATTAAGTAAAAATAAGAAAGTTAACTTTGAAAATAAAACAGAAATACTTCTATTATTAGCAGCAAGATATGAGCATTTTAAAAAACTAATAGAACCTGAAATCTTAAAAGGTAAAACTATTATATGTGATAGATTTATTGACTCAACTTTAGCCTATCAATGTCGGGGAAACATAGAGTTAGAAAAATTTTATTTTAAAACATCAAAAAGCCTTATAAAAAACTTTGAACCTAATCTAACCATTTTATTAGACATTCCTCCTTCTCGAGCATTACATAGAATAAATAAGAGAAAAACAACCACTAATAAATATGATGAAAAAGATGAATATTTTTTTTTAAATGTTAGAAAAACCTATACTTCACTAGCTAAAAATAATTTAAGAATAAAAAAATTTAATGCTTTAGAAAAAAAAAGTATTTTAGCTGATAAAATTAAAAAAAGTATCTTAGCCTTAATTGATTAAAATGCCTATAGACATTTCAAATATCGAAAACAGTATTATAGGTAACAAGAAATCTATAAATTTTTTTATTAAAAACCTAAATGATAATAATGAAGGCAATATATGGATGCTTAATGGTCCAAAAGGCATAGGTAAATCTACACTTATAAAATTAATATCAGCTGACTTATTGAATATAGAATATAACAGTAAAAAAGAGGATAATTTCTTTCATCCAGATTTAGTAATATTAAGTAAAAAAGAAAAGAAAAATATTTCTGTAGATGAAATTAGAAATTTAAAAAAACTTTTTTTTAAAACCTCATATAGTGGTAATTGTAGGATAGCAATTATTGATAGTATTGATGATTTAAATTTATACGGCCACAATGCATTATTAAAAACTATTGAAGAACCTCCTAAAGATAGTTTTATTTTTATAATTAATCACCAAAATAGTTATATACCAGCAACAGTTAAATCAAGATGCAAACTTCTTAATCTTAGTTGCATAAGTGACAATGAAGTTTTAAAAATACTAGAAGAAATGAAGTTAGCTAATAGTAGAGAAGAGCTTTTTTTTTACTCAAAAATTTCTAGTGGAAGTGTAGGAGATGCTATTTTTTTTTTAAATAATAAATCCTTAGAAACATATAAACAATTATGTAATTACTTAATTCGAATAAAAGATTTTGATGAGAATGATACTAATAAAATAATTAAAAAAATAATTGAAAAAAAAGATTCTTTAATTTTAATCTTTTTTAAATTGTTAACGTTGTTAATAAATAAAGTAATTAAAAAAAAGTTTTTAAATCAAAATTTTAATATTTTAGAAGAAGAAAGATTATTAATTGAATATTTTAATAAAATATATAATGAAAAAAATATTTTTTATATTAAAGATTTAATAGAATATAAATATAATTCTTTTATAAGTTTAAATACAGATTTACATTCTACTCTATATTCTCTATTAATAGAATTGTACAAAATTATAAAAAAATAAGTTATGAAAAAAAGTTTTTATATCACAACTCCAATATATTATGTAAATGATTTACCTCATCTTGGTCATGCATATACAAGCTTTGCTGCAGATAGCATATGTAAATATAAACTATTATCTAATTATGATACATATTTCATAACAGGAACTGATGAACATGGTCAAAAAGTAGAAAACTCAGCAAAAGAAAAAAAGATTGATACGCAAAAGTTTACTGATCAAGTTTCTGCTAGATTTAAAAATCTTTTTCAAAAACTTAAACTTAGTAATAATGATTTTATAAGAACAACACAGAAAAGACATAAAAATAAAGTACAATTTATATGGCACAAACTATTAAATAATAATGAAATTTATTTAGGTAACTATGAGGGATGGTATTCAGTTAGAGATGAGTGTTTTATTAATGAAAGTGATATAACAATAAATAAGGATAATAAAAAAATAGGACCATCACAAGATATTTTAAAAAAAGTTAAAGAACCAAGTTATTTTTTTAAATTGTCAAAATGGCAAAAACCTTTATTGAACTTTTACAAAAAAAATAAAGACTTTGTTAAACCATTATCAAGGTATAATGAAGTTAAAAGCTTCGTTGAAAGGGGTTTAGATGACTTATCTATATCAAGAACAAGCTTTAAATGGGGAATAAATGTACCAGATAATAATGAACATGTAATATATGTTTGGTTAGATGCTTTATTCAATTATATTAGTATTTTAGAAAACGGCTTAGAGAAAAAATATTGGCCCGCAGATGTTCATATAGTTGGTAAAGATATATTAAGGTTTCATGCAGTGTATTGGCCAGCATTTCTTTTAGCGGCGGGTTATGAGTTACCTAAAACTATTTATGCTCATGGCTGGTGGACTATTGATGGAAAAAAAATGTCAAAGTCTTTGGGTAATGTAATAGATCCTAATTACTTAGTCGATACCTACGGTATAGATCAAGTTAGATATTTTTTACTTAAGGAAATTCCTTTTGGAGAGGATGGTAATTTTTCAGAGAAATTATTAATTAATAGAATAAATAGTGATTTAGCTAATAATTATGGTAATTTAATACAAAGAGTTCTTTCTATGATTCAAAAGTATAATAACGGTTTTATTCCAAAACCTGAAAAATTTACAGATGAAGATATATCTTTAATGAGTTTACCTGAGCAAATCTATAAAATTAATAATGATAAAATGAATAACTATCAATTAAATGTTATATTAGAAAATATTTGGCAAATAATAAGATTAGCCAATAGCTATGTGGATAATAGCGAACCTTGGAATTTATTTAAAAATAAAAATATTAATAAATTAAATAATGCCTTATATGTGCTTACTAATACAATATATAAAATAGCCATACTTTCACAACCATTTCTACCAGAGTCATCTAAAAAAATATTTCAGTTATTAAATCAAAAGGAAGAAATCTTTTTTAATGATATTAAGAATAATATTCAAGAAGGTTTGAAACTCTCTAAACCTATTCCAATTTTTCCAAGAATTGAGAAAGACGAAAAATGATTATTGATAGCCATTGTCATTTAAATATGAAAGACTTTAACGGTGATTTAACCAATATAATTTCTAATGCTAAAAGAAACAGTATAGGCGGTATGCTCACTATTTCGACAAAAATAGATGAATTTAAAAGTATTAGCAATATTGCAAAAAATAATGAAAATATATGGTATAGTTTGGGTATTCATCCTCATAATGTTGATCAAAGTATTAACGATATTGAAAATGTTGTAGAAAAATATAGTGAAGATAAAAAATTTATTGGTATAGGAGAAACTGGCTTAGATTATTTTTATAAAAATACTAATAAAAATTTACAAATACAATCCTTTATCAAGCATATTCAACTTTCTAGAGATACAAACCTTCCTATTATAGTACATACTAGAGAAGCTGATAAAGATACTATTCGAATATTAAAGAATGAATACAATAAAAAACCTTTTAAAGGACTTATTCACTGTTTTACAGCAACTCAAGAGTTAGCTAATGAAGTACTAAAACTTGGTTTTTTTATTTCAATTTCTGGTATTATTACTTTTAAAAATGCCGAACCATTGAGAAAAGTTGTAAAATCAATACCTAAAGAGCGTTTATTAATAGAAACAGATGCTCCATATTTATCACCTGTACCATTAAGAGGAAAAAGAAATGAACCAGCAAATGTAATCCATACAGCAAATTATTTAGCGAGTTTGTTGAATATACCTCAAAATGATCTATATGAGCAAACTACCAGAAATTTTTTCAATTTATTTAGCAAAGCAGAATTTATTAAATGAAAATAACAATATTAGGATCAGGATCTTCTGGAGGCGTGCCCTTAATAGGAAATTATTGGGGAGATTGTGACCCTAAAAACAGTAAAAATTGGAGAACTAGAGTTTCAGCTTTAATAAGTCTAGAAAATAATAAAAATATTTTAATAGACACATCTCCCGACCTTAGAATGCAAGCTATTAATAATAATATTAATAAAATTGATGCAGTTCTATGGACTCATGCACATGCTGACCATGCTAATGGTATAGACGATCTAAGGCAGTTTTTATGGACAAAGAAAGAGGAATTACCTGTTTATGCTTCACAAGAAACTTTTAAGGCTTTAACAAGCCGATTTGATTACGTTTTTAGTAAAAATAATAGTTATTTTAAACCACCTTTAAGTGTAAATACAATAAATGAAGGTCAATTTAATTTATGTGACATTAAAGCTTTTGCATTTAAACAAATTCATGGATATCAGCATACTTTTGGCTATAAAATAGGAAAGTTTGTTTATTCTACAGATGTAAAAGAGTTTCCTAAAACTTCTGAAAAATATCTTCACGGTTTAGATTTATGGGTAGTTGATTGTGTGAGATATGAACCTCATTATAGTCATTCCCATTTTGACCAAACAATGTCTTGGATTAAAAAGTTTAAACCAAAAAGAGCTATTCTTACTCATTTAGGTGCTTGGCTAGACTATGATAAGTTAAAAAAAATATGTCCAGCAAACGTAGAACCTGGCTATGATGGATTGACAGTTAATTTAACATAATATATGTTATGCGAACTAATAAAGTTTTTATTTTAAGAAAAAAATACTTTATTTCTTCCATTTTCTTTAGCTTTATAAAGTCTTCTATCAGCAATATCTAATATCTGATTTAAATCATTAGATTCTTTACTAGAAGCTATTCCCATAGAAACTGTAACACTTAAACTGACACCATCATTAGTTATAATTTTATCTTTTATTTCTTTTCTTAGTTTATCAGCAAAGTCATATGTTTCATTTATATTTTTATTATAAAATATAGACAAAAACTCTTCACCTCCATAACGACCTATAACACCAAGGTTTTTTAATTTATCAAAAAAATGCTTAGAAATTACTTTAATTACTGTATCCCCCATGGGATGTCCATAATTATCATTTACTTTCTTAAAAAAATCTATATCCATCATTATAATATTAAAGTTATATTCTTTATCAATAATAGACTTTTCAAGAGCATGAACTAAGAGGTCCATTATTTTTCTTCTATTAGGAATGCCGGTAAGTGTATCTGTACTTGCTTGTATTTTTAATTTATTAGAATATTTTTCAAGTTCAGCTTTTGTAGTAGCAAGCTCCGCCTCCATTTTATCACTCATCCTGATTAATCTTTTAGATTGTCTAAATAATTTTTTATAATTTTCAAATAAAGTTAAAAACTCTGCCTTAAACAAATTTAAATCTTTTGTATTATTAATAAATTTATTGGCATTTACAATAATCTCTTCTTCTTCTTCGTATAATGAAAACTCTTTATCTGACAAATGACATCAATCTATTTGTTTATTATTTCAAATTGAATATTTTCAATATCTTCTGCAAATTCTTCTCCTAATTCCCTCATATTATCATCCTCCTCATCAACTTTCCAAAAAACCTTAATCTTATGCATGTTAGATTTAGTAAATTCTTCAAACATATCAAATATCCTCATTAACACCTTAGCAGAACTGCTATTAAAATATAGTAGATGAAACGTACAAGTAAAGTTAATGTTTTTATTAGATTTAAAAAAATTATCCATAGAGGCTAATACGGGTCCATAAAACTCTGTTACATTTTCCGGAAATGATTCCCCTTTTATTTCCATGGTTGCTTTCTGCCAATCACACATAATACTTGGAGATCTTTCCCCTGATTTAATATCTATATTATCCACTTACACATATCTCCTTTATTTAAGTATAGATTTAAGAAGAAAAAATGATGTACCATCTTCTAAATCAATAAAATCAAATTCAAATTCAGATGATTTTCTCGCAATTTCTATCAAACCGACTCCAGCACCTTTAGACCCTTCTTCAGTTTCGGATCTTAATTTTTTTTATAAAATGCTTTCAAATCATCTTCAGACATTTTTTTTAAACTTTCCAGTCTATTTCTTAAGATATTTACTCTTTCTTCAGATCTAATGACATTTCCACAATTTAAAATATATGAATCATCTTTTTTAGAAATAGCCATTATTCCATACCTAATATCATCTTTTCCTTCTTCTTCAATTTGATCATCAGAGTACCTTACTACATTTTCATATTGCTCTACAAAAACAGAAAAAATATTTCTCATAACTTTTCTTGATAAATGATCTTGTTCTATCTGTTGACGTAATACTGAAGCAATTGAGGTTAATAAAGCCTGTGACATATAGCCAGAATATGTCATTATCACTTCATTACCTAACATAATTTTATGCATATCAAATAATGTTTTTGTGTCCATGTTTATCCTATTTTTTAGTTACAGCTCTAATATAAGCAATAAGTTTTAAAATTTCATCCTCTTTAAGCGTTGATCCATAAGCTCCCATTTTAGTGCCAGCAATTCCATTAGTAATAATATATGCTAATGCATAAGTACTACCATCACTATGTTTAAAGACACCCTTATTTAAGGCAGGACCTCCAGATCCTTTACCATTAGGTCCATGACAATGAAGAGCTGCGCAACCTTTTAAGACATAATGCTTTTTACCCTCTTTTATAGCATCATTTTTACCTTCAAACGGATTTTCTATATCATCAATAATATTATTCAAATCCTCATTAGCTGCTACCTTAATTAATTTATAAGTACTTACATAGTAAGTAATCTTATCAAACCAAAAAAAATCATCGCGTACATTTAAACCATTTTTGTCAATAGAAGCATTAATTAAATTAATAAATACAAAACATAAAGTGATTATAAATAAAAAAGAATAAATTATTTTATTATTAAAAATTAAATAAATTTTTAAATACTTTTCCATTTATACTTTAATTCCAATCAAAGTTATATCGTCTCTTCTTTTATGGTTACCTTTGTACTTTAAAAAAAACTCTATAAAATTATTTTTTTGTTCAGACATAATTAAGTTTTTATTAACCTCTAAAGCATTTATTAATCTTTTATTTCCAAATGAAATCCCCTTGCCACCTATTTGGTCAGTTATCCCATCAGAATATAAATATATTAAATCATTTTTTTCAACTTTTAAATCAAAATTAGTAAATTTATAATCTGTAGGCGTAGAAGAATATCCAATTCCTTTTCTATCTCCTTTAAAAATATTACTGTCTTGATTACTTATTAAAATTAAAGCCATTCCTGCCGACGCATAATTATATACTTTAGATTCTTTTGACAATTCTAAAACTATAGCATCTAACCCATCTTCTGATACTTCATAACCCTCAGTATTACTTAACGCTTCTTTAAAGAAATTATTTAAATAAGTTAGCAATTGACCAGGAGATTTTATATTTTCATTTACTATGCTCTTTAGAGCACTTCCTAATATCATTGTTAGTAAAGCGCCAGGAACTCCATGCCCTGCACAATCAAATACGGCTACATATATTTTATTATTTTGCTTAATAATAGAATAAAAATCACCACCTACTATATCTCTTTGATCATGATAAATAAAAAAATCATCGCAAAATTCTTTAATCTCAACTTTATTAGGTAAAAATGCTTTTTGAATTTTACTTGCATAATCAATTGAGGATGTTAATAGAGTGTTTACTTCTTTCAGTTCTTTAGTTCTTTCATTCACTGTTATTTCTAAATTATTAGCATAGTTATCAGAGGTTTTTTTAAAATTAGCTACTGCACTTGCCATAATTCCGATCTCTCCTGCTCTGTTTATTTCCGGAACATTACTTGTTTTTTCTCCTTTAGATAATTTTTTCATAACGCTAGTTATATTTTCTAGAGGTCTTGCGATGCTGAAACTTACTATTAGAAAAGAAGAAACTGCTAAAAGTATAGTCATAAACAAAATTATACTTGCAAATATTTGGTTTTTTATACTTTTTTCATATAAATTAGAAGATAATAGGCTTACAGTATTGCTTAGACTAATGATGATTTCCTGCTTTTTTTCTTTATTACTTTTAATTAATTCTAAAAAATCTTTAATGTTTAGAGTATATTTTTTCCATGCCACTCCTTGATTTATTAAATCGTTTTTGACATTATTAAAACTATTATTAAAGTAATTTCTTTCTTTAAACTTTATATAAAAAGATTGTTCAATTTTTTCATTTCCACTATTTATTTCTAAAGCTCTTTCTAATCTTTTCTCAAGCGAAAGTCTTATTTCTCTTTCAATGCTTTGGTATTTAGAAAAAATATTAAATTCTTCCCTTGAAATTGGAAAATCAATGGCAATAACTCCTGATAATAATGCTTTATCTCTGAGAATATATTCATTATATCTTAACAATGAGCTTCTAAAATTTTGTAAATCCTCAATACTTCTTACAAGTCTTTCTGGCCTAAATGTTAGTTTTTCTGACATGATTATTAATTGCATACAGATTTTATTTGATATTTCAGACCACTTATTTAACAGAATATATGCAGGATTTTCCTCTCTATTTTTTTTTATTACTCTCGTAGTGCTACTAGTAGTTCCTCTTCTAGGGTTCATAATAGTAGACACTCTTTTAGTAATTTTATTAACCTCTTCCTTTATTAATTGATATTCTGACCATAAAGAATTTAGTTTTTTTAGCTCTTTTTGATTAAAATTTTTAAGGTCATGTTTTTTTAGTTCACCTAAAAGTTGGTTAAAAGCTAGCAAAGCATCCTCATTTAATTTCTTCATTTCCTTTCTATCCTTTGAAGGAATATTAATAGATTTAGAAGTAATACTTAAAGCATATTGAATATTAATTTTTTCTGAGCTTAGAAGATTATATAGGTTATTTATTCTTTCCTGTAAAATTGAATTATCAATAGCCTGCTTAGAATATTTTCTTGTTGATTCTACATCTAACCAAAAGTTTAAAGAAAGTATTAATAATGCTAAAGTCATTATAAAAGTGATGAGCAAAAGACTTAATCTTACTGTATAAAATCTTCTATATAAATTTTTAAAACTCATATAAAACTCTAACCATTGCAGGAATTTTTTCCATTTCTGATCTTGATATTATAGAAACAGCACCTTTATTTCTTGAAATTTCATTAATTAAATCTCTTATATTTTCTATAGAGTTAGGTTTATAAATACCTCTGGAGGCTTTAGATTCCCAGAAAGTATTAACTTCCTTTAAATTCATATTTAAAATTTTTCTGTAAAACTCAATTTGTACAGGGTTGTTATCTCCTCTAGAAAAGAAGGTAGCCTTTAAATTACCAGGCCACTCTTTGCTATTTCCCTTATAGATTAATTGAATTTTTCTTAATCCTTTGTCAATCTCATTTTTATATGAGTTTTCAGAGTTTACTACTATCAAAAAACTAGTTTCATCAAAATTACCTTTTGAAAAAGTTAATGAACAAAAGAAAAAAAAAATTAATAATAAAAAAATATTAAAATTTTTTTTTTTTACCATTTTACTTTGGTACTTTAAATGAAACTATCATCGCTCCCTCATTTATAGTAGCAAATCTAGGATCTATATTAGGCATAAAAAAGCCAGGAACCATTCCACAGCAACCAGTTGGAAATAATATAAACTGTTCACCTTTAGCTTCATAAGAAATTATACCGGCTCTATTTCCTGAACCTGTATTAAAACTCCATAATGATGTACCGTCATTAACGTCTAATGCATGAACAGAACCAAAACTAGTACCATAAAATAATAAATCTCCTGCAGTGGTTAATACTGCTCCAAAATGTGGTGCATCAAAATCTTTTTGCCAAGCAACTTGTCCACTTACCGGATCAACTGCCACTAATCTAGGAGGAGGATTATCTTCGTGGACAACTGCAGTTACCATTGCATTCCAACCTAAGTTTCCTGGTATTCTCTCTACTCCCTCTACTACCTCTATTATATTACAATAATCTTGTGCCATAGTATACCAAAGTTTAGTTTTAGGATTGTAAGATCCAACTCCCCAACCTCTTACACCGCCAATCCATGGACAAATTGTTCTTTCTTCACCAGGAACTCCAAAATATCTATCAGTAATTTCACCAGTTTTTAAATCTACTTTTCCCCAATTTGCCGTCTGGGATAACTGCCATATATTGTTTAATTTTCCTTTATCTCTGTCATAAACATAAACATATCCATTTTTATTTAAATTACTAATAAGATTTTTTCCATCACGTTCAACTAATAAGAATTCTCCAGAAGCATCTAAGTCCCAAACATCATGAGGAACTTGTTGGTGAAACCATTTCAACTCTCCATTTTGCGGATTTAGAGCAACTATACTACTAGTGTAAAGATTGTCACCTGGTCTATCATCCCCGTCATCCCAGTCAGGAGCAGGATTTCCTATTGGGTAATAAATTAAGTTTAGCTCAGGATCAAATGTTCCTGGCATCCAGGGAAAGCCTCCTCCTGTATCTCTATGTTCTGATAGCCAGCTATCAGGATGATCTCTTAATGTTTCAAATTCCCATAAAAGCTCACCAGTTTCAGCACTAATACCATATATTCCACCTTTAGCAAAAAGCTCTCCACCTGCTGGCCCATAAACAATTACATCATCTGCTATTACAGGGGGAGAATTGAACAAGCAGTTACAAGTGTCCGAATCTAATACCTTAGTATTCCAAACAATCTTACCAGTTTTTCTATCTAAAGCCACTGCTTGTCCATCTATTGTTCCAAAAAAAACATTCTTATCTCCTACTGCAAGACCTCTAGAATAAGGAGCAAAAAGTAGAGAATTTTCATCCATGCCACCTTGAGCTTTTCTTTTCTTTAATTCAGTAAACTCATGAGAATATTTCCACAATTGTTCTCCACTGTGACCATCTATTGCAAAAACTACATTAAAAGAAGCTATGTAATATATAATTCCGTCTACGGCAATTGGAGTACTTTGCAATCCCATAGTAACTTTACCAGGTTGATGCATCCAAGCCGGGGTCATCTTATCAACATTTTTTGTATTGATTGCGTCAAGTGCAGAGTAACTATATCCCATGTAGGAACCATGAAAAACAGGCCAATCTCCTTTTCCTAGTCCATCATTTGCTACTCCAGGCAAAGGTGCTCTATTATTAAAATTTTGTAAATCATTAGAATAAATTTGCTTGTTAGAAATTAAAAAAAATAGAAATAAGATAACTTTATACATAAAAACTCCCAAATAAATTATTTTATCATAATTTATAAAAATTAAAAGACTGATTAGTTAATTAAAATATACTTGAAAATAATACCTTTAAAATATCGATTATTAGTATTATTATTAAATTTGATTAATTCAATTCCTAAAAATTAAAATGTTTAATGAAAAATGATCAAAAAATTATTCTAGATAAAATAATTAAAGAAATTTTAGATATAAATTTAATTGATCCTAAAAATAAAGTAAATAATAAAAGTAGAAATGAACTGTATGAATATATTTATAAAGAATTTTTTGATATAAGTGAATACCAAGAATTATTATCATCACTAAAATTAGACAAAAAGAATATTTCGAAAATCATATACCAATTTTTTATATTAATAAATGCAAATAAGAATAAAAATCAAGATAGCATCAATAAAACTAAAGAACTTATTATCAAAGCTTCAAATATTGGATTTACTTGGCCGAATAGTAAGGCTTGTTTTAAAAAAGTAGAAGAAGAATTTGAAGAGTTTCAAAAATCTATTGAGGAAAAAGATAACCAAAATATAAAAGAAGAAATGGGAGATCTAATGTTTACATTACAATGTTATGCAAATTTAAAAAATTATGATTTTATAAATATTTTAGATGAAGCTAATAATAAATTTGAAAGGCGATTTATTAAACTTAAAGAAATAGCAAAAAGAGAAAAACTAAATATACAAGCATTATCAGATAAAAAAAAAAATAAATTGTGGGAAAAAGCTAAAAAAGAACTTAAATCATCTAAGTAATTTTATTAAGGAAGAAGTATCCCACCTTTCCCTCCTATATCTAAAACATTCGAATAAAACTGATCTATAATAGCTGTAATAGGCAGTCTAGCTCCAACTTCATCAGCTTGTTCTAAACAAATTTTTAAATCTTTTCTCATCCATTCAACAGCAAAACCAAAATTAAATTCATTTTTAGCCATAGTTTGATACCTATTTTGCATTTGCCATGAAGACGCTGCTCCATCCTTAATTACACCTATTACCTTATCCATATCTAAATTAACTTTTTGACCAAAGTTTATAGCTTCTGATAACCCTTGTAATAAACCAGCTATACAAATTTGGTTTACCATTTTTGCTAGCTGCCCAGAACCTGAAGTTCCAATTAATGTAGAATTTTTTGAGTAACTTTTAAAAAAGGGTTCAACCTTCAAATAAGAACTCTCATCTCCTCCAACCATGATTGTCAATTGACCATTCTCTGCTCCAGCTTGTCCTCCAGAAACAGGTGCATCTATAAAGCTTACATTTTTATCATTTTTACAAAAGTTATATAAGTTTATAGCAATTTTAGCCGAAGCCGTAGTATGGTCTACAATTATAGAATTTTTTGGTATAGAAGACAAAATACCTCTGTCACCTCTGACTACTTGCTCGACATCCTTATCATTACCAACACACATAAAAACTACTTCTGAGTTTTCAGCTGCCTCAGAAGGAGTTCTAGCTAAAACACCATTAAATTTCGATAACCAGTTTTCAGATTTTTTTATACTTCTATTATAAACTTTTATCCTTAAATTACTGTTTTTGCTTATTAAATGTCCTGCCATAGGATAACCCATTACTCCTAATCCTATAAATGCAACATTTTTTATCACTAGTCGTGCCCATGTCTATTTTTAATTTCAAACTGCATAATCTTTTTTGAAAACAAAGATTGAGATAAATTATTAGTAATTTCCATACCGCCTATGTTACCAAGTGGTCCTATAACCCCTGATAAAGCTTCTATATTAATTTTTTCCGCTGACAAATTTGTTGTTTTTATTAATTTGTTTATAAGATTAACTATCATTTTAAATTCTAATTTTTCTTTTAGCTCTAATTTACCATTAAATTCATATAGTTTTTTATTACAATATTAAGGATACATCATTATTAAAAATTCTTCCTAAACCTTTATTATCATAATTATTCTATTTTATTTCAATAATTCCCCTATAATCAATATTCGTCTTTATTAAATAATTTACTGAGTTAATGTTATATATTTTGGTATATTTAGTTAAACTCATTATAAAATTATTTAATATGTACATAATCTACAACTTCATTTAAGTTTGGTCTAGTTCTTTCCTTTGGTTTAAAAGTTTTTTTTCCTATGTAAATTAATCCAGCTATCTTATCATTTTTAGGGTTTGCTCCTAAGGCTTTTATAAACTTATTGTTATAAGCATACCATTCTGTTAACCATTGAGCAGCATAGCCAAGCCCTTGGGCAGCATATAATAAATTTGTACAAACTGCTCCAGCTGATAGGTTTTGTTCCCACTCTGGTATTTTTTTATGTAAAACTGGAGTTGAAAATACGGTGAGTATCGTATGTGCTCTTTGAAGTCTATAACTTTCTAAATTTATTGCTTTGTCTGTGGCACCTTTATTTTTTTTTTGAATTCTTTTAAAATAACTACCTCATCTAAATATTTTCTTGTTTTACCTTCTATTATTTTTATACGCCATGGCTTTAATGAACCATGATCTGGAACTCTAGTACCTATTTCTAGAATGGTCTTAAGATCTTTTCTTAATACTCTACCTACTAACATTTTTTTAGCCACAGTAGACCTTCGTATTCTAAGAAAATCTATCACATCTATTTTATTTTTAGTCAACACAATTAATATATAATTTATTTTAAAAAAAAAGCCACCTAAAACTAGGTGGCTTTGAATTAGATAAATTTTTATCTTAGGTAATAGAAAAACTACATTCCCATGCCGCCCATGCCGCCCATGCCGCCCATAGGATCCATACCTCCCATGCCTCCCATGCCGCCGCCACCCATATCAGGCATTGTTGGACCATCTTTCTTTTCTGGCATATCAGCTATCATAGCTTCTGTTGTTATTAGTAACCCTGCTACTGAAGTAGCATCTTGCAAAGCAGTTCTTACAACTTTAGTTGGATCTATAATTCCCTTAGAAACCATATCTACAAATTTACCAGTCTGCGCATCAAAACCCTGAGTTTTACTTTTTGCATCTCTAATTTTACCAACAATAATAGATGCATCATAACCAGCATTAGATGCAATTTGTCTAATTGGTGCTTCTAAAGCCTTTCTAACTATCTCAATGCCAACTTTTTGATCGTTATTGACAGGTGTTAATGAACTTAATGCTTTCACAGAATATAATAATGCTGTACCACCGCCAGGAACTATTCCTTCTTCTACAGCCGCTCTGGTAGAGTTCATCGCATCTTCTACTCTATCTTTTCTTTCTTTAACTTCAATTTCTGTTGCTCCACCAACATTTAATACAGCAACGCCACCTGCTAATTTACCAAGTCTTTCTTGAAGTTTTTCCTTATCGTAATCAGATGTAGCTTCTTCAATTTGAGCTCTTATTTGATCACATCTACCTTCAATATCCTTCTTTTTACCAGCACCCTCAACTATAGTAGTTTCTTCTTTAGTTAAAATTATTTTTTTAGCAGTACCAAGCATTTTAAGGTCTATTGACTCTAGTTTAATACCTAATTCTTCACTAATTACTTGACCACCGGTTAAAGTAGCAATATCAGCTAACATTGCTTTTCTTCTATCACCAAAACCAGGAGCCTTACATGCTGCAACCTTTAAACCACCTCTTAATCTGTTTACTACTAATGTCGCTAGTGCTTCACCTTCTATATCTTCAGCCAAAATTAGTAAAGGCTTACCTGATTGTACTATTTTCTCTAGTATTGGAAGCATTGGCTGCAAAGAAGTTAGCTTCTGTTCATGAATTAAAATATATGCATCTTCTAGTTCAGCAATCATTTTTTCAGCATTAGTTACAAAATACGGAGATAAGTAACCTCTATCAAATTGCATACCTTCAACTACATCTAAAGTCGTTTCCAGTGATTTTGCTTCTTCAACAGTAATAACACCTTCTTTACCAACTTTATCCATTGCATTGGCAATTAATTCACCAATTTCAGATTCACCATTAGCTGAAATAGTTCCAACTTGAGCTACTTCTGATTGATTATTAACTTTTTTACTCATTTTATTTAATTCGGCTACTACCGCTTGTGCAGCCATATCTACTCCCCTTTTAACATCCATAGGGTTCATTCCAGCAGCTACTGCTTTATGACCTTCTCTAACAATGGCTTGTGCTAAAACAGTTGCAGTAGTAGTTCCGTCACCAGCTACATCATTAGTTTTACTAGCTACTTCACGTACCATTTGAGCTCCCATATTCTCAAATTTATCTTTAAGCTCTATTTCTTTAGCTACTGTTACTCCATCTTTAGTAGTTCGAGGTGCTCCAAATGATTTATCAATCACAACATTTCTACCCTTAGGGCCTAACGTTACTTTTACAGCATTAGCTAGGATATCGACGCCTCTAAGCATACGCTCTCTGGCATCTGATGAAAATTTTACTTCTTTTGCAGACATATTTTT